>ERZ842401.439-NODE-439-length-60275-cov-20.294802_pt1 | contig 60275 bp, 41 predicted proteins | sample MGYA00521270_ERZ842401 | MGnify/ENA primary metagenome ERZ842401 (study PRJEB31892, sample SAMEA3878208) | bioreactor metagenome | biome: Moose rumen | place: Sweden | collected 2011-10 | study: EMG produced TPA metagenomics assembly of the PRJEB12797 data set...
CGGCTGTCAGGAGCAAGACCGCCGACTGCTCGAAGTGCGCTGCTTTGACGAACCCACCAAGAAAACGGTCTATGCCCGTCAGACAGCCGAAGCACAAGCCGCAGGCGTGAGCAACTGCCCTATATGCGCACTTGGAGCGCGGGCGTCCTCGCCCGCATCATCGGGTACGCAAGCGTCCCCGCTTGCGGTAAATCCCAATGCCTACCGCATCTATAAACTCACCGAGATGGATGCCGACCATGTAACAGCTTGGTCAAAAGGCGGTGCCACAGATATTCAGAACTGCCAAATGCTCTGCCAAACGCATAATCGGGCGAAAGGAAATAAGTAACCACCAATTAGCACCATGGAATCCCAAACAGAGAGGCTTTATTTCTTTTTCGTGCATTGTTGAAATTCTGATGTGTGAGTTATAGCATTTTACGGCTGAAAAACTTGCGTATATGGGTGTCCCAATGCGGAAAACAGGAAAATCGTCATGACACAGTCAATTTATACACAATAAAATAAATAAGCCGCTGTAAACAAGCGGCTTATTATTCTTCGTGAACCAGCTGGGGCTCGAACCCAGGACCCCATCCTTAAAAGGGATGTGCTCTACCTGCTGAGCTACTGATTCAACAACTTTTCGTCGGTCTTTTGTTTTTCCCTCAATCCGTCTGCCGGCGAATCTTTGGATATTAATAACGTGATTTTTGATTCACAAGGCGACCTCCCGAAAAGCGACTGCAAAATTACAACCTTTTTTTGAATTGACAAAATAAAATTGCAAAAAAATGCTGTTATTTTTAAAAATATTACTATCAGATATGATTATCAGGCGTACAATTCTGCGTCAGTATTTCATCTTAGGTATCTGATGTAAATAGAAATGTGTACAAACATGTAGCACTTACACAGTTAGTTACTAATAGAGAATTGTCGTTTTAAAAACAATGTAGTGCTTTTACAGCACTACATTGACAATCTTTCCGGGAACAACAATGACTTTTTTGGGTGTTGCGCCGTTGATATATTTAGCTGTCTGCGGGTCTTGCATGACGGCTTGTTCAATAGCCGCGTGGTCGAGTGCTTTGTCCAATTCAAGGAAGAATCGGGTCTTTCCGTTGAAGCTGATAGGATATTTTATCTTGCTTTCTTCAATGAGTTTGTCATCATATTCGGGCCATTGTGCATCGCATACTGATGTTTCGTGGTCAAGTCGGTGGTATAGTTCTTCTGCAATATGCGGAGCAAAAGGCGCAAGAATAATTACTAAGGGTTCAAGTACGGCGCGTTTGTTGCATTTGAGTTGGCTCAACTCGTTTTGGCAAATCATAAACGCAGGTATTGAAGTGTTGAACGAGAAATGTTCAATATCATACGTTACTTTTTTTATTGTTTTATGTAGCGAGCGCAGTTCTTCGGCTGTGGGTTGGTCGTCTGATAATTTGTCGAACATAGCCCAGAAACGCTTCAAAAATCTATGTACTCCGTCAATGCCGTTGGTGTCCCAGGGCTTGGACTGCTCAAGCGGGCCGAGGAACATCTCGTATAGACGCAGTGTGTCGGCTCCGTAGCTCTCAACAACATCATCGGGATTGACTACGTTGAACATTGATTTCGACATTTTCTCTACCGCATTGCCACAGATATACTGTTTGTCGGCCGGTGTGCCGAGATACGGATTGTCAATATCGGTTGTACCATCGGCGTACACAAACTCGGCGTTTTTGTATTCGGGCATCCAGTTGCGGAAAGCATCAATGTTGAGAATATCGTTTTTAACAATGTTGATATCGACATGTACCGGTTGTACTTTGTCTTTGTATTCCGGATTGTTAATCAGGTTGGCACTGACGAACAGATTACCTGTTGCGCCTTTGCCTATATAGCGATACACGAAGTTGCTGCGACCCTGAATCATGCCCTGATTGATAAGTTTGGCAAACGGTTCGTCGCGGCATATCATACCGAGGTCGTAGAGGAATTTGTTCCAGAATCGGCTGTAAATCAAGTGGCCTGTGGCATGTTCCGTACCGCCGATATAGAGGTCCACCTGCTGCCAATAGTCGTTGGCTTCGCGGCTGACGAGTTCATTGTCGTTGCGTGGATCCATATAGCGCAGGTAGTAAGCCGATGAGCCTGCAAAGCCCGGCATGGTGTTGAGTTCAAGCGGGAAAACGGTTTTGTTGTCGATATACTCGTTTTCAACAATGAGTTGTCGTTTCTCGTCCCAGGCCCATACCTTGGCATTGCCTAATGGGGGTTCGCCGTTGGCAGTAGGCTTGAAGTTTTCCACTTCGGGCAGACAGAGCGGCATACGGTTGTACGGGATAAGATACGGCATACCGTCTTTATAATATATAGGGAACGGCTCGCCCCAGTAACGCTGGCGACTGAAGATGGCATCGCGCAAACGATAGTTGACTTTGACTTTGCCAAGCCCGTTAGTCTCTATATATTCCTTCATGGTGCGTATGGCATCCTTGACTTGCAGACCGTTCAATATGCCGGAGTTCATCATAATGCCCTCTTTGGCATCGAAACTTTGTTCTGATACATCTGCTCCTTCGATAAGAGGTATGATATCAAGTCCGAAGGCGCGTGCAAAAGCATAGTCACGACTGTCGTGAGCCGGCACAGCCATGATAGCACCGGTGCCGTAACCAGCTAATACATAGTCGGATATATATATAGGTACAACGCGGTTGGTGATGGGGCATACTGCATACGAGCCGGTGAATACACCTGTCATACGGCGGTCGGAGATGCGCTCGCGCTCGGTGCGGCGTTTCACTTGCTCGAGATAGTCATAGACTGCCTTCTCCTGTGCGCCGGTAACAACCTGACTGACATAGTCGCTTTCGGGTGCAAGAACCATAAAGGTAACACCATAAATAGTGTCGCAACGGGTGGTGAAAATCTCAATCTTAACATCGCTGTCTTTCACGCAGAAAGTCATCTCTGCTCCTTCAGACCTGCCAATCCAGTTTTTTTGCGTTTCTTTTAAGGACTCCGTCCAGTCAATTTTGTTGAGACCTTCAAGCAGTCGTTTGGCATAGGCGGATACGCGCAGACTCCACTGACGCATAATACGTTGCTCAACAGGATAGCCCCCGCGAACAGACAGACCTTCGGAAACCTCATCGTTGGCAAGTACAGTGCCGAGTTGCGGACACCAGTTGACTTTGGTGTCTGCAAGGTAGGCAATACGATAGTTCATCAGTATCTCCTGACGTTTTTTTTCTTCAAAAGCGTTCCACTCTTGAGCAGTAAAATGCAATTCGTCTGACTGCGCGGCATTAATTCCGTCAGTTCCCCTTTCCTCAAAATGTTTAACCAACTGACTGACAGGTATTGCTCGTTCTGCATCGTTGTCGTAGTAATGCTCAAACATCTGACCGAATGCCCATTGTGTCCAGTGGTAATATTCAGGGTCACAAGTGCGTACCTGACGTGTCCAGTCGTAGCAAAAACCGATTTTGTTCAACTGCTCGCAATAGCGGGCGATATTTTTCATTGTCGTTATTTCGGGGTGCTGACCTGTCTGAATAGCATACTGTTCGGCAGGCAAACCATAGGCATCGAAGCCCATTGGATGCAGAACATTAAAGCCTTGCAAACGTTTGTAGCGACTGAATATATCGGAGGCAATATAGCCTAACGGGTGTCCGACATGCAGTCCGGCTCCGGAAGGATAAGGGAACATGTCAAGCACATAATACTTTGGTTTGTCGCTATGATTGCTGACTTGATAAATGTTTTCGCGTTTCCAGTATGACTGCCAACGCTGCTCGATTTCCTGAAAATTATAATCCATAATATAGTGTGTTGTTTATTTTTTTTCCGTTTGTGAGATTGTTTTTTATCATATCTCAAAAACCGTTTCATCGCCGCAGATATCATCTATCTTGCGCAGGCGGAGGATGTAAGCCGGTTGTTAGCAGGCATAATCCGTCTAACAACTGACAACTCTTATCTCTCGACTAATTTCTTTACTTGGTCATAGACATTTTGTGCCGTAAAGCCGAGTTTTTCGTCCAATACCTTATATGGTGCGCTGAATCCGAAACTTTCGAGTCCCCAAATTGCCCCGTTTTCGCCTACAAGTCCTTCGAGTGTAACGGGCAAACCGGCAGTCATTCCGAAACGTTTTACGCCGCGAGGTAATACTTGCTCCTGATATTCTTTGGGTTGTTGGCGGAACAGCCCCTCACTCGGTACGCTGACTATCTGCAAGCGTATGCCGTCTTTGCGCAACAATTCGGCCCCGGCGACAAGAGTTGACACCTCTGACCCTGAAGCTAACAGGACAACCTGAGGATTCTCGTCTTTGTCAACTATATATGCACCTTTGGCAAAGCCCTCAACATCAATATGCGGTACATTAGGAATGTTCTGACGACTGAAAATCAATGCTGTAGGAGTTTGCGTGTTCTCCATGGCAAGTTTCCAAGCAAGAGTTGTTTCCTCTGCGTCAGCAGGACGCACAACGAGCATAGAGTTTTTACCGCTGTGGTTTTTGAGCTTTTCCATCAAGCGAATCTGTGCTTCTTGCTCTACCGGTTCATGTGTGGGTCCGTCTTCGCCAACACGGAAAGCATCGTGTGTCCAGATGAATTTAACAGGCACTTCCATCAATGCTGCCATGCGAACTGCCGGTTTCATATAATCAGAGAATACGAAGAACGTACCGCATGCCGGTATAACACCGCCGTGCAATGCCATACCTATGCAGACGCATGCCATAGTCAACTCACTTACTCCGGCTTGGAGGAAAGCACCGCTGAAATCGCCTTTGGCAAAAGCATGCGTTTTCTTCAAAAAGCCGTCAGTCTTGTCGGAATTGCTCAAATCGGCTGATGACACAATCATATTGCCTACTTGTTGTGCAAGGCTGCTCAGCACTGTTGCCGAAGCACCACGAGTGGCAGTGCCGGGTTTTTGTTCTATCAGACTCCAGTCAACATGAGGTGCTTTGCCGCTGAACCAAAGGTCGTATTGGGCGGCAAGTTCAGGATTGGTTTTAGCCCACTCATCCTTTATGGCTTTCTTCTCTCTTACTATACGTTTGAGGTCTTCGCGGCGGTTGGCATACAGCGATTTGGTTTCAGGGAAGATAACAAATGGGTTGGCAGCATGACCGCCTAAATTGGCTATCGTGGCTGCGTATGACGCTCCTGAAGAGCCGATTGGCTGACCATGAGTCGAGCATTTACCCTCGAATGACTGACCATCTTCTGTCAAAGCACCTTTACCCATGCGGGTATGACCGATTATCAGTGAAGGACGTTCTTTTTCGGCTTTGGCATTGAGCAATGCCTCACGAATTTGGTCGGGGGCGTTGCCGTCTATCTCTTGGACATACCAGTTCCATGCCTCATATTTTTTGCGTACATCCTCTGATGTCACATCTTTACATTCGGTTGATAACTGTATGTTGTTGGAGTCGTAGAACATAATCAGGTTGTCCAATCCGAGGTGACCTGCCAAGCGGCCTGCACCTTGAGAAATCTCTTCCTGTACGCCGCCATCGGAAATAAAGGCGTAAATAGTCTGATCCATAACATAGCCGAAGCGTGCTTGCAGGAATTTGGCTGCTATGGCTGCACCAACGGCGTAGGTGTGTCCTTGTCCGAGCGGACCACTGGTGTTTTCAATGCCGCGCATGATATTACGTTCAGGGTGTCCGGGTATAACCGAACCCCATTGGCGGAGGGTTTGGAGATCATCAGTAGTAAAAAAACCTGCGCATGTCAGTACTCCGTAAAGCATAGGAGCCATATGACCCGGGTCAAGGAAGAAACGGTCACGTTGCTCCCATGCAGGGTTTTCAGGGTCGTATTCAAGAAATTCTGAATATAAGACATTAATAAAGTCTGCGCCACCCATGGCTCCCCCGGGATGTCCTGATTTGGCTTTTTCCACGGCTGCCACAGCCAACATGCGGATATTGTCTGCCGCACGATTCATAATCTTTGTGTTGTTCATGTTAGTTATGTATTTAGTTATTTAGATTCGTAATGTCCATGTCTCCCATCTCCCATCTCCCATCTCTCAATTCTCAACTCTCATCTCTCAACTCTCAACTCTCATCTCTCAACTCTCAACTAAAACATCCATCCTATATAGTAATTCCATCCGAAGCAGGTGTCATCGCGTTGACCGTAGCCGAGGATGTATGCAGGTCGGATGATTCCGTCAAGTTGTTTGCCTCGTGTCATCAGTATCTTATAGCGCAGATACCAGCCCATATTCAGACCTTTGTATATCTGTACTTGTACTCCGGCAACTATCTCACCCCATGCGTCAGCCCCAAAACGATTGGTATAATTGATTGTCTCATCTTGCCAATACGAGCCGGTGCGTTGTATATCATGATAACTGTAATCTTGAAGGCTTGTACCTATGCGGATGCCCACCAACAAGTGGTTTTCACCCTTGTATTTTTTCAGCACACTATAGTCTGCGCCAAGTCTCATAAAGCCGCCGTACCCTTGAAAAGAGCCTGCGCCGGAGACATTTGCCTGTGCATAGCCGAACTCGAATGTAGGAAAGAACTTCTGAAACAACCTTGCGCTGAGAGCAAAATCATAGGTTTGTATGCTTCCCTTGTTGCGTGCGGGAATATAAACGGCTGAACCTAAGTCAAACTTTACGGTCATGCCTTGATATATGGAGTCTATAGGCAAAGTTTTCTTGGTTTGCTTCTTGTCCTGTTTCCCCTGCAGCTCAATCGTTCTATTCCCGTATTCCGTCGGTTTTGCAACCCTGTCATCTTGAACTGCGGGCTTGTCAGTATTATTTTCCTGCCCCCATGCCCAAAAGGAAATCAGGCATAACAACAATATGTAAACAGGTCGTTTCAATGCCAAAAGAGTTGTATGTTTTCGGTTTGAGTGCGTCCTATTTCGTATTCAATAAATGCTATGGAATCGAAGAAACGGGCAGTTTCGGTTACTGATTCAATAGTGTGGTAAGTAAAACAGCCGCATTCCAACGAAACGAAAAGGTCGTTGTTTTGATGGTTGACAACAAGTGTGTCTTGTACTCCATTGACTGTCATTGCGTAACTTGTCGTGTTGAGAGTATTGTGCAAAGGAAGAGAAACAGAACTGACGGATTTGGCATTGTTGTAGAGAATAGAGTCTGAACCGATTCCTTGTATGGTAATGCTGTCAATAGCTTTGCTTAAAACAGTGGTTGTGCCTAATGAGTCGGTTGTCTCGCTGTAAAAACCTATTTTGAGTGCAATATCGTTTGTCACGCGGCATGATGTGTTGTTGTTGCATGAAATACAGCACAAAACAACAAATAGTAATATATATTTCCACTTTGACATTTCTGTCTGTTCTTTTAGTCGTATGTTGTCAGATGTATTACGCTTATGTCTTTGCAGACCGCAAGTATAATTGTCTTGCAACTTGCACTAATATCTCACGGCTATTGTACTTTGTGTTTGATAGACGGTTGTCTAAATAATCTCCCTGACTTCTTGTTTGAGCAGGTTCATTGCTTTTTGATTGTTTGTTTCTCCGTTGCTGTTGTAAGCGGTGAGCATGACCTGCGCGAGAGTCATTGCAGGAGCGTCATTGCCGACATGAGAAGTGCAGGTATTGACAAAACCGAGCATTGTCTCCCGAGCTGATATGATAGCCATCCATGTGTCATCGTTGACATAAATCTGCTGTGAGATATTATGGTCAAACTCCTCACGGATTTTATGCAGCAGTTCAATCTGCAACTGCCCTGCGGTCATGTTTTGCAGTTGCATATTCAGCAGCAGAAACTCCGGTGTGGTGCGCTCAAGCATAAGCGCAAGTCGCTCATATGCCCGTAAACGGATGGGCTGTGTCACATTTTGTGCATTTCGGCGCACTTCAAAACTGCGGCGTGCGTCTTCATTCTGCATCTCTTTGCTCATTACCAACCATGCCGCCAATAACACAATAAGGGCAGGGATGGTGTATTTTAAAACTTCAAGCATAACAATTGGTTCAGTTAAATTCTGTTTATCGGGTTTGGATTTCAAACTGCAAAGATAGAATATTTTTTTTATATCTGCAAATTTTTCCAAAACATGCGTGTTTTTCTTGCTGTTTTGCTCTCGCGGCTTACGTCGCAAGCAAAACTCGCAGTGCAGCATCGGGTTTTTACATCAATTTTCAAATTGGTAAATCTTGTATTTTTAAATGACGGAAATTTGCTGAATTAAAAAAATTAAGTTAATTTTGCATTTCCTTAAGATTCACAACATATGAAAATATACAAAGCTCATCTTCTCTTTACCAAAGAGCGTGACCGTTTTGAGGTTATTGAAAACGGCTTCATAGCAGTTGAAAACGGTTGTGTTTCAGGTGTATATTCTTCCCTGCCTGACCATTTAAAAGATGCTCCGCTGACAGATTTCGGTGATTGTTTGCTGATTCCCGCAATGAATGATATGCACGTGCATGCTCCGCAGTACCGCAATCAGGGTATCGCCATGGATTTGGAACTCCTGCCGTGGTTGGATAACTATACTTTCCCTGAAGAGTCGAAGTATGCCGACATTGAATATGCGGAGCGCATGTATCGCCGTTTTGTGCGCGACTTGTGGCGTTTTGGCACTATGCGCACCGTGGCATTCGCTACTATTCATCGTGAAAGTACACGATTGCTGATGCGTCTGTTTCAAGAGGCGGGTATGGGAGCTTTGGTAGGCAAAGTGGATATGAATCGTAACAGCTCGGATGCCTTGACAGAGTCGGTGGATGACGCAATCAGAGACAATGAGGCATTGATAGAAGAGTTCAACCGCCCCGGTGCTCTTGTAAGACCGATTATAACACCGCGTTTCGTTCCCTCGTGTACTCCGGAGATGTTGCATGCCTGCGGCGAGTTGGCAAAAAAATATAATCTGCCTGTTCAGTCACATTTGTCGGAGAATCTCGGTGAGATAGCTTGGGTTCGGGAGTTGGAGCCTGAAAGCCGGAATTATGGTGACGCTTACAACCGTTACGGTCTGTTTGGTCAGACTCCGACCATTATGGCGCATTGTGTGTGGACTGAAGGTGAGGAATTGGAGTTGATGAAACACAATCATGTCATGGTGGCTCATTGCCCTACCAGCAATATGAATCTGTCTTCGGGTATGGCTTCCGTCCGCACATTTCTTGAGAATAATATCCCTGTAGGGTTGGGTAGCGACATTAGCGGCGGGCATGATTTGAGCATTTTCAAGATGATGGTTTATGCTATTCAGGTCAGCAAGATGCGTTACCGGCAGTCGATAGCGGAGAATAAAAAGTCGGAAAAAAATAGTGTAAAGCCCTTCCTTACCTTGTCGGAGGTATTCTGGATTGCCACTAAATCTGCCGGATCGTTCTTCGGCAAGGTAGGCAGTTTTGAACCCGGATATGAGTTTGACGCCTTGGTTATTGACGACCGCGACTTGAACCACGACAATTATTCACTGCTTCACCGCTTGGAGCGATATGTGTATCTTGGTGATGACCGTCAGATAACACATCGTTTCTGTCGAGGACGCGAAGTAAGATTTGAAAAATAATAAGGAATTTATTTTCTGCGGATTACACCGCAGTCTAAAAAACATATCATGAAAACCAAACAACAATTATGGCATGCAACGGGTCTTAACCTATGCCTTTCGGTACTTGTTTATGCCGTCTTATTAGGTCTGCTATGGTTAGCAGAGTATCTTTTCCCGTCACTTCATGGGCAGTTCCTTCATTTTGACAATATAGCCTGGGTTGTCGGTATCCCCGCAAGTGTAGTCGGAGTGAGCTATATCCTGACGATTAGAGATCCGCAGAATTACATCGGTTTTTATGCCGGGATAGTAATGTCCGTTCTCTTAGGAGTGCAGTTTTTGCTTCAGGAGCAATATGACAGCACCTTTCTCTATTTCTGCGTATTTATCCCGTTTCAGATTAAATCAATACTCAATTGGAGCAAGCCTGTGCCGGAGGAAGAAAAAAACAAACCCTTCGAGCCTGAATTTCTGTCGTTAAAAGGGATGTTGCTCACCTGCCTTGTGTTTGTACTGCTTGTCGTTGCGGATTATTTACTTGCTACATATGCCTTTCAGCACAATGGACTATGTGATGAGATATGGCCTAAATTTTTCAACGGAATGTTGATATCCTCATCGGTATTGGCTAATTTTTGGCTGATATACCGCAAGAATGATTCATGGATTTACTGGATTATATATAGTCTTGCCGGTATAGGGTTGTTTATAATCGTAGGTAATGTTTTTTCTATAGTGCTATTTGCTTTCTTCCTTGTTATCAACTCTATGGCGGGCATTGCTTGGGTTAAATCAACACCGAGAGAGAAATACGGCTGGTTAAAAGGGATATAGCAGTTTAGTGTTTGCTGATTTTTTTATCAACCCAATCGAGGATATCATCCTTGCGCGGGTTGTTTTTTCTGTCCTCATCGTATTGCTCGAGAATAGTTTTCATTTTTTTCCTGCTGATACCGAACCTTGCACCGAAAGTAATGTTGGCATTCCATTCCCATGTATTGATTTTCAGAGCAAGAGTTTCGGTTTTTTTTGAATTGAAACGCATGTTGTAGAATTGCGCATTACCGGCGAAATAACACCACTCATTGATGTCCCATGAGAAAGCAACACGCGCTGTACCCGTAATATAAAGCCAGTGTTTGGGGTCTATAACTTGTTGGAGAGTTATATCGAATTTTTCATTGTCTATAGTTAGGGGATAATAGAATGTCAGTATAGTCCGGTTGAAAACTATTGCCATCGGAGCGGCGGAGATATGTAGCAGAAACTTGCCGTTGTTGGGAGTGTAGTTATAGCCGTAACCGGCACTGACGGCTGCTTGGTGTATCTCTGTGCTCTTCAGACTGTTCATAGTGTAGGTCAAGGGATCCCCCGTTGAGGTGATGTTTGTACCCAAATACTGTGCTTGAAGGTAGAATGAGCCGGCGGATTTCTTTTGGCGGTATGATTGCCGCAATGCAGAGGAGGTTGAGTATTCGTCGGAGTTGAAGATGAAATACATGGAAAGAAAGGTGGTGGCTATTTCCAAATCGCCGTAGTTAATGTCGTATGTCATATCGTTTTGTACGTCCAAACGCCCGTAGATATTAGTGTTGACATGGTGGGTAAATTCAATTCCCCAAGCGCGGTTGAGAATGGCGAAATCGAATTTACGCGATCGGCGAAACATAACATCCCACGAATAATTAAACTGTATAGAATGCCAAGCGGCAGAAAAACCCAAACCGATAGATGGCGATGACCTGAGGTCTATATTAACATTGCTGTTTGAAGGCATGTCTGACATATTAATAGTGTTATATACACCATTTCCGGTAGCGGTTAAAGCAAATCGCCAACTTCTGTCGTACAGTTCAAGGTATGTGCTGTCGATGCCCTTCATCAATGCAGTTTCAATAGTCCGCCCCAAACGATAAAAAAACAATAGTGTACCGGATTTGGTTTGCGACTGTGCACTTGCCGATAATTCAGTGACGGGCTGTTGTCCCGTCACTTGTTGCTCTTTGACAGTCGTCTCTTGACCTGCAACCGTAGCAAGAAAACAATTAATGCAACTTACTATTATGAGGAGTCTTTTCATGTTGGCAAATAAATAAACCGATGATAACCAAAAGCATAGCGAGCCATTTGGACATCGGTAGCTGTTCGTTGAAGAACAAAAACATCAATAAAGCGGTGAAGACAGGACGTATATTGTTGAATGCATTAGCGCGTGTCACCCCTATCCGGCGAATGGTGTAACTAAAAAGAATAAAAGCCAGCACAGACGAGAAGGCTGCAAGATAGACTATAGAACCAAACGGGATGGCAATGTCTGACCATTGCAGCGGTGTACCAATCAATTGCGGCAGGTCGAGTACTGCCCACATAGGATAAAAAAATATCAATCCTGAAAGCTGGACATAGAACACTATGGAGAGATTGGTGTATTTGTCAGGAAATTTGCGGAGAATAATTGTGTAAAGTACGGCAGATATTACGGCGGCAAAACACAGCACAACCCCCCAAGGAGAGCCTATGGAGAAATTGTTATTGCCTATGGTCAGCATTAATATCACACCGCCGGTGGAAATAAGAATACCGATGATATTCCGCAGTGTGACGTGTTCGCGAATCAGAACAAAAGCGAAAACAGGAGCTAAAATCGGACTTGTGCATAGAAACACCTCTGCCACGGTAGGAGAATTCATCAGCCTCATGCCGTATGTTTCGCAAACATAATACAAAAAAGGCTGAAAAAAACCTGCAAGCAGAAACATGGGTATATGTTTGCGCTCAATCTTTTGCAATGTGCCGCTTGCTAAACCTATAACAAGCATGAGCAATACTGCTATGGTAAAACGTAACGTAACGAGAGTCAGCGGGCTGAAACTGCGGAGAGCAATTTTTGTGGCAATGCCCGCACTGCTCCATATTATCATTGCAATAATAACTGCACTATATGCTAATATATTGTCAGGTGAGTTCTTTGTCGCCATCTAATCAGAGGAAAAATATGTTCAAATGCTCAAAAAGTCCAGCTTATTCCGGCGAGGATATTGGCTCCTTGTGAGGTGTAATTGTAAAGGATTTCGTTTTTATATCCGCCCCAATGGATAAAGTCGTTCAGTCGCAGACTTACGGCAAAGTTGCGGTCTATAGCATATTCAATGCCGAGATTGAGGTCGATGACAGGCTTGAGAGTAGTGAAACTGAGAGTCAAAGGTTGAGAGCTGACGGCTGCAGTCCGTTTGCCTATAAGGTAGTTTTCGGAAATCAGAGTCCACTGTTTTTTCGGGTCTAATTTAACGCGCAGGTCGAGTTGAATCTGCCATGCCGGTCTGTCGATGGTTTGGGTGATAAGGTCGCTGTTGATGGTATGTAGTCGATAGAAACCGTCCAAGTCTAACGTGGCTATATCGCGATAATGGTAGTGCATTGAACCGCCTATCTTCCACTCTGTGGAGTTGGCATAGAGGGAATAGAACTGGTGGTCATCGGTAGTATAATAATAATGGTCATCGAGGGTATAAATATAGTGGGCATAGACTTTGAACAGGAGGTCGTGGTGAGGTCGGAATTTAAGACCGAGGAAACCATCAACGATAGAGTAGGTGTTAACAGTGTCGGTAACGGCATTGAAGAGGTTGATATAATGGTTGCTGTTCACATCATCGAGTATGTCGTGCATGTTGTATTTGCCCACAGCACCGCCGTATATTGCGAGCCATTCGGAAACAACACGGGCTTCGAAAGTCACATTAGGACTTGCGGCAAACATGCGTCCTTTGTTAAGCGAAAGGTCGAGATTGACACCTGCATGAATATCAAAACGGTTGCCGAGATATGCGTAGAACGGCTCGAAATGCATTGAATGGAAGTTGGTCGGCTGGAGCAGAGTGTCTTGGCTTGAATAGAAATGGTCGTTGACAAGAGCATTGAGACCTATGTGGTGGGCATCGGTGTTCCAATCAATCTGTATGATTGATTTGATGCGGTGGTCGGTAACTGAAGGTTTGATGTCAATAATTGGTGCTATGGAATCGATCGTGTTGTTTTTGGCAATGATTCCGGCATAACCCGTCTGTACTTTGTATGTAACCGCCGATGTAGGCATCGAGTGGATACCGATATGTGCGTCAAAATCCCAGTAAGAACCTTTGTAGTAGCGTTTTGAAGCGAGATTTTGTGCGTCAAAACCTATGTTGAAAGCCGAGTTGCCAAACAACACGTCAACATCAAAACCGAAGCCTGTGCGGGCAAGTATCCCCGCGCCGTTGGGAGTAAATTTGTCCCATTGCCCAAGGTGGTTGAAGTGGATATCGAAATTAACCTTGTCAATCTCGTCCATCTTATAGTAGAAATCAGCAGCGGTCATCGGATAACCTATTGCAGCGCGAAGAAAACCTTGGTACGGCTCGTTGTAGGCATGAAATCGAGAATCAGCAAAAGTGAGTTGGTTGACATTATAGCCGGTTGACAACAGTTTACTATAGTCGGAATAGACAACGGCATTCTGGCGTGTCAACTCTTGGTCTTGACTTTTGGGTGTGGTGTATATTTTTCCTGCATCCTGAATGACCGGTTGGAAATTACGTTCCATTGTTATTTGCTGATTGACAACAGAGTCGTTCTTTTGATTTACTGTGATACTCTTGTTGCTCTGTGCATGCAGGGTTAGTGACAGCATCAAACCTGATGCTATGAGGGCGTATTTGTTCATTTTTATATTTATCATGTCGGAATATATTATGTCAAAACTTAGTTTGGCGCGGATTTGTAGGTACTAAAAACCAACCGCGCGGCAGTGATGTGGGTTACAGCGTTCCGGTGGCTTTGGTTTCCTCTTTCAGTCTTGTGGCAATGTCTGACAGGCGGCTGTTTATCTCATTTTGGATTTCGTCTTGGACGGTATAATTGGATTGCAGACTGAGCAGGTATTGTTTGGCTTGGAAATCGTCACCGCGTTTGATGTTGATATCGGCTAAAATGATAAAACTCTTTGCTAACCAATACTGTTGCGGAGTATTGGAGCCTGCAAAGTCTATAATTTGTTGTTCGGCATTGTCCAACAACCCTTTGTCGAAATTATATTTGGCGAGCAGGTATTTGGCTTCTGCTCCGTGTTCTGTTTTCATCTCTTGCGACAATTCCATCATGTCGGGCAGAGCCTGTTCTGTCTGTCCTAAAGCAATATATGCCTTCATGCGGTTATAAACTGCCTCTTTGCGCACATCGGCTTTGGTTTGAGGCTCTTCAATAATCTCTGTCGCTATTGCTATTGATGTTTCGTGGTCGCCTGAATAATTACTGCAACGCAAAACACCGAGACGGGCAATATTGAGTTTTTCGTTGGTTGTTGCCACTTCCTGTAACTTCTTGAAGTAGGTAAGAGCTTCGCCGTATTGCTTTTTGTCGTATGCAATTTCGGCAGCCTTGATACATGATTCTTCAATATACGGGTTTCCGTCAATTTGGGTCAATGCGCCATAATAAACCAGTGCGTCATCCTTTTTGCCTGTGCGGTAGTAGCTGTCTGCCAAATAGTAACGCGCCATCGAACAATATCTGCCACCATCGCAGTAGTTCTTCACATATTCAGAAAGACCATTGATAGCCTCTGCGTATTTGCCTGTCATATACTGCTTTTCGGCAGCTACATAGGTCAGCGAATCTTCTTTGACCGCTGTTATCTTCATCCCTTTTTGCGAGAGGTCTTTGGCATATTCGGAAAAATCCTTGACATTGTTTGTTTCGATATAAGCCGCCTCCAATCCGTCAAGAGCGGAATAGGCTTCTTCTGATTTCGGGTATTTGTTGATGACCTCTTTGTAAGCTATGATAGCATTGCTGTAGTCGCCTTGGTTGGCATAGGTCATACCTTTTTCAAGTGCCGCCTTGCGTGCGAGCGGGCTACGAGGGTATTTGGTAGTCAGTTGATTATAGGCATTGACTGCACCCGACGGGTCGTTTTTGCTCAAGTAGGCACGGGCAATTTCATATAGTGCGTCATCGGCAAATTCCGACTTCGGGTAATTGCGAACCAATTTGTCTAAAGTGTTGATTTTGTCGTTATATCGTTTCAGCAGTCCGAGTGCATAACCACGCTGGAAAGTTGCGTAGTCCGCTCCAGAAGCACCGGTGGCAATCACGCGGGCATAGTATTTTTCGGCATTGACAAATTCGCGTTGCGAAAAATAACAGTCACCGATACGGTTGAGAGCATCAGCGTAGGACGGATCCCTTTTGTTTACGCGGTCTATGTATTTGATGAAATAGTTGCGCGCCTCAGTGTATTTTCTCTGCGAAAAAGCCGCGTAGCCCGCTGAATAAAATGCCGAGGTGTAATTAGTACTTTTGACGGCATTCTTTTGGGCAAAAAATGAAGCGAGGTCATCCGATGCTTCGTCATACCGGCGCAGTTTATACCTGCTTTCCGCGCGCCAGAAATAACTCTCTGTCCTGTATGTAGGTGCGTTATGTGTCTTGGCTTCTATCACGCTGCCGAAAGTGTCGATAGCTTCATTGAGATGATTCTGTGTGTATGCTTCTAACGCAAGTTGATAGAGCAGGAATGTGCGTGTCTCTAACATCTTGTCTGTAGGATTCTGCAATCTGTCAAGTGCTTTGAGAGCTTCTTTGTAGTTTTTGGAAGTCAGGAAGACATCTGTTAGCAACTCAACCGCCTGCGGTATATGTTCAGATTCAGGATAGTCGTTTATAAAATTGGTGAAGGCAGTAACACTCTCGCCGAAAGCTGTTGCTGACTGATAGGTGGTTAGCGCGTGGTTGTATCGGGCTTCCTCTTGAACTTTGGGGTCAAAATTCGTTTTGCAGGCAGCATTATAAGCCATTCCCGCATTCTGAATATCGCCTGAATGAATATAACTGTTCCCGATATGGAGATAGGCGTTTTCAGTCATTTCGTCCTCTATTGAGGTCACTTTCTGTAATGCGGCTATGGATTTGGTGTATTCTCCAATCTGATAATATGAAACTCCTAATTCGTAAATGTCCGCCCGTAACGGTTTGCTCTCGCCGTCTTGGTAGGCTGCAAGGTGTAATGCCGCATTTTTATAGTCGCCGTCAATATAGTATATCTCGCCTAAAATACGATGGATTTCAGGATTGTTTTCATTGTCAGGATTTTGTTTAAGCAGGTCTTCTGCGCGAGTGTAAACCTCGTCGTATTTCCCGCGTGCATAGTATATCTGAATCAAGTAATATGGAACAATTTGCCCGTATTCATCGGAGTTTTCTATCTTCAGAAACTCCGGCAGAGCATGCTTGTAGTCTTGCAACAAATAGTAGCAGTATGCGTAATAGTATTGCGATTGAAGAGCATATTTGGAATTGGTTGCGCGAAGTTTGTCGAATAATGATATGGCTTTGCTCAATTCGGCTTTGTTGGTCGTTTGTTTGGTTGCGGTTGCTGATTGCCGATCCTGTGAAGACTTATTCTTGTCTTTCGACTTTTGACTTTTTTCTTTCGACTTTGATTTCTCATCGTTGTTTTTTACTGTCTGTTGCAATATTGAATAGCCGTAGTAGAAATAGTATTGATCTGCATGTTCGGTAGCGAGTTCTTCTGCATTAACTTTTTTGAAGCTTTTGCATGCAAGCGGATATTTTTTGTGTTCAGCTTCGAATACCCCTGACATAAAATAAACATCTGAACGATAAGTGGAGTATGGTTGGCGTTTGATGTAGTTTTGTAAGGCGCGTTCGGCATTCTTGTCACGTAACTCAAACAGGTTGGCGGCCACAAAATATTTGGCTTCCTCCGTGAAATGCATGTTTTCGTCTGCTTGCTCTAAATATCTATCCATCATTTCTTTGGAAGCGCGGTATTGTCCTTGTTGGTACAATTCCAAACCTTGAAAATACAGAGCGTCATCATTTTCATGAACCTGCGTGAATTGCGCTTTTACCGATATGATGCCCGACAAAAGCAGGCACAAAAGCACAATCAGCCATTTTCCACCTTTGCATGATTGCTTATATTGCAGATTATTCATAATAAAGTAAATTTTCCTTTTAACTTGCAAAATTAATACAAAATCGCTATATAAACAAGAAATAAGCGTTTTTTTTCTTGTTCATTTCCACTTTTTTTAGTAATTTTGCAGCCCGAATTGAACGAATACCGAGATTCATGGAACGACATGTGTCTTAATACTGCATGTCGGTTTACTTTTTAACGGATATTATTAAGTCATTAACTGTATTTTCCGCAAGTGTCAAATCGTTTTGAAATGCCGAACGGTATCTACAGTTCCAACTCAAAATATCTATCAACTAAATTCTACATATCAAAGATGTTGATTTTTAAAACTCTTTCAGACCTTTCAAATGCTGTTGCCAAATGGCATGAAGAAGGCAGGACAATAGGTTTTGTGCCTACAATGGGTGCCTTGCACGATGGTCATTGCTCGCTCGTAAAACGCGCTGTAGCCGAGAACGATATTGCAGGTGTCAGTGTTTTTGTCAATCCTACACAGTTCAATAACAAAGAAGACCTCGAAAAGTACCCCCGCAATCTTGAAAAAGATGCTAAATTGCTCGATTCCATCGGTGCTTCTTTCGTTTTTGCCCCTTCACCCGAAGAAATGTATTCACCAGAAGAGATGACTACGGTTTTTGAGTTCGATTTTGGTGGACTTGACCAAGTGATGGAAGGTAAATACCGTCCGGGACACTTCAATGGTGTCGTACAAGTAGTAAGCAAACTATTCCGCTTTGTTCAACCCGATCGTGCATATTTCGGAGAAAAAGATTTTCAGCAGCTTGCCATTATTCATCGTATGGTTGATGTCATGAATCTGCCGGTTGAAATAGTTGATTGTCCCATTGTACGTGAATCTTCAGGTCTTGCTCTTTCGAGTAGAAATGAACGTCTGTCAGAGCAGGAAAAACAAACTGCGGTAAACATATCGCGAATATTGTTTGAGAGCCGACAACTTGTTCCGAAGCAGTCGGTTGATAATGTTGAGCAATGGGTGGTCGAGCATGTAAACGCAGTGGACGGACTCGAGGTAGAATATTATCAGATTGTTGACCGTACCTCACTCCAACCGACATCAGATTGGAGTAATGCAATAGGCTGTATAACTGTATATTGCGGGCCTGTCAGACTTATCGACAACATTAAGTATTGATGAAATGTGTAGCTGATAAATATATCCCGTATCTCAAGGGACGACTTGAACCTTTTTTTGACGAAGTCTATTATCTTGAACCGCGCGAGATAACTTGCGAAGTGCTACTTGATATTGATATAATACTAATTCGCACGCGAACAAAATGCAACAAGTCCTTACTTAAAGGCACTAAAGTAAAGTTTATCGGAACGGCAACAATAGGTACCGACCATATAGATTTGGACTATTGTCTGCAAAATGGAATTACGGTGTGTAATGCTCCCGGATGTAACTCTCGCGGTGTTGCACAATATGTCGAGTCCGCACTTTATCGGTTTGGAATAAAAAAACTTGAATCAGGAATTAGTCTTTCGGAAAAATCAATTGGTATTATAGGTGTAGGTCATGTAGGTAAAATGGTTGTTGCGATGGCACAACGACTGGGTTTGAAACCTCTTCTTTACGACCCTCCGAGACAGAGATTTGAAGGCGGAAATCAGTGGACTGCGGATTTACGTGACGTGGCTGAACGATCTGATATTATAACTGTTCACACCCCGCTAACACTATGTGGTAATGACAAAACGTATCATCTTATCAATGCCGATTTTCTGAAATTATGCAAACCCGAAGTGATAATTATTAATGCAGCTCGAGGCGGGGTTATTGACGAACAAGCCGTATTGCAATTCTCCGAACGCGCTTTTAAACTTGTAATCGATACATGGGAAAATGAACCTGATATAAATCTGCAATTGCTGCAAAAGGCTGCTATCGCTACTCCGCATATTGCCGGATATAGCGATGAAGGCAAACGTAATGCAACGCGAATGGTTCTTGAGCAGTTGGCTCAATATATGCATTGTGATTTTGACACTGCCGGTTTAGCAACATCATCAGACCCCTTGCCGATATATGATATAATGAATGACGACCGGCTGTTTCGTGCCAATCCGCAAGATTTTGAATACTTGAGACAACACTATCATTTCCGATAATAAACAACAAAACACCGATGAAACCGGCGAATTACTCATGCTAAATATTTAAATCGTATATATATGTCTTATCAGAAACTGACAAAACGTAGCGAGGATTACTCTAAATGGTACAACGAATTGGTTGTACGGGCAGACCTTGCTGAACAATCCGCAGTGCGCGGTTGTATGGTGATTAAACCTTACGGTTATGCAATATGGGAAAAGATGCAGGCTGAACTTGACCGCCGTTTCAAAGAGACTGGTGTCAAAAATGCTTATTTTCCTCTTTTTATCCCTAAATCATATCTCTGTCGTGAGGCAGAGCATGTTGAGGGTTTTGCCAAAGAGTGCGCAGTAGTAACGCACTACCGCCTTAAAAACGACCCTGACGGCAAAGGTGTTGTTGTTGACCCCGATGCCAAGTTGGAAGAAGAACTCATAGTGCGTCCGACATCTGAAACAATTATTTGGAGTACGTATAAAAACTGGATTTCGTCTTATCGCGACTTACCTATTTTGTGTAATCAGTGGGCTAATGTTGTTCGTTGGGAGATGCGTACTCGTTTGTTCTTGCGAACGGCTGAATTTCTTTGGCAGGAAGGACATACCGCTCATGCGACTTACGAGGAGGCAATAGCTAAAGCCGAAGAGATGCTTCATGTATATGCCGACTTCGCCGAGAATGTTATGGCAGTACCTGTCATAAGGGGTGTCAAATCTGCAAACGAGCGTTTTGCAGGTGCTATTGAGACATTTTGTATAGAGGCCATGATGCAGGACGGCAAAGCCCTGCAAGCCGGTACAAGCCACTTCTTAGGTCAGAATTTTGCAAAAGCTTTTGACGTTCAATATCTTACCAAAGAGAATAAGCAGGAATATGTATGGGCAACATCATGGGGTGTCTCTACGCGTCTGATGGGTGCGCTTATTATGGCTCACTCTGACGATAACGGTCTTGTACTTCCTCCTGCATTGGCTCCGTATCAGGTAGTTGTTGTGCCAATTTTCAAAAACGAGGAGCAAAAAGCAGCCCTTGATGCCAAAATACTGCCACTTGTTGAAAACCTGAAAAAGATGGGTGTGTCGGTGTTGTTAGACGATGCAGAAAATCAAACCCCCGGCTGGAAGTTTGCAGAATACGAACTAAAGGGTGTGCCGGTGCGTTTGGCACTCGGTATGCGCGACCTTGAAAACGGGACTATAGAACTTGTACGTCGCGACACGCTCGAAAAACAGTCGCTCCCGTTTGAGGGCATAGAGCAAACCGTCAAGACTATGCTTGACGATATTCAGAAAAACATATTCCAAAAAGCTCTTGAATACCGTGCTTCAAAGACCCGCATCTGCGATAGTTACGAGGAATTTAAGGAAGAAATAAAGAAAGGCGGTTTCCTGCTTTGCCACTGGGACGGAACACCTGAAACAGAAGAGAAAATCAAAGAGGAGACAAAAGCAACAATACGCTGTATTCCGCTTGACGGCGACAAGACTCCGGGCAAATGTATGGTTACAGGCAAACCCTCAAAACAACGCGTGGTGTTTGCTATATCCTACTGATAATATTTATTGTCTTTACATTCCCATTAGTCTGTGTGTCAGATAGATGGCATAGATAATTAGCATCATAAGTCCGCCCCACCAGCGGATTTTTTTCTCTTTGTCAACAGCCACAAAGATAAGCAACATCACAGAGCCGAGAGCTGTTACCAATGCGTCAAATACGATACCGTCGTATGCCGGCAGAGGCATGATTATTGAACTTACACCGAGCACAAAGAATACATTGAAGATATTGGAGCCTAAAACATTGCCAAGCGCAAGGTCGGTATTCTTTTTGAATGCGGCAACTGCTGACGTAGCCAATTCAGGCAGGGAAGTACCGAGAGCCACAACGGTAAGACCGATAATGGCATCGCTTACACCGAAACTTTGAGCAAGGGCAACAGCACCGTCCACTACGGAATCACCACCGAAAATCAGTCCCAAAAGTCCTGCCACAATCAATAATATACTTTTCCATAGAGGAAACTGCTTAACCTCGACTTCGTTATCAGTACCGACCTGACTCTTATTGCGGAAACACCAAACAAGGAAGATGATAAAGACAACAAGCAGTGTACATCCTTCCAAACGCCCGATTTCATCGGGCTGACCTATTGTTGCGAATGCCAAGACAAGCATGGCTGCCAATACTCCGAGCCATATATTAATGTCTTTAAGTCCCTTCTTTGCCGCTACAGGGCAAATCAATGCAGTTATACCGAGTATAATCAGTACGTTAATCATGTTTGAACCCAATATATTGGTCAATGCAAGGTCTGTATTTCCTTTGCTTGCAGACAGCATATTGACTACAAACTCCGGCATTGAAGTGCCGAATGCAACTATTGTCAGACCAATTACAAGGTTGGACACTCCCCAGCGGCGTGCAATGTCAGACGCTCCGTCAACAAGCCAGTCGGCTCCTTTTACAAGTAGAACAAAGCCTATAACAATAAGTATCAACTGCCCCCAAAGAGTTGCTAACAATGGTTCTATAAGTCTGTCAAGATAATTCATTTTTTTTGATGTTTTTGAGTTTTCGATATCTCGAATTATGTCTTTCGGCTCTCGACTATACGTTGAATCTGAAGTGCATGATATCTCCGTCTTGAACTACATAGTCCTTGCCCTCAATGCTGAGTTTACCTGCATCGCGGCATGCTGCTTCTGAACCGAGGCGGTCGAAATCTTCGTATTTAATCACCTCGGCGCGAATAAATCCACGTTCAAAATCGGTGTGTATAACACCCGCGCACTGTGGTGCTTTCATCCCTTCAACGAAAGTCCATGCACGTACTTCATCGCTACCTGCGGTAAGGAACGTGCGAAGCTGTAGCAAGTGGTAAGCCGATTTGATAAGTCGTGATACACCGGACTCCTGCAAACCTATCTCTTCAAGAAACATCTGCCTTTCCTCATAGGTTTCCAACTCGGCTATCTCTGATTCTATCTTGGCGGCAACAACCAATACTTCAGCGTGTTCGTCTTTCACGGCTTCTCGTATTTCCTCAACATAATGATTGCCGCTGACGGCAGAACCTTCGTCAACATTGCAGACATATAGTACGGGCTTGTTGGTTAGCAGGAAAAGGTCGTGCGCCACTTGCTCTTCTTCTTTGTTTTGCAATGCAACAGCGCGGGCAGCAGTACCGCGTTCCAAGGCATCTTTGTAACGCTCAAGCACACTGACAGCTATCTTAGCCTGCTTATCCTGACCGGCACCGGCTTTCTTACGGGTTTTGTCAAGTTGGGATGTTATGGTCTCCAAGTCTTTGATAAGCAGCTCGGCATCAATGATTTCCTTGTCGCGTATCGGGTTGACAGAACCGTCAACATGTGTCACATTGTCGTCATCAAAGCAGCGCAGCACATGAATAATTGCATCTGTCTCGCGTATGTTAGCAAGAAATTTATTTCCTAATCCCTCTCCTTTGCTTGCACCTTTTACCAAACCTGCTATATCCACTATTTCTACTGTAGCGGGAATTATACCGCGTTCGGGGTGGCATAACTCGGCAAGCCGATTCAGACGTTCATCGGGAACGGTTATCTTGCCTACATTCGGTTCTATGGTACAAAACGGGAAATTGGCTGATTGGGCTTTGGTGTTTGAAAGACAATTAAACAGGGTTGATTTACCTACATTGGGCAAACCTACAATTCCACATTGTAATGACATGATTATTTTATTTTTGGGTCGAGAATTTGAAATCTGCTAAAGTGTAATCTTGAATGTTCGGTCGTTGAGTCTTATCAGATATACACCTTGCGCAGACGGTTTGTCTATAGTAGTCAGTCCGGTTGCGGCATTGAATATCTGAATCAGTTTGCCTGTTGCATCGTACAGACCGGCATTTATTGCTTCGCCGGTCATGTTGGTGACAACTATCTCACCATCGCACAAGAACGCATTAAGCAGACTGCCCGACTCATTGCTTATTGTTGTTGCAATCTCCGGTTTCTTGACAATGCAGAAGCGCGGAGTCATATATTTGTTGTCTGCATAGAAACTATAGATAGTAGTGTCGCGCAGCGGCACGAGCATCTCTGTCAGCATATCTTTGAGCATAAGGTCTGTCTCTGTTGTTGTGATAACGAGTTCGTAATAGTCATCATCGCCGGCTCGGAAACTCAACATAGACCCCAATAACTCAGGTTGTGCGGAAATCTGCATTCTGCCGCCTGAAGTTAGCAACGCGAGGTAAGGCACATCAGGATTGGCTTCCAATTTGCGACCGTCCCAGCCGTTGTCAAAACCTTGTGTGAAGTCTTCGTTTCCTGTCAGAACGAATGCATTGTCACCGCCTGTTTCGCCTATAAGGGTGAATGTTGTAACCTGTATGTTTTCGTCTTTGCGGCTACGTGAAGGAGCATAGCGCGGATGCGTGCTCTTGGTTGTCTGCGACAGATTCTGTACGGCTTTGCTGTAGTCGATAGTCAGTGTTCCTGCTTTGTTGGTGTGAATAAAGAATCCTTGCATCGGAGCTATAGTATTTATACCTACGTATGAAGCTGCGTTGACGGGTATAGCTATGTACTGACCCGGTGCTGCTCTTGTCGGAGATACATCCGGATTTGCTATCTCTGAATTGACAGAATTGTATTCGTAGTCTGTCCAATCTGAATATGTGCCTGTATTAAATACGTAGAATGTTTTTTCCGCTGCATCGTTAGGTGAGAATGTTATCGCTCCGTCTTCGGCATCAACGTATATGGGTGATGTCCAAGAGTTGGCAAAGAGGTTGCGTCCCGGAACAATTGCGGTATTTGAATAGTCAAGATGTAATGCTTTAGTCTGAGTCGGGTTGAGAGTGCCTGTCGAACTGTTGTAATAACCTTCTGACGTGCCTTGTTTTGTGAATGCATAGCCTCGGAATGCTTCGGGGCTGGTCAATGATTCGTCAGAACCATTCTTTATTTGTACCCAATCATATTGGCTCTCCTCCCATTTCTCAATATATCCGCCGTAGAAGAAATAGTGGAAAGGAGCGGCATCGCTGAACGGCACACCCACGTATTGCCACTGTGCGTAATAGTTGGCTTCGTCTTTTCTTGACTTGTCGTAGTATGGTCGGAAGTAGTAGCTGACCTCGGCTTCAGGAAGCATAGAAGCGTTATTCTCCATAAATGCCAAGGCACCCACACCGCTTTCATTGCTTAAAATACGTATGTCACCGGCAGTGATTTTTTGCCCTGTTCCGAATTTTGTGCCGTCAGCTTCAAATTTCTGCAAGGTACTTGCTATGGTTAAAGCACCTGTCGGCAGAATAGTCAGACGACCGTTACCTGTATTATCAGCTGTCTCGCCATGAGCTATGCGTACATATTGTGCCAGAGCATTCGGTATGTCAACAGCACATGAGTCAATCAGTATGACACGACTTTCGGTATTTGGCAGAATATCTGTTTCTCCGAGTATCTTGTAAGTCGTGTTGCTTGTAGAGTAATGCCAGTTACCAACTGTACTCCACTTGTTGTCAATGCTTGATTTGAATACGAAATACGGATTACTGCATGTTACCATTTTTGAGTGGTAGCAACCGTTGGCATTGGTGTAGAATACCGTTATTTCATTGTCATCACTTGTGAGAGGTGTAAAGATATATTTACCTCCTATCGTCTCAATTTTAGCGTGTGGACAACTTGTTATTCCGTCGGTATTGCATAACTTGCATTTATATGACCATGTATGTCCGTATTCGTCAGGTATTAATTCATCAGTCATACCCTTATAATAGGCGGTACGGTTCATGGCAAAATGGAAATCGGTATTGTCGCCTGTGATTGTAAATGTTTCTGTTGCTTTTGTGTTACCGCTTTTGATGATATCACATGTTATGGTGTGGTCGTTAGCATCGGCTTTTGTTGTAAATGAATATTGTGTTCCTGCTGCAGCCACGCCGTCTATTTTCCATTGGTATGTATATCCTGATGCGGAAGCCACATTGCAGACACTAAAGTTAACAATGTCGTCTAAACAAGTTGTTTGGTCATCAAAGCAGTATGGACGTTCAACAGAAATAGAGGTCATTGTAGGATTTTGCTTGGTTATAGTACCGTCTCTGTAGAGTCCTATTTTGTTGGTAACACCGTTATCGATATCCGCTTGTGTCAAGGTGTATTCGGCATTACCGCTGTCGTCGGTTTTAGTCTGTTCTTTGTCTGAAAGGAAAGAAGCGGCATCGTTGTTGTAGGAGAAAATAAGTGCCTTTTTCGCATATGATGTAGCTTGTATCTTGATAATATCACCTGCTTGGAAGTTGCCGGTAGCAAGTTGTAAGATTACATAATTGTCATTATCTAATTTTCCAACCTTGCTTGTTTTTTGCAATAATGTACCTCCTATTATACCACCATCTGCTTCAAAGGTATCTTCGATGTTAGAAGTGCCTGTATGTATATCGGCATTAATAAGAATCCTATTCTTGCAGGATGAAGATGTAGTAACAGCGATAAAATCTGAATTGATGCTTTTGGTTTTGTCACCTACGGTGTTGGTTACTTTTATAAAGTAGTACATCGTGCCTTCAAAGCTTTCTGTTGTTGTAATATAGTCGGCGGTTGTTGCACCGGTAATCTCTGTTGCGCCTGTTTCAGATGCAGTGTTGTTCTTATACCATTGATAAGTTTGTACAACAGGAGTTTCGACATCAGACGGTTGGGCTGAAAGAATCAGTGTCGCACCGGTACCTAAAAGTTGATATGTATTTGTATAGAGGTTTACTGTCGGGAATGGACACGGGTCGCGATTAACATGAATAGATGTTTCCACAGAGCAACCGTTCGGACGGGTGTAAACCGCTGTTGCGTCTGCATCGGCTGCGAGGCTCTTAGCTGTTATTGTCGCCGTACCGTCACCGTTGTCAACAATCGTTATTTTGTCGTCATCAGTAGTTGTATAAACTCCATCGGTTATTGTAGCGGTAAGTGTTACAGATTCGTTGTAGTCAAGTGTTGTAGTGCCTGAAGGTGTGACATCTAAATATGAACAATCAACAGGTCTGTAGCAGATTTGATATGTATTGGATGTTCCTTGAGATAACTTTATCCATACCCATTTGTCAGCTGAAATATAGTTGCCATCCGTACAAGTAATTGTTATTTCCTGACAACCTTTATCTGTGCCACCAACTGATGTGTATGTTGTATAGTCTGTATATGAAGTGCCTGAAGTTTTTGGCTCATCAGTTGTTTTTATTGAACTTACAGATAGAATATTACTTGCATTGCTGCAATATAATATGATTTTTGTTACAGAAACAGGGAATTTAATAAGGAAGTCACCTGTGGTATATACTATTCTTGTTGCTTCGCAGATATTATTTTTTGAGGCTATAACGCCCGTTTTACTCGTACTTGTATTGCCGCTGGTTGTTGCATAATCTAATATTGTTCCATCAGTGAAATCATAATGTCTGTCAGCAGTGGCTGCAAATGTATTACAAATTATATATTCTGTTATATCAATGTTATATTTGTTTTCGCAGCCGTCAAGAGTATATGATACAACAACGGAGCCTTCATGGATACCTGTGAGGGTGACTTTTGATTTACCGTCGGCATCAACTTTTTCCGATAATGCGGCATTGCCGTTGGAGATACTCCAAGTGCCGCCTACGGCATTCGCAGTCAGTTCAATATCCTGTGTGCGCATCACCTCTGTCGGTCCGCTGATAACACCGGGTTTGAAGGTGATCGTCACTGCTGCGGATTTATCACTCGTGAATAGTGCGTTTAATGCCTCCACTTTATATTCCGTGCTTACATTCAATGGAGTAGGAGTAAAAGTGTAAGTTGATGCAGTTGCTCCTGAAATTGCAACATCGTCTGCATACCATTGGTAAGAATCAGCAGTCCCGGTTGTAACATTGGCAGTAAGTGTAATATCTGAATCGTCTCCTGAACATATTGCAGTTTCATGACCTGTAATTGACACCTCGGGCTTGATAAGTTTTGAGCAGTTCGGACGAACTACTGTGATGCTTGTGATAGATGCGTTTTGTTTGTAAGTATCGGTACGGCGGAGTCCTATAGTGTTTGTTGTCGGTAGGTCAGAACCTAATTCAAGAGTATATGTACCTACTTCGGTTACGTCTGAAATATCTTTATACCAACCATCGTCAGCATTTGTTGTAAAGACGGAGAGGCGTTTCGTTTCTTCTGTTCCGGGAACTGCGGATATGACTATTTTAATCCTATCCCCATTTTGGAAATTGCCCCGTGCGAGGGTTACAAATATATAATTCCCCGTACCGTTGAGTTTTGTGTTGCCGTCTCCCGTTAACTTCTGGCTTCCGGTGCCGCCGATAGAGCCCGTTGCCTCCTGGTCGGTCAACTCTGTTTTTCCCGTTGCAATAGCGTTATAACTGATTATCTCTACAAATTGGCATGTAACAGTTACAGTATGGCTAATAGTTTGTGTACCTTTGGTGTAGGTAATGGTTGTGGTCTCTCCGGCTTTATGACCGGTAACGACACCATCTGCCACCGATGCTATTGTTGCATCTGCTGAACTCCATGTACCGCCTGCTTCTGACGGGGTAAGAGTGATGGTCTTATCTTCCTCCACTTCGTCAGAACCTGTTACTGTGACAACCTTTTCCCAGACGGCGTAAAGTTTAATATCGTTGGTAAGAATTACTGTTGTTCCGGGGTTGTTAGACGATGTTGTAGCCGTAGAACTTGTGTTCCAGCCGATAAACAGATAGCCCTCTCTAACAGGCACTTCTGTCGGTATGGTCAATGTGCGTGCTGCATCATCGCCTTCAATAGAAACGGGCTCAGGTGCTGTGCCCGACCATGAATCACCACCGTTCAAATCGAATGTGATACCTATGTACGGGATGAAATATATTGCCCAGTTTACATCTTTCGAGTCAGCCCAGATAGCGAATTTCCCTTTCATTCCCGCATCATCGGCAGCAAAGGCGGTACCTCGCCATGAGTCATTTGTACTCCTTACTCCGATATTACCTAATGGTGTATTCCAATATGATTTATTTTCAGCCCACACATAACTGTCGGCTGTTTTTAAATCAACATCGAAGCGAGTGGTGCTTTTCAGCATGTCCTCTGTTATGGTAACTATATTTGACAACCAATGTTTTTCTAATTTGTCTTCAGATGCAGCAAGCAGTGGTATAAACTCATGATTGTCCCATTCTTCAGGGTCTGCATTGGTTTGATATGATAGTCTGACGGCATAACCGGCAGGTATGAAGCCGACAAATTTATTCTTGTCTCCGCTATCGTCATATATGCGTAGATAGCCTTGTGCTCCGCCGACATTACCTTCCCTTGCAGCACCAATCAGAGAGTAGTCGTCAGGATATACAGGGGTCGATTTGTCTGAAGCAATAAGTGCGTATGGCATAGAGTTATAGAAATATCCATCTGCTGATTTGGCATCAACATCATTCCACGAGCCTTTCCATCCGACGTAATATTTCTTCTTGCTTTGATTGGCACTTATTTCGTCCCAGTCAGCTCCTGTGGCGGCAGGGACGGTAAATAATGGCGTAAGCCACATTGTCGTTGAGCCTACCTGTTCGAAACATTTTAATTCCCAACCGTCAGCACCCTCTGTGCCCCAATGGAATGAATAGGCATCGCAATCCGGTGCGGAAACGGTGACAAGCTTACTTACTGATGCTGTTCCGCAATATTCATCGGCACCGGTTACAGTGGCTGTGATTGTTGCAGAACCGACAGCAATATATTTCAAATCCCAAACCTCATCAGTTGTATTCCATTCTATTGTTACATATTCGGGATGGTTACTTGATAATGTCACTCCGTCAGCATAGTTGGTGGTAACAGATGGATGTGTCCATGGAGCGTCCACCTTGCCGTCAGCAGGCTCTGTATCCCACGCAATGGTAGCTTTGGTCTTAACCTCTACGGTTACGGTTTTCGAGCGGCTGAAACAATCGTCTGCACCGTATATTTCGCAATACCACTCACCGGCATCTTCGGCTGTGTTGATGTCTATCGAGGCGGTTGTCCTGCCGGTCTGGTTTGTGCCGTCCTTATACCATTTATAGGTATATGGTGTTACCCCGCCTGTTGCTTCAACGGTCAGTGTGTGTTTGGCATCAGAGCAGATTGCAGAAGCAGTACCCGTTGGCTGCACCGTAATAGTAGGCGGAGTGCAATAGCAAACAAGACGTTCTACTGAAATAGAGGAGATGTTTGGGTTATGAATCTGATCCATGCCTTCGCGATACAGACCGATTGTGTTGGTAATGCCTGCATCTATATCGCTTTGAGTTAGCGTATATGTATAGATGCCTGCCGAGGTTACATCGCTAATTTCTGCAAAATAGTCACCTGCGGTGGCTGATTTATAAAGGAACAATTTGTTGTTTGCAGACTCTTTGGTTACATCAATAGAGATAACATCATCTGCTTTGAAATTTTCACCTGTCAAAGAAACCATAAAATATTTTCCATTGTCCCCTAATTTATATCCGCTTGGTGCTGCAGCATCTTTATTATTAAGATTTACATTAGCTGTTCCACCTATTGTTCCGGTTACATCAGCGGTTTTTGTCCCTGTCAGTGTTGCATTGATAATAGTCTCATCATCGCAACCATTAACTTGTACTATGCCGGAAAGACCAGTTTCCACTGTAAACGGACAGCCTGATTCTGTCATAACGCAATAGTAGAAATGTGTTCCCGGAGAGGCTGTAGATGGTGTATAAGTTGCGCGATTGTTATATCCATCAGCATCAGGATCGGCAATCACGGCTCCCTCTTTTGTGCCTGAAGTGTTTTGATACCACTGATAACTTATTTCGCCGCCGTTAGAAGGAGTTGCAGAGGCTGTGAATGACAAAACCGGTGTGTCGCCAATTTTATAATCTGCCTTACCTCCAAAAATAGGAGATGTGTTGGTTGGAGCAGTGCAGGTTGCTTCAAGAGTAAAGTTGAGGTCAACATACTGACATGCACCTCCATCTAAACTTGATATGTAATATGTTCCGGCTTCTATTGTAGAGGTATATTTGCCACTTAAAATCACAAGTGTTCCGCCTGAAGCAGGGAAGGTACATAGTAAAGCAATATCATCTTCAGTAGATGCTGGTTTGGTTCCGAGGTGTATAGTTCTATTATTGCCGGTAGAACCAAATGCCCAACTGAAACTGGTTGCTCTTGTTCCTTCAGGTATAGTGAACTCTAAATAGTTGTTTGATGAGGAAGTTGTACCACCCGTCTGAATGCCTGTAGTGTATGTCTTGTAATTTCCGTCATTGGTTTTTGTTGAAACATCTTTTGCAGATAGCGAACCTACAGTACGATAGGTCATGTAAACACCGCTTGTAGCCAACGATGTCCCGTCATAATAATAGACTGGCGATGACTGCATTTCAGAGTGCATCTCACCATCGAAAAGTATCCAACCTGTTGTAGGAGGAACACTTACGGTTACTATACCTGATAATTCCGTCTCAACTGATTTAGAGCATCCTTCTTCTTTCATCACACAGTAGTAGAAATGTGTTCCCGGAGAGGCTGTAGATGGTGTGTAAGTTGCGCGATTGTTATATCCATCAGCATCAGGATCGGCAATCACGGCTCCCTCTTTTGTGCCTGAAGTGTTTTGATACCACTGATAACTTATTTCGCCGCCGTTAGAAGGAGTTGCAGAGGCTGTGAATGACAAAACCGGTGTGTCGCCAATTTTATAATCACCCTTTCCACCAAAAGTGGCAGAAGTATTAGTCGGAGGAGTACAAGCATCTTCAACTAAATCGAAAATCAATTCTGCTAATTGGATAGTATTATTAAATCCGAAATAATATGTTCCGGAAGATAATTGAGTACTATATGTTCCGCCAATCAAATTACTGCTCGAACCGGTTATCTCGCCCAATGTTGCAATATCACTACTTTGAATAGATGTTCCTAAATACATTGACCGATTTGTACCACCGGCACAATAAGCGTATGTAAAAGTACCTAAATATCCATCAGGAATCGTAACTGCAATATATTTGCTTGATGTCGTCGTTGTGCCAAATTCCTGACCTTTGAGATAGGTTTTATCATTACCCGTCTTATTAGTCTTTCCCGAAATATCTTTCACATTACTCGGAGAAACAGCCTCGTAACTTAACGTTACTTTAGTATCGTCGAATGCAGTACCATCCCAATATTTAATAGGACTTGTACGTAATGCATCATCCGTTGAGCCGTCAAAGATAATCCAACCGGTAACGGGTTTAGGATTAACGCGAACAGCACCCGTCAGTTCTGTCTCTGCTGTTCCCGAACAACCTGTCTCGCCCACAACGCAGAAATAGATATAATCCTCGTGAACGACATTGGTAGGTGGTGTATATGATGCCTGATCATTAGTGCCTGCAGCATCAACAGCTGTTGCTTTCGAACCGCCTACAGCAGGAAATGATTTCCACTTATAAGTCAGTGTTCCACCATTAGATGCACTTGCCACTACGGTGAATAATGGTGTAGATACAACGTCATCTTTTGTATATACAGCACCACCTGCCCAACTCACGGCACTACCGGTAGTTATCGTTGGCGCACAATCAGCACCGGCCGGCTGCAAATCAAATATCAACTCAACAATCTGCCAGTTGCCGGAACCGCTTTCACAAATATAGTATGTTCCAGCGGTCAAATCAGTTGTGTATTCACCTCCTTCAATCGTTTCACTTTTAACAGCACTTGTTAGTGTAGCTATATAACCATCAGCAGTAGTACTATTAATTTTTTCAGATGCCAACATAATAGTGCGATTCCCCGTACCTGAAAAAGCATATTTGAATGTTGCAGTATAGTTGTCTGGGATTGTAAATTGAAAATAACCACTTGTAGATTTAGAAATTTGTACACCTTTGGTGAAATTTTTTGTAACATCGTAATTGTTTGTCTTTTTTGAAACATCAACAATAGTTGGCGTTGAACCAATCGTATAGGTTATTGTTCCGGGATGTGTCGGTACGCCGGATGCGGGGTAATAAGACACAGGACTAGATACCAGTGCATCAAAAAGTTCCCCTTCAAAAACGACCCAACCATTTACGAGACTTACTATTCTTACAGCCCCTGTAGTGTGTGTATCAGCATGACCTGTACACCCAACTTCTGTTACACGGCAATAGTATTCCATCCAATCATGAAGGTCAGTTGATGAGGGAGTAAACGTGGCTTGATCATTAGTTCCTTCTGCCTCTTCTACCAATTCCGGATGACTAACAGGATAACGATACCATTTGTAGCGCAATTTAGTATTATCACCTCCGCTTGAAGTAGCAATACAATTCCAAGTAATTGTTGCAGGTGCATTTTTGAGGTAGTCAATACCAGGTGCCCAAGCATCTGCTAAACAAGAAGCATCGATAGTAGGAGAACAAGGATTTGCCCACTGAGCATAGAGAGTAACATCGTCGGAAGCCGTGAAAGTATCGTCTTTATTGTACGATGTGCCTGAACCATCTGAAGCGGTATTCCAATGAGAAAATTCTTTACCAGTAGGGGCTGTAAACGCATTGTCAAGCACTATTACGGTTGCCCCACTACTGTATGGCGAATCATCATCAGTCATTGATCCCGAACCACCATTGGCATCGTAGGAGACTGTGTAGGTGGTGGAACTTGCTACAGAGTATGTTATAGTGTATTCTAAGTTTGCTTGAGTTCCAGTACCTGAAACATATAGATAGATCGCCGATGTAGCAGATATCCCGGAAATACTAAACTCTGTAGATGACGTTTTGTTCGTCAAGGCAACTTCAGACCATGTGATCTCAACTCCATCAACCTCTACTTTTGTTATAGTGTTAGTTTTTGAGTTGTCATTCGTATGTCCATTAAAATCAATTTGGGTTATAGCATAACCAGCCGTAACAGCAAACTTAATCACATTTGATTTAGAATCAACAGTTTTGTTAAGTCTGAATTTAACACCTTTTGAAGTCATTGTTCCTGCTTGCGTACCACCAATTCCTGCGATAAGGGTGCTTGGAATAGAATAACTCGTTCCCGAAACTTCGGTATCACTTGAGGCCGATGATGGATGCGTTTCTGTTTCTCCCCAAACATTCATTCCACTTCCAAACAATAGGAATGCCGCAAAAGCAAATATAGTTTTAAGTGATAGCGATTGTTGTGTTGTGTTTTTCATTAGGGTTTTAAAATTATTATATCTCATAATGTTAAATATTTACAAGTTTAATGGTCTTATCTTGTTGTAGATTATATTTTGTTCTTATGGTGTGGTACAGAGTTTAATTATTTTCATTTGGTTCTGTTACTGCTGTAAAATAATCTATTGCGTTTAATAGTGGAGTTAAATCATTATTTATGATATCGGTAATGTAGTCAACATCAATGTCAAAATATCCATGTGATATTCTGTCACGCATACTCATTACTCTTTTCCATGGTATTTCGGGACGTAAATTGAATAGTTCATTACCTCCGAGTTTGTCAATCTTTTTTATGCCTTCTCCAATTGCTTGAATCAGCATACAATTGCCGGCTATTCGCTGCATGCCCTCCGCAGATAGTTCCAATTTGTGCATATCTTCAACATCTTTGTTCCAATCTTGTAATTGCACGATTGCGTTGTGAAGTTGACTTAAAATTGCATGGATTATTATTTTCTTGCTTGAGTCCATATTAAAAGATTGTTATTCCGTCTTTTGCAACTTGTTGGTGAAAAAACGATGTCAGATTTTTATGATTGCGTATCATATCTACATGACAGTCTAATATGTCTTCTAAATAGTCATTTGCTGCACAAGCATTATAAAATACAGGCGGCATCTCAACAAAAATATCTACATCACTGCCTTCTTGCTGCTCACCGCGAGCCACTGAACCGAAAAGTGATAATGACTGAATGCCAAACCTCTCTTTGAGTTCCGGTGCATGTTGCTTCAATAAATCTATATATTCCTGCGTTGTCTTCATCTGCTTTTCTATTATTATTCAACAATTACTATTGTTCGTTGTTCAGGGTTATAATTATTGCCGTGTTTGCCTTACGTGTGCGTGCGTACTTATTAAAACGCAAAATTAATGCTTTTTTTTTGAATAATTCCCATAAAATGTATTCTATATTTTGTAAAAAATGTTAAATGAAGATGGCGAGCGTTTCTGTTATGCGGCACAAAAAAGAAACATTCCACGTGGAATGTTTCTTTTAACGGAGTGAATAAATAATCGCGTCCTTACGGGAAAACACCGATGAAATCGACATTTTATTAAGGTTTGGACTTCGATGGTGTAACTATTTTACCGATTTGTAACTGCAAGCGAATTTCATTATCACGTCAAGTGATTGCTGCGAGGGTTGTGTGTCCGTAGGTTCAGTTGCAGCGGCGATAATGGAGTTCGGAGCGGGGCGTTCTATTGTTTTAACAAGTAGTAAAATTTTACGCATAGGCAGTGTGTTTTATGGTTGTCAATGGTATAACGGACGGGTAGTGTGATTTATTGTTAGTAACAGAATAAATCGTGAATTGCCGGATTATCTTGGGGCTTTGGTGTAGAGGTAAAGTCCTATGGCAAGGAATACGAAGTTAGGCAACCAAACTGCCATGAATGATGACATAACGCCGGAAACAGCAAACGTTGTGGAGACTGTCGAGAACAAGATATATAGTGCGGACAGGGCTATGCCTATTCCGAGGTTCTTTCCCATACCGCCTCTTACCTTGCGTGCGCTCAGGGTAACTGCCATCAGCGTCATGATAAATGCGGCTATAGGCGAGGCAAAACGTTTGTACCACTCTGTTTCAAATGCTTGAATGTTGCCTATACCTCTTTCGCGTTGTACGTCAAGGTAGGCTTTAAGTTTGTTGTTGGGCATCTGTTGAGCTTCCATGGCGGTGATAAACAGCTCATCGGGGTGAATGGGTATAATAGTGTCCAAGCGTTCGCCGGTACGCACTTTTTCGTGCATACCGTCGAATTCACGGATTACATAATCCTCAAAATGCCAGCAGTAGGCGGAGTCGTATTTAATGCGCTCGGCAGTGAGACGCATAGTCAGCGTCTTGCCATCAAAATGGTCGAGAGACGTACGAAAACCTATGTTTGAGCGCGATTGATAGACATCAATAAAGAGTACAGAACCTTTCTCGACCTCAAGTTGTACCTTGCGTGCATTTTCGGTGGTGAACTTTTCGATATATTTATCCTGAAAATCGAGTAGTTTTTTGTTGGCAGGCGGAATGACATAGCCGCCGAGAATGAATATCATTACAGCGAGGAAAGTAGCTGAAATCCAATAGGGTCGCATGATGCGTTCAAAGCTCATCCCTGTGGCGAGCATGGCTATAATCTCTGAATTGCCCGCAAGTTTGGAGGTGAAGAAAATAACCGATATGAAAATAAAAAGCGGGGCGAACATGTTGAGATAATACGGCACGAAATTGAAGTAGTAATCAACGATTATTTCGCGCAGTGGAGCCTGGTTGTCGAAGAAATCGTCCATTTTCTCGGTTAGGTCGAAAACAATGGCAATAGAAAGAATCAGCACAATTGAAAAGAAAAATGTGCCGAGAAACTTGCGTATTATGTACCAGTCTAAACGTTTAAGCATATTAGAGCCGTTGTCCCAATTGGTTTATAATGGAGTTTTTCCACGAAGTGAATGTGTTGTCGAATATATGTTGTCTTGACTGTCTGACGAGTTCGAGATAAAAGGCGAGGTTGTGTATGGAGGCTATCTGTAGTCCGAGCAGTTCATCGGAGTGAATGAGGTGGCGCACGTATGCCCGCGAATATGCATGGTCAACGAAGCTTGTCCCGTCAGGGTCAAGCGGTCCGAAGTCATCCTCCCATTTTTTGTTGCGGAGGTTAATAGTGCCTTGCATAGTGAATATCATGCCGTTGCGTCCGTTACGAGTGGGCATGACGCAGTCGAACATATCAACTCCGCGCTCTATGCCTTCGAGTATATTTTGCGGAGTGCCGACTCCCATGAGATAGCGCGGTTTGTTTTGCGGTAGGATACCGTTGACTACCTCTATCATTTCGTACATTTTTTCAGTCGGTTCGCCAACGGCAAGTCCTCCGATAGCGTAGCCCTCTCGGTCAAAGTCGGTAAGGTAATGTGAGGCTTCTCTGCGCAGGTCGGGGTATATGCATCCTTGGACGATGGGGAATAGTGCTTGGTGGTAGCCGTAGTGCGGTTGTGTGGAGTCGAAGCGGTTGATGCAACGTTTGAACCAGCGGTGGGTGCGTTCCATAGATTCTTTGGCATAGCGATAGTCCGCAGTCCCCGGTGTACACTCATCGAAAGCCATTATGATGTCGGCACCGATTAGTCGCTGAATGTCCATCACATTTTCGGGTGTGAAGAGATGTTTGGAGCCATCGAGATGTGAGAAGAATGTTACTCCTTCATCGTTCATCTTGCGCGTGCCGGTGAGCGAGAATACCTGAAATCCGCCGCTGTCGGTTAGTATGGGTCTGTCCCAATTTTCAAAGCGGTGCAGTCCGCCTGCCTGATAGAGGATATCTGTTCCGGGGCGGAGATAGAGGTGATATGTGTTGCCGAGTATAATCTGTGCTTTTATGTCATCGTGCAGTTCGCGTTGGTGGACGGCTTTTACCGATGCCACTGTGCCTACGGGCATAAAGATTGGTGTCTGTATGTCGCCATGGTCGGTATGAATTACACCGGCTCGTGCGGCGGACAAACTGTCGGTATGCTGTAGGTCGAAAAACATCAAATTATGCGGTTGGTATTGGTGTCGGGGAACACTATTTGGGGTCTGAAAGTGGCGGCTTCATCGGCGGTCATAAGTGCGTAAGCCATGATTATAATGATGTCACCCGGGTGGATAAGGTGGGCAGCCGCGCCGTTCATGCAGATACAGCCAGAACCGCGTTGCCCGGGAATGACATAAGTCTCAAGCCGTGCACCGTTATTATTGTCCACAACAGTAACTTTTTCGTTGGGCAGTATTCCTGCGGCATCCATCAGGTCATGGTCAATAGTAATGGAGCCTATATAGTTAAGGTCGGCTTCAGTTACAGTGACACGATGGATTTTTGATTTTAGGATTGTGAGAAACATATTAGGTGTTTATTAATAAACTGTTGCAATAACGCGGCAAAATTACTACTTTTTTCTGAATTGATAAAACAAAAGAGTATTTTTTCTCTCTTATCCGCCGAATCAGCTCAACCTTTGGACAAAGCAAGTCATATATCCGTCGGTTGACAAGTCTGTTGACAAGTTGTAAAATCGCAGTGCAGGTAACAAATGTAACCATTGCGATAAAAAAAGCTGAATAAGGTGAACGGAAAATTGATTTTAACCAAATAATTTGGCTATTCCCGAAAATTGCTGTAACTTTGCACCCGCAAACTAAATAATATCATGAAACGTACCTTTTTTTCTCTTGCACTTCTCTGTGGTGCAATTGCGGCTTTTGCAGCCGATTATTATCGCATCAATTCTTTTCCTATTGATGGTGCTGATATTCGTGACTCTTTCCTTATCGTAGTTGAATATGCCGGAAATACCTATATTTGGAACGGGCAGGAGGCAACAGGTAAGAATTATGTTTGTCTTGAGAAGTTTTCAAGTGATGTTATTTCAGGCGATTATGCCGACAATGAGGTTGCAATAGTACATAATCAATGGCATTCCTATTACAAACTCTTCAGTGTGTTATGCAAAGGTGATGGTGACCGCGATAGCAAGGGCGGTTATTATCTCGGCGGGGTAAAAGGCAACAACGGGATCTCGTTCAGCAGTGGTCAGGTTGATGCAGAAATAACCTTCGAGGATACCGAAGGTATCAAGATTGCGACAAAGTCGGGTGTGGGTATTTTTCGATTTAACATTACCCCAAACGACCCGCACGGCTTCAAATTCTATGAACATGATATCAATATGCTCTATCCGACTCTTTATGTAAAAGGTGCTAATCCGCGTTATTTGAAAGAAACAGAGTATGAGGATTTGTCGGATGAATTTACATACGCGCAGGCTGATTATTATGATGACAAGACACAGAAAAATCCGCCTGCTGTTCATCAGTGGGATTTGAATATCCTCGCCAAGGAAAGCTGGGACGAATATCCGCAGCTTTATCTGAAACTGACCAATCTGTCCGACAATGCTATTGCCGGTGCATATATCAGTACCGTGGCTGACGGTCAGCCGTGGCAGGCATATTGTACCAATTCGTCAAAAAAATCCTCGACATATACTTTTATGAGTGAAGGCGGTAATGAGACAACACTGTATTTCAAATACTGCTCACTCACACTCACTCCGGCAAGCAAAGACGAACGCGGTGTATATACATATCTTATCGACCTCAAATGGATTGACCAAAATGACAAGCACCGCAAGGTATATAAAGAGTTGCCGATTATCGGTGTGCGTACTGTTTATGACGGCAATAAAGAGTCATACGCAGAAATGTTTTTCAGCGAGGACGGTATCGAGGCTTTGCAAATAGTTGATGCGCAAAGTGTCGGTGTTAGTGTTCGAGGCGGTGAGATAATCTGTCAGCAGACAATAAGTATATTTAATATGTCGGGGCAGGATGTTACCTCTCAAAACGGCTCTCTGTCGCATGGTTGCTATATTGTTCGCGTAAATAATTCAGCGGTTAAAATAGTTGTCAATCAGGAATTATAAGAATATTTGTCTTACGACTTAATAGATGACTCGGGTTTTATTTTTATCGGTATGGTATCCTCACAGATATGATGCTATGGCAGGGCTTTTTGTCCGCAAGCATGCTCTTGCCGTGTCTCAATTTGCCGAAGTAACGGTTCTTTATCTGCATGAAGACGACCGTATCAGTAAAAATGAGATAATCGACCAAACAACAGAAACTATCCGTGAGATATATGTCTATTATCCCAAGTCGCGTTTCTCTCTAATTGCCTATCGCAGTGCGTTTCAGGCAGGGTGGCAATATGTGGTGCAGAATTACGGACGCCCTAACTTGACGCATGTAAACGTATTGGGTAAGCAGGCATTGTCGGCTTACAGGCTTTATAAAAAATATAATATCCCGTATGTAGTAACCGAACATTGGTCGGGATATATGGCTGAAAATAGCGAATATCATGGTGTTGCAAGGAAATGTGTTGTTGAAACCATAGTTCGTCATGCCCGATGTATAATGCCGGTGTCAGAGCATCTTGCCTTATGTATGCAGGGGCATGGAATAAGGGGTAACTATTGTGTTGTACGTAATGTCGTGGATGATTTTTTTTATTCCGACCCTACCGTAGTATTGCCTTCAAAGACTGTTCGTCTGCTCCATGTGTCATGTTTTGACGATAAGGCAAAGAATGTGAGCGGGTTGCTTCAGGCGGTTGCCTTATTACGAAAAAAACGCGCTGATTTTACACTCACCCTTGTAGGAACAGGACGGGATTTTACGTTTTGCCGAAATATAGCGCAAGAGTTAGGACTTAGTGAGATATGCAGGTTTACCGGTGAGTTGCCGCCGGCGCAGGTGGCAGAACGTATGCATCAAAGCGATGTGTTTGTCTTGTCCTCTAACTTTGAAACAGCCGGTGTTGTACTTCAGGAAGCGCAGGCAGTCGGGCTGCCGATTGTGGCAACGCGTGTCGGAGGCATACCTGAAATAGTTAGTGACAAAGAGGGTATATTGGTAGCACCACGAGATATCAATGCTCTTGCAGATGCTTTAGATACAATGTGCAATACATTCATGCAATATGATAAAGCGCATATTCGTGCAAGAGGAAAAGAATACAGTTTTGCTGCAATAGGGAAACAAATACATAATATATATAAAGTCTCGGTTCAACCGAGATAATTAATTTTATATCATGACAAATGTAGTAATACGTTTTTGTGGTGATTCCGGTGACGGTATGCAACTTACCGGGACGCTCTTTTCTAATCTCTCTGCTATTTTAGGGAATGAGATTTCATCCTTCCCCGATTTCCCCGCAGAGATACGGGCTCCGCAGGGTACTCTTGGCGGAGTGTCTGCTCTTCAGGTCAATCTCGGTTCTGAAAAAGTGTTAACCCCGGGTGACAAAGCCGATGTCCTTGTGGCAATGAATCCGGCAGCACTGAAAGTGAATGCCGGAAACTTGAAACAACATGGTGTACTCGTGTTTGATACAGATTCCTTTAATACCCAAGATTTGCAGAAGGCTATGTATCAGACTGACAACCCATTCACAGAATTGCAAATACCCGAAACAGTACAGCTTGTGCCTGTAGCGTTGTCATCGCTGACCAAAGCATCGCTCGCTGATTCAGGTATGGACAACAAGGCAATCCTCCGTTGCAAAAATATGTTTGCTCTTGGTGTGGTATGCTGGTTGTTCAATCGTCCTATAGACAAAGCTGTTCATTTCCTCGGTACCAAATTCGGCAAAAAGCCGGATTTATTGCAAGCTAATGTCAAAGTGATAACCGATGGATTCAATTATGCATCGAATCTTCATCTTAATATAAATCGTTTCGTGGTGGGTCAGTCAACAGAACTGCCTCACGGGACTTACACATCCATTGCCGGTAATAAGGCAACGGCTTATGGTCTGATAGCTGCCGCAGAGAAAGCCGGAAAGCGACTTTTTCTCGGTTCATATCCTATTACCCCTGCCACTGATATTATGCACGAATTAGCGGCTCGCAAAGATGTTGGTGTTATGGTTGTTCAGGCGGAAGATGAAATTTCGGGTGCCTGTCTCGCCATAGGTGCTTCTTTTGCCGGTGACCTTGCCGTTACTTCCACTTCAGGTCCAGGTTTGTCACTCAAATCAGAGGCTATAGGTCTTGCTGTTATGTCAGAGTTGCCATTAGTGGTTATTGATGTCCAACGCGGAGGTCCTTCAACCGGTCTGCCGACAAAAACAGAGCAGACCGACCTATCGCAGGCACTTTACGGACGTAACGGCGAATGCCCGTTAGTAGTTATTGCAGCTTCCACGCCCGCCAATTGTTTCGAGTATGCCTATTATGCCGCCAAGATTGCATTGGAGAATATGACTCCTGTTATACTGATGACCGACACTTACCTTGCCAACGGTACTTCATTATGGCGTCTGCCGCAACTTGCCGATTTGCAGGAAATAAAGCCGCAGAGTGTTCCTGAAGAATTGAGGGGGCATTACAACCCTGCTTTGCGTGACCCGCAAACGTGTGTGCGTTATGCCGCTTTCCCAGGAATGGAGGGTTACGAACACCGTAACATAGGTCTCGAGCGCGATGACAAACTCGGTACGATATCCACCGACCCGAAGAATCATGCACGTATGGTTGCCAATCGTCAACAGAAAATCAATCAGATTGCCGCAAAAATCCCTCAATTAACTATTCAAGGAGGTCATGAAACGGATACACTATTGGTAGGCTGGGGTAGTACAGAAGGACATATAAAGGCTGCCGCTTTGCAATTGGCAGAGCATGGCAAACCGGTTGCTGTAGCGCATTTTAATTTCATACAGCCGCTACCGGCAAATACCTTTGACCAACTTAAAAACTACAAGCGTATAATTGTTTGCGAACTTAACTCCGGTCAGTTTGCTGCATATCTGCGCCAATATATGTATAGAGAAGCAACGGCGCATAATTGTCTGCAGTCTCTGCCGCAAATCGACCAATACACCAAGGTTGAAGGTCAGCCGTTCTCGATATCTGAAATTGTAGAGTATGTTGGCAAAAATACTAATTCCTAAACACTGAAAATTATGCAACCACAAGATTATAAATCAGACCAATATGTACGTTTCTGCCCGGGCTGCGGTGATCATGCCGTTGTTATGGCTCTGACCAAGGCAATGGCGCAACTCGGAATACCTACACACCAAACAGTTGTTGTTTCCGGCATCGGCTGCTCATCACGTATGCCTCACTACATCAATACCTATGGTTTCAATACTATCCACGGTCGTGGTGCTGCAATCGCTACAGGTGTAAAAACTTCGCATCCGGAGCTGACTGTTTGGCAGATGTCGGGCGACGGGGACTGTCTCGCTATCGGAGGCAACCATTTTATCCATTCTCTACGCCGGAATGTGGACATTAATATCTGCCTGTTCAACAATCAGATATACGGTTTGACAAAAGGTCAGTATTCGCCCACCAGCCCTAAAGGTTTCGTGTCGAAATCCTCACCTTACGGCACTGTGGAGCGTCCGTTCCGTCCGGCAGAACTCGTGTTTGGCGCACGCGGCACTTTCTTTGCACGCACTCTTGATGTTGATATGCCTACAGCGGTAAATTGTTTAGTGGCAGCAGCGCAGCATAAGGGTGCTGCCGTCGTGGAGTGTCTTGTCAACTGCGTGATATTCAACAACGGAGCTCATTCTTATATAGCCGACAAAGAGTCAAGAGCAGAACATGCAGTGATACTCGAACACGGTAAACCTATGATTTTCGGCAAGAATCGCGACAAAGGACTTGTGCTTGACGGCTGGAATCTTAAAGTAGTCACTATAGGCGAAAACGGTGTTAAAGAAAGCGATATACTCGTGCATGATGCTCATTGTCAGGACGATACGTTGCATAAAAAACTCGCGCTGATGTCTGCTCCAGATATGCCTGTTGCGTTAGGTATTATCCGCGATGTCGAGGAGGAAACTTATGATGAAGCCGTTAATAATCAGATAGTTGAAGTGCAATCCAAGACGCAAGTGCATACATTTGACCAATTAGTTCAGAATTTAGAACACTGGGAAATGTAAAAAAATTTGTAAAATATCAAAAAAGGTTGTACCTTTGCAGTCCGACACCACAGATAAAAATATGAGAAATAGGATTTCATTACTTATAGTGATACTATTTACGGTAATGCAACTCTCTGCCCGCCAACGTCCGGCATATTATGAGCAGTGGGCTGTTAGTGTGGCTGAATCGGAGATGGTGCATAACCCTGAATTATGGATGGCAGACGGCGTGAAAAAACCTAAATGGGACTATACGCAAACCCTTGTGGCACGTGCGATGCTTGATGTGTACCAACATTCAGGCGACACGGCAGTTTTTAACTACGTCATGCGATTTGCCGACTATTTCATCAACCCCGATGGTAGTATCAAGACCTATAAGTCAAGTGATTATAATATCGACCGTGTCAATGGCGGCATTTTCCTCTATATGTTGAACGACATTCAGCCGCAGGAAAGATACGCAAAAGCCATTGAGTTATTACGAAGCCAGCTTCTGACCCACCCGCGTGTTTCGGAAGGTGGTTTTTGGCATAAAAAGATATATCCTCATCAGATGTGGCTCGACGGACTGTATATGGCTGAACCGTTCTATGCACGCTATGCAGCGGCAAATGACAGCAATGCCTTGTTTGACGATATCGTTAACCAGTTTATCATAATTGATAAACACACTTTAGATCCGGCAACAGGGCTTAACTATCACGGATGGGACGAGGCTCACGAGCAGATTTGGGCAGATAAGGAAACAGGTTGTTCGCCTAATTTCTGGAGTCGCTCCATGGGGTGGTATGTGATGGCGATAGTCGATGTGTTGGATTACCTGCCTGACAATCATCCGAAACGTCAGGAATTGATAGATATATTAAACCGCGTCTGCAAGTCATTGCTGAAATATCAGGACAAGAAAACCCGAATGTGGTACCAATTAACCACCTTGGGCGGTACTGATGGCAATTATTTGGAATCAACCGGCACGATAATGTATTGCTACGCAATGGCAAAAGGTGCCGGAAAAGGTTATTTGCCCAAGTGCTACAGGCGGGCGGCATGTAAGATTTTTGACGGTATAGTGAAACACAGTACTCGGCAAAACGAAGACGGAACGGTAAGTATAACCCGTTGTTGTGCAGTAGCCGGTTTGGGCGGCGCACAGCAGCGTGACGGCTCCGTGGCATATTATTTGTCTGAACCTGTACGCAACGATGACCCCAAAGCCGTGGGGCCCTTTATACTTGCGGCATATGAGTTGGCAAAATAATCTGAACTACTGACTACCAATAACTAACTACTATAATACCATGCACGAAGAGATTATTCAGACTAAATATGTAGTCTGCAATTATGAAGAATTGGATGCCGGAATGCGCGAATTGGTTGACGCAGCCAAGCGTATGACCGGAAATACGTACTCGCCTTATTCACATTTCGCAGTGGGTGCGGCGATAAGAATGGCTAACGGTGAGATATTTACCGGCACTAATCAGGAGAATGCTGCTTATCCGAGCGGTTTGTGTGCCGAGCGTACAGCGGCTTTCTATGCAAGTGCCCAGCGTCCTGATGTGCCAATGACTGCCATAGCCCTTGCTACTTATGCCGGTGGTGAGTTCCTTGACGAGTCTGCGGCTCCGTGCGCCGGATGCCGCCAAGTACTGCTTGAATACGAACATAAATTCCACCAACCAATTAAGGTGATTCTCTATGGTAAAAAAACAACCTACGTGTTTGACTCTGTGGAAAGCCTTGTACCGTTCAGTTTCACCAACGATGATTTGCGATAATTAAAGAACGCGGAATACAAGAATGTGATTGACTTTCTGCTAAAATTGTAAAATCCCTTGTCCGTAATCAAGAAAATAGACCTTTATGTCCTCAAGAACTTCTTGGGTATTTTCTTGATGACTTTTGTTATTTGTATCTTTATTCTGCTGATGCAGTTTGTATGGATGCATGTGACCGACCTCGTAGGTAAGGGAGTGGGAATAAGTGTCTTCGCTGAATTCTTTTTATATGCTACTGCCACTGTTGTACCTCTTGCTCTACCGCTTGCCATATTGTTGGCATCATTGATGAGTTTCGGCAATATGGGCGAACGGTTTGAACTTACCGCAATGAAGTCTGCCGGCGTGTCACTATTTCGTATTATGAGACCGCTGACCATCACTGTGGCACTGATTGCTGTTCTCGCTTTCTTTTTTTCTGATAATGTGTTGCCCAAATGCCAGACACGTCTGTGGGCACTGATTTTTTCCTTAAGGCAGAAATCACCGGAATTGGATATCCCCGTCGGCGAGTTCTACGGGGGCATCGACAACTATAAGATTTATGTCCGCTCCAAGAAACCCAACGGTCAGCTCTGCGATATGATGATTTACGATTTCACCGATGGTTTCAAAAATACCTCTGTTATACTTGCCGACTCCGGCAGACTATACCTTACGGCTGACAACAAATATCTGATGCTCAAACTGTATGACGGCGAGACTTTTGAAAATCTCAAGCAGGACATTGACAAGAAGCAGGGTCCTAATGCTCCGCGACCATACCGCCGTGAGACTTTTGTACAGAAAAATATGCTTATTGAGTTCGACTCCGATTTTTCACGTTATGACGAGTCGGTTCTTGCAGACCAGCATGTGAGCAAAAACACGCAGGAACTGTTTCAATCGATTGATTCTGTGCGGAAAATAGCTGATATACGTTCTCATGAACAGAGCCGTGACATGATAAACAATCGCTATTTTGCCCGAGAGCGCAAAGCCGGCAGACAACTTGTAGCGGACAGTACCGGCAGCGTACCGTATCTTGACTTCGACTCGCTATATGCCACTCTGACACCTATACAAAAAGAACGGGCATTGAAAATATCTATCGACAAAGCCAAATCCATGCGCGACCAGATTGATTATAACTCCATGTTACTCAACGACTCGCAGGGATATATCCGCAAACATGCCATCGAACTTCACCGCAAATTCACACTCTCCTTCGCCTGCCTTATATTCTTCTTTATCGGTGCGCCGTTAGGTGCTATAATACGCAAAGGGGGCATGGGTACACCGGTGGTGATTAGTGTGATAATGTTTATAATATATTACATAATAGACAATACAGGCTACAAAATGGCACGCGAAGCCCTCTGGGATACATGGATGGGTATGTGGTTGAGCTCGGCGGTACTGTTGCCTATAGGTATATTCTTGACCTACAAAGCCGCCACCGATTCTGCCCTCCTCAATCCCGAAGCATGGACGAAAGCGTTCGACAAACTAAAAGAAAAACTTGCCAAACTCAAGGTTGAAAGAAAATAACATAATTGGAGATTATAAATAAAATTTCAGATGAATAAAGTTAATACTATTCAGGAAGCCATAGAAGATATCCGAAACGGCAAATTCGTTATAGTCGTAGATGATGAGGATCGTGAGAACGAGGGTGATTTTATTACCGCTGCCGAATTGATTACTCCGGAGAAAGTTAATTTTATGCTGACCAACGGACGCGGTGTTCTTTGTGCTCCTATTACCGAAGAGCGTTGCAGTCAACTCAAACTGACTCATCAAGTAGAGAATAATACATCCGTTCTCGGCACTCCGTTCACTGTTACTGTGGATAAACTCGAAGGTTGTACCACAGGTGTCAGCACCCATGACCGCGCTGCCACCATACGTGCTCTCGCCGACCCTGATTCTACACCCGACACTTTCGGTCGTCCGGGACATATCAACCCCCTTTACGCAAAGTCGCGCGGAGTGCTGCAACGTGCCGGACATACCGAGGCATCTATCGACCTTGTGCGTATGGCAGGGCTTTATCCTGCCGCTGCGCTTATCGAAATAATGAACGAGGACGGAACTATGGCGCGTATGCCACAGTTAGAGCAGATTGCACAAAAACATAACCTCAAACTCATAACAATAAAAGACCTTATCGCCTATCGTATTGAGCGCGAATCGCTTATCGAACAGGGCGAGACCGTCCATCTGCCGACACAATACGGCGACTTTATGCTGACACCTTTCCGCCAACTATCCAACGGTTTGGAGCATATCGTTCTTGTCAAAGGCGCGTGGGAAGCCGATGAGCCTATTCTCTGCCGCGTGCACTCGTCATGTATGACAGGCGATATATTCGCCTCCAAACGCTGCGAGTGCGGCGAACAATTGCATAAAGCCATGCAGATGATTGAAAAAGAAGGCAAAGGCATCATCGTCTATCTGAACCAGGAAGGACGCGGTATAGGGCTGATGAACAAAATCAAAGCCTATAAACTTCAGGAAAACGGTTATGACACCGTTGATGCCAATATACACCTCGGCTTTGACCCCGATGAGCGCAACTACGGTATCGGCGCACAGATACTCCGTGCAATGAAAGCCACTCACCTCAGACTCATGACCAACAACCCCGTTAAGCGGGTAGGGCTGGAAAGTTTCGGCATACAAATAGTAGAGAATGTACCGCTTGAGGTGCAACCCAACGAATACAACCGTTTCTATATGGAAACCAAAAAAAAACGTATGGGACACAACCTGAGGTTAGGACTCGGAAATTAGAGGCGAATGGTTAGTCTCAAGTCTTGAAATTTATATACCGGTGACATTAAACGCAAAAATAGGTCACACTGTTGCGCAGACAGAAATTTGAACAATTGATAATTATAAAATTCAGATATGAAAATTCTTCTTGTAATTGACACTTACACTACCAACAATAACGGAACGTCTATTTCGGCACAACGCTTTGCCGGTCAGCTCCGTGAGAATGGTCATGAAGTTAAAATACTCGCGCAAGGCGAGTCATCTGATGAGATGTTCGGACTCAAGGAACTCAAAATACCGTTGTTAAATAATCTTATTCATTCACACGGTTTCCAGTTTGCCGACCCTGAACGCGAAATAATACGCACAGCCGTTCGCTGGGCTGACATAGTGCACTGTATGATGCCCTTCGCCCTTTCCGCTATTACCAAACAAATGTGTGACGAAGAAGGCAAACCGGCTACGGCGGCATTTCATATCCAACCCGAGAATATGACCTCTTCCGTCGGTCTCGGTAAAGTAAAATGGATTAATGACTTGTTCTACAGCAATTTCCGATTCTTTGTCTATAACCATTTCACGCATGTGCATGTCCCATCGCGTTTTATGGGCAATGAAATTGCAAAACGGGGATATAAAGCCAAGATACACGTTATTTCCAATGGTATTCAGGAGGATTTTGTATATACCAAACGACCTAAACAGCCTGAATTTGAGGGCAAAATACTTATCATGATGGTCGGAAGACTTGCCGGAGAAAAACGTCAGGACGTAATAATCAATTCTGTGCCGTATTCCAAATATGCCGACAAGATTCAACTTTTGTTTGCCGGACACGGACCCAAATACGATGAGTATGTCAAACTCGGCGAAAAACTCACCAACAAACCGCTTTTCTGCTATTTTACTAAAGAGGAGCTTATTAACACACTTGCTCAATGTGACCTCTATGTCCATGCCTCGGATATGGAATCGGAAGCTATCAGTTGTATAGAAGCTTTTGCAACAGGGCTTGTACCCGTTATCGCCAATTCTGTTGTCAGTGCTACTCCGCAATTTGCTCTTGACGGTCGTTCTCTTTTCCTACCGGGCAACCCTAAAGACCTCGCCCGCGCTATCGACTACTGGTTGGACAACCCCGAAGAAAAAGCAAAAATGGAACTCCAATATGCCGAGAGTGCCAAGCATTATAGTCTGAAACGTTCAGTTCAACTCTTCGAAGAAATGTTTCAAGAAGAACTTGACGAATTTTACGGTAGAACACCGAATTAAAACTTTCAGAAAGAAAAATTTCCAATTACCCTTTCAGATTAAAATCTCAATGTACAAAGTAATTTGTTGATTTTGATAATTTTCTCGAAATCAACAAATTACTTTTTTTACTCATATAACTCAATGGAATTAATCGCCTGCTCGGCATTCTGCTAATCAGCGGCAAAGTGTTATCTCTCGTTGTTAAACAATGTTAAATATAAGTACTATGTATTGCATAGTACTAAATATTGTATTAATTTTGCGGCGGTAATTGATTTGAACTTCTAAATACTGAACGAACCAATGATAAAATTAACAGGAATACATAAGTCTTATAATTTAGGAAAGCCTAATGAGTTGCATGTTCTCAAGGGTGTCAACCTTGAAATTGCCGATGGGGAGTTTGTGAGTATCATGGGTGCTTCCGGCAGTGGGAAATCAACTCTTCTGAATATTCTCGGTATTCTTGACAATTATGACCGAGGTGAGTATTGGCTTGCAGACCGCCTGATTCGCAATCAGTCGGAGACAGAGTCTGCTAAGTTGCGTAATGAATTGATTGGCTTTGTTTTTCAGTCGTTCAACCTGCTCAATTTCAAGACGGCTCTTGAGAATGTTGCCTTACCGCTATATTATAAAGGTGTAGGTCGTAAGGAACGTAATCGTCTGGCGATGGAGCAGTTGGAGCGTATGGGTCTTGGTGCATGGGCGGAGCATCTGCCTAACGAGATGTCGGGTGGTCAGAAACAGCGTGTTGCCATTGCTCGCGCTATAGTGAGCAAGCCTAAGATTCTGCTTGCTGATGAGCCTACAGGTGCCCTTGACAGTAAAACGACACTCGAAGTAATGGATATATTCAAGCAACTCAACGAAGATGGGATAACGACTATTATAGTGACTCACGAGCAGTCGGTTGCTGATGCCACTAATCGTATAATAAGAATCAAAGATGGGAATATTCTCTGAGATATGGTCTTCAATATCGCGTAACCGTTTTCGCACAGCCATGACGGGATTTGCCGTGGCATGGGGTATTTTTATCCTTGTAATCCTTTTGGGTGCGAGCAATGGTTTGCAGAACGGCATTCAGCAGGGTTATGGTGATCGTATGATCAATACGGTGGATATTTGGGCTGGGTGGACGAGTATGCCGTATAACGGTCTGAAAGTTGACAGGCCGCTTTATTTTACTAACCGTGAGGCGGAAGTTATCAAGGAGTTGCCTGAAGTGGAATTGTTTTCCATTGTTGCCAACAACGAAAACCAAACCGTCAATTATGGTTTGCAATATGCAAGTGTGATGCTAAAAGGTGTACAGAACGATTATCAGAAAATCTTCCGCAAAAAGATATACAAGGGTAGATTTCTCAATTCTTTAGACGAGAAGGAACATGCAAAGGTATGCGTTATTGACAAGCGTGCTACCGAAGAGTTGGGAACAGAAAATCTTGTGGGCGAATATCTCAAGATTGGTGATATTTCATTCCTTGTGGTCGGTATATGCGAAAACGGTGACCGCTGGGAGGGTACAACGGTTCATATTCCTCTTTCCACTCACCAATCTATCTTTTCCCCTGACAGACGCTTTGACCATATATCCATGACCGTCAACATTCCTCCTGAAGAAAAGAAGCAGACTGTTGTTGGCAAGGATGGTCGCACGGAGTCGCAGTTGGAGATTAAAATCCGCCGCATTCTTTCGCCTATGATGCAGTTTGACCCCTCTGACCATCGCGCTGTCGGTGTGTGGAGTCGTGAGGAGGATTATGAGCGCACACAGGGTGCTATGTCTGCCATACGTCTTTTTGTGCTGATTATCGGACTGTGTACCCTCATTTCCGGAGCTGTAGGTGTAAGTAATATAATGTTGGTGAGTGTGCGTGAGCGCACCAGGGAGTTCGGTATCCGCAAGGCTATCGGCGCACCTCCGAGAACTATATTGCTGACCGTTGTAGGCGAGAGTATTCTGATAACGGCATTGTTCGGTTATATAGGTATGTTTATGGGCATAGGCATTATGGAAGTGGTCAATATGTTTATCCCTAAAGGGGGCGACATTCCTTTTGTTGACCCGACGGTAGATATTGCGGCGGTGACTATAGCCACAATGATATTGATAGTTGTCGGTGTTGTTGCGGGGGTTATTCCCGCAGTGCGTGCTATGAAGATTAAGCCTATTGAGGCATTGAATTATGAGAAATAAATGGATTTTTTACGTGAGATATGGAGTACTTTGAGTAAGAACAGGTCGCGCAGTCTGCTTACAGCCTTCGGCGTGTTCTGGGGTATGCTTATGCTGATGATTTTGATAGGTTTGGGTAATGCTCTGACCACCGGCATATTCAGCAATGTAGAGGGTTTTGCGATGAATTCGTGTGGTTTGGGTGCGTCGCAGACCAGTCTGCCGTACAAAGGTTTCCAGCGTGGCAGAAGTTGGGACATTGTACTCAGCGACTTGCCTAAAATAAAAAATCAGGTGCAGGGGATAGATTGTTTTTCTCCTATGGTCTTCACCGGCAATTCCACTGTTTCACGCGGTGACAAACATGAGAATTTCCGGCTCGTCGGAGTAACTTCCGACTATCCCAAAGTTATGGCTACCCAAATGCTATACGGGCGTTTTATCAACACTATTGACGAACAGGAGAAGCGCAAGGTGTGCGTCATCGGTATTGAGGTTTATAACGTGCTGTTTCCTGAAGGCGGCAATCCCGTAGGGCAGATGATATACTGCGGCAGTATGCAATATACTATTGTCGGTGTTCGGAGCAAGAACAGCAACAGTGTATATATCGGGGGCAATCCTGACAAAATGGTTCAGGCTCCGCTCACCACTATCCAGCAGGTTTACAACTATGGCGAGGTGGTGCATGTCCTGATGGCAGTAGCCGAAGACGGTGTGCAGGTCAAGCAGATTGAAAAGGGTATTAAGGATGCTCTCAAGCATATCCATCAGATTCATCCCGACGATGAAAAGGCGATATGGGGTTTTAATGCGGAAGAGGAACTTAAAGCTTTGTCGTATTTGCGTCTCGGTTTGTCGGCTTTGATTTGGCTTATAGGTTTAGGAACGCTGATTTCGGGTGCGGTAGGAGTGAGCAATATCATGCTTGTGACAGTCCGCGAGCGCACTAAGGAAATAGGGATTCGCCGTGCTATAGGTGCTTCTCCGTGGCTAATAGCGCGTCAGATTATTGCTGAGAGTACTGTTCTGACGGCAGTGGCCGGCGTGATTGGTATAATGACCGGTGTGGGTATTCTTGCGATTCTTGAGCCGATAATGGCGAGTTCAGACACGTTTCTGAAAAATCCGCAGATTAACTTCTCTGTTGCCGTGATGTGTTTGGTAATCATCATTATCATTGGTATTGCAGCAGGTTTGTTACCTGCCATGAGAGCATTGAAAATAAAGCCGATAGAAGCATTGTCGGAAGAATGATTTAAGAATTTTGAGACCGGTTTTGTCTTGCAACTGATGAATAACGACTAAAAATATATCAACAATATGAAACGTATAATTAAATGGACATTTGTAATCCTCATCGTTGTCGGTGTGATTTCAACATTTGTTTTCTTGTGGAAACGTCAGCAGCCTCAACCTGTTACATACGAGATTCACTGTGTTGAGCGCGGCAATATAGAGAAACGTACTATTGTCACCGGCAAGGTTGAGCCGCGTGATGAAGTGGCTATAAAAGCCCAAATTCAGGGTATTGTGGCAGAGATATACAAGGAGGCTGGTCAGCCGGTTAAAAACGGTGAAGCGATAGCCAAAATCAAGGTTGTGCCTGACATGCAGTCGTTGAGTACTGCCGAGTCGCGTGTCCGCCTTGCTGAATATAACCTGAAGAATGTTAGGAAGGTTTTCCTGCGTGATTCTGCCTTATTTATTAAGAATGTCATAGCCCGTGAGGAATACGACAAGTCGGAATTGGAGTACACCAAAGCCCGTGAAGAATTGCAGACGGCGCAGGATAACCTGTCGATAGTAAAGGAGGGTGTCACCGCCAAAGCTAAAGAGTCCGGCAACACTATTGTTCGTTCTACTATCAACGGCACTATCCTTGAGATTCCTGTGAAAGTGGGTAATTCAGTTATGAGTGTCGGAACATTCAGCGAAGGTACTACAATAGCCACTGTTGCCGATATGTCGGATATGCTTTTTGTCGGCAAAATGGACGAGACGGAAGTCGGTAAACTATATGAGGGTATGCCCATGGATTTAATAATAGGTGCGCTTAATGACCACCGTTTCGGTGCTATATTGGAGTATATCGCTCCTAAGGGAACAGAAAGCAATGGTGCAATGATGTTCGAGATAAAAGGTGCAGCCACTATTCCCGACAGTGTGCATATTCGCTCCGGCTATAGTGCAAATGCCGAAATTATCCTTTCTTCGCGCAAAGATGTGCTAACCCTTGCCGAAGCCGCCGTTCATATCACAACGGACAGCACATACGTGGAACTCGCGTCTGACAGCACGGCACAAGAGGTAACTACACGGCTTGTCACAACCGGTCTCTCCGACGGCATCAAAATAGAGATTGTCTCAGGTTTGCAGGAGGGCGACATTGTTCGCGGCAACCCAAAAACGGAGTTAAATTAAGACCGGAAATATGGATTTAGATATTCGAGATTATGAAAAAAACAATTTGTTATATCGTTATATGTCTCTGTCTGTCGCCGTATCTTCTTGCAGAGCAATACACTCTTGAACAGTGCATTAACACTGCTTTGCAGAACAACCTGCAGGTTCGCACTCAAGAAAATGATGTGCAAGCGCAGCGTTTGATGTATAATCAGGCTCGGCAGAACCTTCTGCCTTCTGTCAGCGGCTATGCATCGCAATCATGGTCGTGGGGCAGAAGTACGGGTGTGGATAATATAAGCCGTACTCAAAATATAGCCAATACGGGGTTGGGACTTAATGCCAATATAGTACTCTTCGATGGTTTGGCTATGAAATACAATATCGATAAAGCCAAATCGCAGGTTGATAAGTCAGAAGCAACGCTGAATAAAATCCGGCTTGATATCAGTATGAATATCACGGCGATATACCTTCAGGTGTTGCTCAACAAAGAATTGGAGCAGGTGGCTCAACAGCAGTTGGACGACACACACAGCAAGGTTGAACGCGCACAGGCATTGGTTGATGCCGACAGGCTCGCTCAAGGCGAATTATATACCCTCCAAGCACAGGCATCCAAAGAGGAAAACAGTCTTATTCAAGCCCGAAACAGCACTAAACTGTCGCTACTTGATTTGGCTCAGGCAATGGAACTTCCTTTCTCCGATGATTTCGACATCACTTATTCTACGCTTGATTTTTCGCTTCTTGCTATTCCTGACAACAATGAGGTCTATCAAAAAGCACTGAATAACCGCCCGGAGATAAAAGCTGCCATGTATGAGATTGAGGCACAAAAGATTGCCCTCAAATCAACAAAGTCCGCCTATTCGCCGGTCTTGAGTCTTGGTGCCGGTGTGAACACCGGTTATTACCATCTTTATGGTGCAAGCAATGCTTCGTTTGGCAAGCAACTGGGGGATAACCTTTCCACCAATGTCGGATTAAATCTGACCATACCTGTTTTTGACCGTATGCAGACTCCCAACAGCGTTAAAAGACAAGAACTTGCCGTCAGCGGTGCGCAGCTGCAGTTGGAACAAGCCAAACAAGATTTGCGCAAGCAAATCGACCAAGCTTACTATAATGCCGTAGCAGCTCAAAGTCAGCAGGTTTCAGCTGAAAAAGCACTTCAGTCAGCCCGGGAAGCCTTCCGTTATACCGAACAGAAATATGAGGCAGGGCGTTCTTCTACATATGAGTATTTTGATGCCAAGCAGACACTACTTAAGGCACAATCCGAAGAACTTCAAGCCAAATATAACCGCATCTTTAAACTCAAGATACTCAATTACTACACTGCAGAAGATAATTAGAATTATAAATCAGAGGACATCGAATCTTATGGTTTATAAATAAATAACTCAAGTTTGATATTTCACGACTGAAATATGATTGAAAACCTAAAAACACAAATTCGCAAAGGCATGTTAGAGTATTGTATTCTCCTATGTCTTGAAAAACACGAGGCCTATACGGGCGAAATTCTTCAGCAACTCAAGGATGCAGACCTTCTTGTTGTGGAGGGTACACTCTATCCGCTGCTCTCACGAATGAAAAATTCAGGTTTGCTTGAATACCGTTGGCAGGAATCCACGGAAGGACCCCCGCGAAAATACTATAAGACTACCGCTGCCGGCAGCCAAATTTTGCATGAACTGGAAAACGAATGGATAACTATTCGCAATGCTGTGGAAAAAATTAATTAATAGTAAATTATCAAATTGTAGAATCATGGAACGTACAATAAATATCAATCTTGGCGGCAGTTCGTTCTGCATGGATGAATCCGCTCATGAAAAATTGCAGAAATACCTGCAGAGTGTGGAACATAACCTCGGCTCTGATACTGACAAAAAAGAAGTTATGGACGATATAGAGGCTCGTATTGCCGAACTTCTCTCCGAATTGCGCAAGACGCAACATCGCTTTGTCGTTTCAGCAGAGATGGTGCAGATTGTCATCGACCGCATGGGCAGTCCGGATGATTTCATGGATGAACAGGATAAAGGCAGTAAGGACTCTTTTGGCACAAAGTCGTTCAACTATGCCAAAAACCTTTTCCACCGCCATCTCTATCGCGATACCGACAATCAGATGATTGCCGGTGTATGCGCAGGTTTGGCGCATTGGTTCGGAATCAGCGTCGTTTGGATAAGACTTATCTTCGTTTTGTGTCTTTTCCTTTGGGGTTTTACCGGAATACTATATATCATATTTTGGTTGGCGATACCTGAAGCCCGCACAGCGGCACAACGCCTTGATATGCGTGGCGAAAATGCCACAGTTGAGAATATTGAGCAGGAGATACGCAGTTATGAAAAAGACAAAACAAACGATAACAACGGATGCTCTTATACGCTTCTTACTTTACTCAAAGTATGTCTCTGGGTTGTAGGCGGTTTCGTTTTGTTTATAGCCTGTATGGTTCTTTTCGGTGTCATCACTGCGCTCTGCGGTGCTTTCAGCGGGCTTGTGGCAGTGTCACCCGTCGGTATTATTACCTCCCTGTTCAGTGGCAACACAGGTATTGCCGTGCTGCTCGCTATCCTCCTGATTATAGTTATAGGAATTCCCATTGTTGCCGTTGTTTATTCTCTTGTCAGACATATCAACAAACGCGAGGGACTCTCGTCGCGTGCTATATGGATAGGTATTGTGGTTTGGATATTGGCTTTTCTTGGCAGTATAGCAATCAGCATAAAACAAATTGTTGCCAACCCCTCTGTTTTTGACGGAGCACTACCTCTCAGTTGGAATGGCTATGACGATGCCGATGATCTTCCGCTGTCGCAATTAGCAGTCATGCCCTTTCATTCGGTTGAAATACGCGGAGCCGCCGATGTACAACTGATAAAAGACGACCAACAATATGTCGAAGCCACAGTTCGCAATGATGACCGACTGATTTATGAAGTCAATGATGAAGTGCTTACTATAGTAACATCCAAGAAAGGAGAATGTATCATAATCCACACACCTGAACTTCAAAACATGACTTTCTCCGGTGCCGCTAAAATAAAGACTCAAGGCAGATTTACCACACCGCAACTTGCCATCACCGCCTCCGGTGCAAGCGAAATAGACCTCGACGTAGATGTTGAACAACTTGAGATTAAGGCATCCGGAGCATCTGACATTGAACTTGACGGAACTGCCAGCCGCTTGATTGTTGATGTCACGGGTGCAAGCAAAGTCGATGCCGGAGATTTGCAAACATGTGTCAGCCGCGTAACCGCAAGCGGAGCAAGCAACGTGGAGATTAATGTCAACGACACTCTTATCGCCTACCCGTCAGGTATGAGCAAAATAACCTATCACGGAACTCCGTTCATAAATGCCAACGCGATTTCGGGAGGCAAAATAAAACACAAAAAATAGTATTCACCCGCTCACCCATTCACCGCTCGCCATTACCTGTTGATAACTCGGTTGAAAAACTGTTGGTTGGCTGTTGATTAACGGAGCATAACTTTCGGCTGAATAATTTGCGTATGTTGCGCCAAGATTGTAATTTTGCAATCAGAAAATGAAGATAAAAAAAACTTATCAGCCCGTCAATTGACGGGTAAAAAATGATGAATTGATTTTATGCCCGCACAACGCAACACATCACGCAGAAATACTCAACAGACCATTGACCCGCTGCCCAAAGACCTGAAAGGCAGGACGGCTCCCGAAGCCCGAGACCTTGAGGAAAAAGTCCTCGGTGCTATAATGATCGACCGCGATGCTTTTGGCAATATAGCCGAGATACTCCAATATGATTGTTTCGCCGAACCGCGCAATCAGATTATTTTTCAGGCTATGCAGAAACTTTATGTTGAGGAAGCACCCATCGACATGTACACCGTCATCGACAAACTCACGAAAGAGGGACAGTTGGAGCGTGTCGGCGGACCATACGAAATAGCGAGACTGACAACGCAGGTAGGTACTTCTGCCCACCTTATGTACCATGCCCGTATCGTAGCGCAGAAAGCTCTTGCCCGTGATTTAATACGTATGGCGCAGAATGTGGAGGAGAAAGCCTATGAGGGCGAAACGGATGTTAATGAACTGCTCCAACAGGCAGAAGCCGATGTCTTTCTTATATCGCAAAATCGCCAAAAACGCGATGTAATGCCTATCGGCAATATTATCTCCGAAGCCTACCGCCGCATGCAGAAAGCTGCCAAACAGGATGGTGGCTTGAGCGGTGTAACTTCAGGTTTCAATAAAATTGACAAGATAACCCTCGGATGGCAGCGTTCCGACTTGGTTATCATTGCAGCACGACCCGCAATGGGTAAGACAGCTTTCGTACTCTCTATGGCAAAACGTATGGCAGTGGACAACAATATACCGGTTGCCATGTTCTCATTGGAAATGTCTAATGTACAATTGGTCAATCGTCTTATTTCCAATATATGCGAGATAGAACAAAGCAAGATACGTTCCGGACAACTCACCAATAAGGAGTGGCAGAATCTCGACTCCAAAATCAGTATGCTCCAGAATGCTCCGCTCTACCTTGACGACACACCGAGCTTATCAATAACCGAACTGCGCTCCAAAGCCCGCAAATTGGTGCGTGAACGCAATGTGCAATGTATCATTATCGACTACCTCCAACTCATGAACGCCACCGGCATGAACCCCGGCAGCCGCGAACAGGAAGTCAGCATGATATCCCGTAACCTCAAGGGATTAGCCAAAGAATTGGACATACCCGTTATTGCCCTATCGCAACTGAACCGTACACTTGAAGGACGTCAGGGAATAGAAGGCAAACGCCCGCAACTCTCTGATCTGCGTGAATCAGGAGCTATAGAACAAGATGCCGATATGGTATGCTTTATCCACCGACCGGAGTATTATCGCATTTATGATGACGGCAAAGGAAACAGCTATATAGGCATGGCTGAAATTATTATCGCTAAACACCGTAATGGAGCAACGGCGGACGTGGTTCTGCGCTTCCGCAAGGAATATGCCAAGTTCGAGGATGCCGATGCACTACAGACCGTTGTTGACCAAGAAAGCGAAGGAATAACCATGAAATCGCTGAAACTCAATTCAGCATACGGTGAAGCAGCCATTGCCTTACCCGAAGGTCCCCTCCGCCCCGAATTGGACGCCTCACCATTGTAAATTAGACTTTAGTCCGTCAACTGCCTGATATACTTTAAATTTTGGTTCGTCAACTGCCTGATATACTTTAAATTTTGCTTCGTCAACTGCCTGATATACTTTAAATTTTGGTTTGTCAACTGCCTGATATACTTTAAATTTTGGTTTGGTTTTTTCTGCCGGATTTCATCCGGCATCTAACTTCTCTCAACTCTCAACTTTCTAGACCCTCTAGACCCTCTAGACCCTCTAGACTCTCTCAACTCTCATTATGCAACTCTCTCCTAATGCAAAAATAAATATCGGTTTGCGCGTTGGCAACACACGACCGGATGGTTATCACAATATAGAAACGGTCTTTTATCCCCTCGCCCTCCATGACGAACTGACTATCGAAGAAACAGCAGAACCAACACGACTGATTATCGAAGGTATGGCAATTGACTGCTCGCTTGACAATAATCTCATAATGCGTGCTTATCGCGCTATGCGAGAACGTTTTGATATAGGTAATGTCATAATCCGACTGAATAAAAAAATACCTTTCGGAGCCGGATTGGGAGGTGGAAGCAGTGATGCCGCCTATACAGCCAAAGGTCTCAACGACCTGTTCCGACTTGGTCTCTCGCCAAACGAGTTAGCAGAGATTGTAGCACCACTCGGAGCCGACTGCCCCTTCTTTATCTACAACCAACCAATGTTTGCACAGGGTATAGGCGACAGACTCACGCCTATAGATATTGACTTGTCAGGCTACGAAATACGACTTGTCAAACCGGCAAATGTAAACGTCTCCACAGCCCTTGCCTACCGCGAAGTCAAGAGCGAAACCCTCGATGGCAGACTCGCCCAAAATGTGCTACTACCTGTAGAACAATGGCACACTAAGGTCTTCAACGCCTTTGAACAAACCGTTTTTTCGCACTATCCCGTTATATCTCAAACCAAAGAGCAAATGTATGCCAACGGTGCTGTTTATGCCTCTATGACCGGCACCGGAGCCGCTGTGTTCGGATTATATAAAAGATAAAAACCCAACCGCAGAGCTCTCTTGATCCGCCAGCCTCTTGGTCTGCGGACGCCTCGTCCGCGCAATAATCCCCCGCCGCCTCGACCGCGATTTCACTACCTGGGGCGCAAACGTCCTCGCTTGCGATTTGCCGGGTTAGTCATCATTCCATCATTCCATCATTCCATCATTCCATCATTCCACCTTTCACTTTTCACCTTTTCAATTAGCAAATGTAACGAATGTAACAAAAGTAACAAAAAAATGTGGTCATGTCACAAAAAAAACACACAAAAATCTTTCTTATTAAGGGGGTGACTTTTCCTAAAATAGGTAGACTGTTTTTGGTGGTATTCATACTACCAAAATAGACTTTTTGTTAAAAAAGTAGACGATTTCCGTAA
>ERZ842401.440-NODE-440-length-60198-cov-21.161715_pt1 | contig 60198 bp, 48 predicted proteins | sample MGYA00521270_ERZ842401 | MGnify/ENA primary metagenome ERZ842401 (study PRJEB31892, sample SAMEA3878208) | bioreactor metagenome | biome: Moose rumen | place: Sweden | collected 2011-10 | study: EMG produced TPA metagenomics assembly of the PRJEB12797 data set...
TTGGCGGCGCGGCATAGCCGTTTAGCCATATATCAATTTTTTAACGGACTATTGATGTAATTCATCTATATCCAATTCTTTATGTTTCCACAGCAAAGTTACAGCACTCTGCCCAAAAGAGAATTACCTCCCCCCATTTTAAAAATTTTTTAACACAGTTCAGGCCCTAATAGTTGGCCGACGGGGAGCGGGTTAGTGGCTGGCGGTGAGGATCTTGAGGGTATCAAGCAGCTCGGCCGTGGTGGTAGCAACGAGGGTGCGCGACAGGTCCTTGCCACGGGCCATGGGAGATCGGGTCATATCGGCAAGCTGCTGGATAGTGGCGTTGTACATGCCATCGATATTGGCGACAATGACAGGTCGCGGGTCGTCGTTGCCGATGGTCATCACGGCAAGGGTCGACATCCACTCGTCGAGGGTGCCAATGCCGCCAGGCAGGACGATGAACACGTCGCCATGCTCGATCATGTACTGCTTGCGGTCGCCCAAATTGGCAGTGTGGACCACCTCATCGCACACGGGGTCGATGCGGTGGCCAAACATCTCGGGAATCACCCCCGTGACACGGCCTCCAGCCTCATGGACGGCTGTAGCGGTGATGTGCATCAGGCCGGCATTGGATCCGCCGTAGAGCAACGTGTGGCCATGCTGCCCTATCCAGGTGCCCAGCATGCTGGCCACTTGCTGGAACTTGTCATCCAGCCCCTCTTGAGAGCTGCAGTAAACGACGATATTCATTTTTTAGTTTTAAGTTTTAAGTATGGTCACTAACGCCTAAAGGACAATATCGTTGATGATATGCTTCACTTCCTTGAACAGGTAGTGATGGCACGTGCCATCCTCGTGACACAGGGTGAGGGTGCCATCGGGGGCGATGGCGTCGACCCGCGCCATGAAGCGGTGCCCCGCTGCATCCTCATAGGGATGCAACTGGCCGTCGTTGCGGTACAAGGCCGCCATGTAATGCTGGTGAAGCTCTTCACGAGCATAGTCGTCGGCCAGAGAGTCCACCAACTGCTCGATGCGCGAGCACACACGCTTCAACACAGCCATCAGGTCATGCTCATGTCCCGTGATGTTGGCCATCGACACTGGATTGGGGGCGTCGCTTACAAATCGCTCTTGGTTGACATTGATGCCGATGCCCACGACGCTGTGGGCCATGTCGCTGCCATCGAGGGAACTCTCGATGAGCATGCCGCAAATCTTCTTGTCGCGCCAATAGACATCGTTGGGCCACTTGACGGTGAAACCGTCTCCGGCCTCGGCCTTCAACGCCTCGACAACGGCCAGCGATGCGGCTTCGCTCAGGTAGAACTGGTCGCGGGCCTTGACGGGTGGCCGCTTGAGCAACATCGAGAAAGTGAGGTTCTTGCCGTCCTCGCTCTCCCAGGAATTGCCCTTCTGGCCTCGGCCTGCGGTCTGGCTGGGGGTATAAATCACCGTTCCGCCTGGCAGCGTTGCTGCCAAGCGGGACAGGTAGGTGTTGGTGCTCGCCGTCTGGCTGACCTTGATATAGTGTGGCATGGTCAGACGGTGGGGAAGGTCATCTTCAATGTGCGGCTATTGTCCTCGTTGACGGTGATGTCAACGCGCACGGTGTCGTCGGGCAGCAAGCCGTCGATACGTTCAGGCCACTCGATGAAGCACAGTGCACCGCTGTCAAAATAGTCCTCGGCGCCCAGGTCAACGGCTTCTTCCTCCTTCTCCAGGCGGTAGCAGTCAAAGTGGTAAATCAACTCGGCCGTAGTGTCGCTGCGGTACTCATTGATGATGGCAAACGATGGTGAGTTGGTCATGTCGCTCTCGACGCCAAGCTGCTTGCACAACGCATTGATGAATGTGGTCTTTCCGGCTCCCATCTCGCCATAGAAGGCATAGACGGTTAGGTCACCCATCTCGGTCATGAACTTGTAGGCGGCATCTTCAAGAGCCTCCAGGTTGGGAATCGGTATTTCTATAATTCTTTTCTGTTCCATATATTAGTATATCTTTCTATTTCAACCATTAGCCTATTTAGGGGAGAGTGTCACTATAGGCACGAGCATCTCTTCCATCGAGATGCCGCCATGCTGGAATGTCTCGTTATAATAGGAAACGTAGTAGTTGTAGTTGTTGGGATAGGCAAAGAAGTCGCGGTTCATCGCAAAGATGTAAGTGCTCGAGATGTTGGGAGCGGGCAGCCCCACACGCTTGGGTTGCTTGATTTCATAGACCTGCTTGCTGTTGTAGGTGAGGCTCTTGCCCACCTTGTAGCGCAGGTTGGTGTTGATGTTCTTGTCGCCAATGACGTTGATGGGACGATCCACCTTGATGGTGCCGTGATCGGTCGTCAAGACGATTTTATAGCCATTCTGCGCCATGAGCTTGAAGATCTCAAGCACGTTGGAATTCTTGAACCAGGATTCGGTGAGCGATCGGTAGGCTTCGTCGGTATTGGCCAGTTCGCGTATCATCTTGGACTCGGTGCGTGCGTGGGACAGCATGTCAACAAAGTTGAATACCAGCACATTGAGTTCGTAGTTCTTGAGCATGCCAAAGTTCTGCATCAGCTTCTCACCAGCTGCACTGTCATTCATCTTGGTGTAGGAGAAATGGGCCTTGCGGCGGTAGCGGTCGAGCAGTGTCTGGATGAGTGGTGCCTCGTTGAGGTTCTTGCCTTCCTCGCTTTCCTCGTCTACCCACAGGTCGGGGAAGAGGCGCTCGATGTCCACGGGCATGAGGCCCGAGAAGATGGCATTGCGCGCATATTGGGTCGCTGTTGGCAGGATGGTGGTGTACAGTTCCTCGCTCTCGATGTTGAAGTAGTCGGTGAGCAGTGGGCTGACCGTGCGCCACTGGTCGAGCCTGAAGTTGTCAATCACCACAAAGCACACTTTCTCACCCTTGTCGAGCAGGGGGAACACCTTGGTCTTGAACAGCTCGTTGCTACGCAACGGATGCTCGGGCTGGGTGAGCCAGTCCTCGTAGTTGCGTCTCACGAATTTGGCAAAGGCATTGTTGGCTTCAACCTTCTGCATCCTGAGCATCTCGTCCATCTGAGTGTCGGTGTTGGACAGCGTCAACTCCCAACGCACAAGGGTATTATAGAGTTCATACCAGTCCTCGATGCTTTGTGCCGAATTGATCATTTGGCCAATGCGCATGAACTCCTGCTGATAGTCGCCCGTCACTTTCTCGGCGATGAGCGCCTCGCTGTGCAGGTTCTTCTTGATGGACGACAGGATTTGCATGGGGTTGACGGGCTTGATCAGGTAGTCGGCAATCTCACCGCCGATGGCCTGGTTCATGATGTTTTCCTCCTCGCTCTTGGTAATCATGATCACGGGAACATTGGGCTGCATGATCTTGATGCGTTGCAGTGCTTCAAGTCCGCTGATGCCCGGCATGTTCTCGTCCAGGATGATGAGATTGAATATCTGGCTGCCCAGCATGTCGATGGCGTCACGGCCGTTGGTAACGGTTTCTACCTCATATCCCTTGTTTTGCAGAAACAGGATGTGTGGTTTCAAAAGGTCGATTTCGTCATCGGCCCACAGAATTCTTTCTTTGCTCATAAGCGTGCAGTATATTAACTGTTGTGTTAGTCCTTCTTTTTGTTTCCGGTGCGTGATGTAGGTGCTTCGGGAGTCGTTTGGCCGTCAGTGCCCTTGGGGGCTGCCTCCTGTTCGGACTTGGCTTTGTCCTTGGCCTTATCCTTGGCTTTGTCCTTGGCAGCCTTGCGGCTTGCATTTCGCTCGGCTTCCTTGGCCTTGCGCTCGTCTTCACGCTCTTTTAGTCGTTGCTTGCGTTCTTGTTCACGGGCCTTGGCCTGCTCCTTGCGCTCCTTCTGCTTCTGCTTGCGTTCGCGCTCACGTTCCTTGGCTTTCTCCTTGCGTTCACGCTCACGTTGCTTGGCCAGTTCCTTGCGTTCCTTGGCTTTATCCTTGCGGGCCTGTTCCTTGGCCTTCTTGGCATCTTTCTTGGCCTGCTCGGCGGCCTTGTAGGCAGCCTTGGCCGAGTCTTCACGCCACTTGTATCGGAAGTCGCGTTCTTTCTCCTTCTCGCGCTCGGCTTGCTCGATGGAATCCTGCTCGGCTATCTCGGCGATGCGGTCCAGCTTGCGCTGGTGCTTCTGTTCCTTCTTGATGCTGTCCTCGATTTCCTTTTGCCGCTTGGCCTCGGCTTTCTCACGGGCCTTGGCTTCACGCTCCAGTTGCTTGAGGTGTTCTTCCTCGGCCTTCTCTTGGGCCTTGCGCTCCTTGTCGCTCAATGTGGGTTGCGACGTGGAGGTGGCGGTCGAATTGCTGCGGTAGTCGCTGGCCTTGATTTGCTTGCGTTCGGCTTCTTGACGCGCCTTTTCCTCGGCCTCGAGGCGGGCTTGCTCGGCAGCCTGGGCTTCGAGACGTGCCTTCTCTTCAGCTTCCTCACGCGCCTTTTCCTCGGCATCGCGCTTGGCCTGTTCGGCGGCCTCACGTTCCATCTGTTCGGCTTCGATGCGGTCGCGTTCACGCTGCTCGGCAGCCTGGGCTTCGGCCTCTTCCATGGCTTTCTTCTCGGCCTCGTCGAGTTCGCGCTTCTCCAGGTCGCTGTGCTCCTTGTCGTTCTTCTCTTCCAGGTAGTTGAAGTAGTCCTCAAAGGTGCGTCCCTCGTTGAGCAGCAGGTTGAAGTTGTCCACGCTGATGATGACGTAGTGAACCTGGCGCGGTATGTTGATGCTCTGGTCCTTTTCAAAGACGCTGCGGTAGTTGGTGGCCTCCTTGAAGTTATCCATTCCCTTGACGACAAGCAGCCCCAGCGAGCCAAAGTTCATCTGCTCGATGTCATAGTCCTTGACCTTGAAGGCATTGAAGTTGTGGCGTGCCACCTCATAGAGCAGCATGTTGCCGCTGACGCTATCCAAGGGGTAGAGCAGGATGAACACCTGTGGCTTGTCGTTGTCCTCGCTGAAGGGCGTGAACGTGCGTTCCAGGGCCTGGGTCGACGTGTCGTTGCTCAGTCGGGTGGTCCACAACATGCCGCGCACGTTGCTGCCGCCACCCTCCAGGCGGCGTCCCTGGTTGAGCTGCTTGACAATCTCGCTGGCGACGGGTGTGATATCGGTTTGAGGATAACGCTGGAGCATGTCCTTGAGCGTTTCCTTGAACTTGTCATGATTCTTCTCGGTGAGGTAGCTCAGCGCGTCGATGAACATGAACTTGGGCATGATCTTGGATAGGGGGTACTTGCGCATCATCTCGGCATAGGCATCATGCACGCCCTGATGGTTGTTGGCCAGATAGTTGGCATAGGCTGCCTCGTACATCTGCTCCTGGTCCCGGTTCATGTTCTTGAGGTTCTCCAAGTAGTTGGGGTCCTGCATCGCCATGCCGTATTTCGACTCAGGGAAGTGGGTGAGGATGCTGTCGCGATAGGGCTCGGCATCGCTCACCTGCCCGTTGCGCATATACATCATGTACATGTTGTAGTACACGTCCAGTCGGTAGGTGTTGTCGGGATAATCCCTTAACAGATGGTTGAACTCATAGACGGCGGCATCGTAGTCTTCCATTTTGTCCTTGAGGATGGTGCCCATATTGTAGAGCCCCTCCTGGATGATTTCATGGGCGGCAGCGATGTCTTCCTCGGTCTTGGGTATCTGCTTGAGGTAATACTCCTCATAGTGCGGGTCCTCGGCACGTTTTAATGCCTCGATATCAACTTGAACGGTGTCTCCGTTCTCATTGACCACGAGACTGTCGGCCAGTGCCAGCAGGGCACTGTCGGCCTCCTCGTCTGTAAATGAGAAGGTCGTCTTGTTGCGGCGGCGCCAGTTGTCCTCAAGCTTGCGGCTGCCCCACTGTTTCTGGAATTGGGTCTTGCCGGCGTTCTTGGTGCCCGTGTTGTAGAAGTACCATGAGTTGTCGGTGTTCATGACATAGGTCGAGGGTGCATTGCCCTTGTCCTTGATGGAACTGCCCTTGGCGTTCTGCTGGGCCAGATATTCCTCGCGGGCCGCGTTCTCGGCCTCTTCCTTCTCTTGCTTCTTCAGCTCCTCGATGATTTTGGCGATGACGGCCTTCTGCTCCTCAGGCGTCATGGCAGCCAGTTCCAGCAGCGAGTCCTGTAGTGCCACGTTCTGGGAATAGACGGCCAGCTCATCCAGCACGTCGCTGCGCTTCTTGAGCAGTTTGTAGTTGGGGTAGTCCTCGTTGACCAGCGGGATGGCCTCGGCATAACAGGGCTGTGCGTCGTCATACTGGCGGCGAGCGAAGTAGATGCCGCCCAGGGTAAGCTGGCTGATGGCCTTGTCCACGCCATTGCGGGTGCTGTTCTTGGCTGCCAGCCTATAGTTCTCGATGGCGTTGAGTGTATCACCATGCGAGAGGTAGAGGTTGCCGATGGCATAGTAAACCTGGTCAAGGTATTCCTTGTTGCGGTCATATCGGGTCATGCGCTTGAGCGCTTTGACCTCGCTGGCTATGTTGGTCCCCTCATACACCGCGCTCTGCTTGATGCGGGCATTGAACTTGGTGCGGTAGGTCGAGCTGTTGCTGCTGCCGGCCTTCTTGTAGGCCAGATAGGCGTTGTGCTTGTCGCCAATGTCCTCATAGAGTTGGCCCAACAGGAAGTTCATGCGCACTTTCTCATTGCCCTTGAAGCCCTTGACGGCTTGTGCCAGATAGGGGATGGCCTCCTCGGGCTGCTGGATCTTGATGTAGTAGTCGGCAAATGCAGCGTTGGCCAGTGCGCGCACTTTCTTATTGGTGATCTCATCGAGGTGAATGTGGGATAGCACGTTATCGGCCTCGGTGGACCACCCCATGGCACAATAGCACAGGGCTTCCCGCACCTGGCACTCCTGGGCCAGGTCTTTTTTCCACGAGAAGTGGCGGGTGATGTAGCGGAATGTCGCTGCGGCGTCCAGGAAGTCGCCCTTCATGTATTGGGACTTGGCCAGCAGGTACCACGCGTTGTGCAGGAAGGGGTTGTATTCCTCGCGTGAGAGCCATTCCTGGTACTTGAGGTCACGGCCCTTGCCACTCTTGCGTTTAGGCTTTTTCTTGATGGAGTGCAGTGTGATGGCCTTTTCCATCTTCTCGATGGTGCGGTCAAAACTGCCCGACGGCTGCGGAGCCTTGGGGTTGGACCGTGCCTCGGCGGGGTGCATGTACAGGTGCTGAGAATAATCGTCCTCGTAGGCGTCCATCATGGCTTTCAACTGCTCGTCGTAGTTGGTCTTGCCGTGATAATAGACATTGTATTTGGTCGTGAACGATTGCCAGAAACGCGACCGCGCGGTATTGGTCTTGTTGCTGCATGCAGCCAGTACAACCAACATCGCGATAACCATTAACGGTATGACACGTCGACTTCTGTTCAATGTTTTAGTCCAAATTTGTACCTAATAAACGTGATACAAGCCATTTTATTGCCCTGCGGGTTGCCGATGTTCGGCGGCGAGCTGCAAAAACTCCTCTCGTATCGGTGCCGGCATGATCAGGCCGCGGTGCTTGATGCTTTGTCCCCAGCCGATGAGGTCACTGGGCAGCAATGTGTACAGCACGTCGCGCCACTGTTCAATCTCCTCGGGCGTGTAATCATCCTCGCCGCACCCGGCAAAACGGTCCAGTTCCTCGTCATCGTAGTAGGTGGGCTGTTGCCTGCACTCGCCTGCCAGAATCTGCTCGCTGGGACAGATGGAGCGGATGCCGCACGACTCGTCAGTGCACCCCTGCGGCGCAGTGGGCTCGTCGGCATCGCTGGTGACGTCGGCATCGCGCTCTTGATCCTTGTGGGCATAGAACAACCTGTCGATGAACCACACGATGGTCCCACCGATGACCAAGATCGCTGATAGCAGGATTGCAGGTTTCATTGGGCGGCTAAAGTCATATTTCAAATGCAAAGGTAGTGTTTTTTCTTGATTCAACCCTGTTGAGGGGCGGTTTGTCTAATGGTTTTGCACGAATGGCGAGAAAAATGTAATTTTGCCGCCGCAATAATTCAAGAAACACAATGGCAATGAAGAAGATATTGACGGCACTCCTCGTGATCATGACAGCACTCGAGGCAACCGCGGTGCTCAAGGAGAGCAACATGCAGCAGACACTGGCTGTGCTGTGCGAGGAACTGAGCGAGACTCACCAGGAGCAACAGGAGCGCGCCCAGCGCTTCAAGCAGCGCAACCGGCAGTTCCAGCGCAGCATCGGTCGGGACCTGGAACTGTGCAACAACATCGAGCTGATGCTCTATAGCCAAAAGGAGCAGAACGTCTTTGACCTGGCCTATGCCTGCGGTCAGGCCACCCAACTCTACAATCGCGTGTCGCGCACGCGTTCGTTCAAGCAATTTGAGCAGCAGCAGGATGAGCAGATCGCACAATACCAGAACCTGGTGCGTGCCCTCAACAACATCCCCGACTACCAGCTCACGTCACCCAAGATGCGTGCCACCCGTGACAGCTGCATCTACCTGGCCCGGTTCATCGCCAGTGACATCACGCGCGCCCGTGAGACCATGAAGGACAACCACGAGCGGCGCCAGTGGGTAGCCAACAAGGCCAAGAAGCTCAACGACTATGCCCTGCAGATGTATGAGCGCATCCGCCAGAGCGTTTTTGTCAACGGCGGCCAGAGCTACTTCCAGATCCTGAAGCACTTCTCCTACAACTGGAAGACCAGCAAGGACGACATCAACGAGAAATATTCCCGCTCGCGCAAGGCGCGCAGCGAGTGGCGCGGACCGCTCATCGGCTTCCTGTTCATCTTCCTGGCCGTGTATATCCTGGGGGCACTGCTGCTCAGCTGGCTCATCATCAAGATGATACCCAGGAGCATCCTCTCACGATCATCCTACAAGCGCTTCCTCAAGAAGCGGTCGTGCATCATCATCTGCGGGGCAGCGGCAGTATTTGGCATCGCCATGCTCATTGTCTCGAATGTCACAGCCAACAACTTCATGATCATGGCCACCAGGCTGTTGAGCGAGTATGCATGGCTCGTGGCAGCCATCATGCTGTCAATCATCATCCGCATCGAGGGGCAGGCCGTCAATAACGGAGTCAAGCTCTATGTGCCTGTGCTGGTGGTGGGCTTTGTGGTCTTCTTCTTCCGCATTGTATTCCTGCCCAGTACGGTGGTCAATCTGGTTTTCCCGCCCCTGCTGATGGTGAGTACACTGTGGCAGCTTGTGGTGAACCGCCGCAACCACGACAACGTGCCGCGCAGCGACATGTTCTACTCATGGGTATCATTCATCGTGATGGCAGTGTCGTGTGTTATGGCATGGATGGGTTACACGCTCATGAGCGTGCAGGTGCTCATCTGGTGGATTATGCAGCTCACGCTCATCCAGACCATCACTGTGATCTATGACCTGCTTCACGGCTACGAGAAAAAGCACATTGCCCCTGATGCCGACGTGAGGCGCACATGGTTCTATGACGCGATCTACAAGATGGTTGTGCCTATAGCCGCCACCTTGAGCGTTGGGCTGTCGATCTACTGGGCGGCCATGGTGTTTGACCTCACGCAGTGGTGCGAGCGCATCTTCCGCTACAAGTTTGTCAACCAGCCGGGTCTCATCGTGTTGTCGCTCGATAGGATCCTGGCTTGCGTGGCCTTTGCCTTTGTGTTCAACTACATCATCTACCTGTTTATCCAGGGTTACCAACTGTGGAAGCAAAACCGAGCCGAGGCCAAGGCCATCTCGGTCTATGAGCGCAATAATGATGTGGACGAGAATGAGGAGATTGATATTCAGACCGTTATCCAGGACGACCCCAATGCCAAGGCCCAGGTCAAGGCCGCTTCCAAGGCGGTCACCCTATCGATGAACATCATCAAGTACATCGGCTGGGGCATCTACATCTACATTGTGCTGGTTACCCTGCACGTCAACCGCACGGGTATCACCTTCATTCTCACCGGCCTCTCGACGGGTATCGGTTTCGCCATGAAGGACACCCTCGAGAACCTCTTCTACGGCCTGTCGCTCATGAACGGGCGTGTCAAGATTGGTGACGTCATCGAGTGTGACGGCGTGCGCGGCAAGGTGAGCAACATCAACTACCAGAGCACGCTGGTCGAGACCATCGACGGCTCGGTCATCGCCTTCCTCAACAGCCAACTGTTTACCAAGAACTTCAAGAACATGACCCGCAACCACGGCTACGAGATGGCCAAGATTACCGTCGGTGTGGCCTATGGCAGCAAAATTGATGCCGTGCGCGGGATGATTATCGAGCGTATCAAGCAACTGGATTGCTATGACCCTGGCAAGGGGGTGCAGGTGCTGTTCCAGAACTTTGGCGAGAGTAGCGTTGACCTGCTCGTCGTCGTGTGGGTGCGTGTCGCCTCGCAGGTGGCCGACGTTGCCCGCGTCAAGGAGAACATCTACAGCGTCTTGAGCGAGAATGGCGTTGAGATTCCCTTCCCCCAGGCCGATGTGCACATCCACACCGCAGTAAATCCCAACAACTGACCCGACCCCGACCATGCAGTTCTGGCCTATTGGTCATTTTGCAGGATAAGAAGTGCCTGTAGAGCCTATGACCACCGGCAACCGCTTCACATTGGTGTTAGTTTTATTCTGGTGACATGTGTGTGTGGAAGGGTCACTTGTAGAAGGTAATCCAGTTGGTGCAGTAGCGCGACTTGTGGGCTGTGGGGTGGATCTCATGGGCCTTGCCGCGGCCGTCGCGCCACCAGGAGTGGTTCCAGCCGGCACCCATGTCCATGTAGAGGGCATGGCGCGGGGCAAACTTCTCGAGCATGGCGACAAAGTCGTCATATTCCACCTCGTTGCGGCTATCGGCAATGCACAGGCGGCCGTCCTTCTCACACAGGGCGCGGTACTGGTTCACGCCATCGCGCCACAGGGGGCGCACGCTCTCGCCGTCATGGATGATGATTGCCTGCCCGAATCCCATGCCGCCCGCCTGGGCAACGCTGTCGAGCAGCTCGTTGTACTCGCCATGGACAAATTCCCACGTTGTGTCGTCAAACCAGGCAAAGGCGCCGCTGTTGTCATAGCACTTGGCTCCCGCATAGCGCTTGCCGCCGCTCACGTGGTCGCCGTCGATGTTGCTGTGGGAGAACTCGTCGAGCAACTCGTGGGTGAAGGCTGCCTCGGCACAATAGATGACACTTGTGTCCTGCTTGGACGGCATGGTGCCGCACACGAGGTCGATGCGGCTGAATTGCGGGTAATAGATGCGGAGTCCGGTCACGGTGGTGTCGTCAATCAATACGGGCGATCCTTTCATGTAAGGTGCCGAGTCGGTGGTCTGTCGGTTCATGGCATGCTTGGGCGTCCTGGTGCAGCAGCACAGCAACAGCAGCGCGGCCAGCACGGGGATGAGATATAAAAAACAGTGGAGTCGTCTCATGATGATGGTGGATGGCTTTATTTCTTGTCCTTGGGTTCATCGGCAAAGCGGTCGGGGTACTCGAGCGGCACGCGCGGGCGTCGCATGGCCCTGACGATGAGCCAGAGGCCCAGCACGATGAACGGGATGCTCAACAACTGGCCCTGATCCAGGCCAATGCTGGCACGCATCGAGACCTCCCAGGCCTCTTGCACGTTCTTGATGTACTCGATGAAGAAGCGCGGCACAAAGATGCCCAGCATGAACACGCCGAAGATCAATCCCTCGCGCTCCTGGGAACGATAGCGCCAGTACATCACCATGCACACGGCAAAGGTGAGCAGGTAGCAGGCTGCCTCATAGAGCTGCGTGGGATGGCTCGGCACCGAGAAAACGGGTTCGGCCCCTTGCATCCACTGGCCCACGTTCTCGATGAAGCGGAAGCCCCATGGCATGGTGGTCTCGCCACCATAGATCTCGTGGTTCATCAGGTTGCCGATGCGGATGAGTGCGGCCACAAACCCCACGGGCACAACCAGGCGGTCAAAGGTCCACAACATGGGCTTGTGTGTCACATAGCGGCTATAGAGCCAGATGGCAATCATGATGCCCAGCGTGCCGCCGTGGCTGGCAAGGCCGCCTTCCCATATCTTGGGGATGTCGCCCAGGTGCTGGCTGTAGTAGGACCAGTCATAGAAGAAGACATGCCCCAAGCGGGCTCCCACGATGGTGGCCACGACCACATAGATGAACAGGCTGCCCACCCAGCTCTCGCGGGCTCCCTCGTGGCGAAAGATGCGGTAAACAATCTCATAACCCACCAGGAAACCGATGGCGAACATCAGGCCGTACCAACGCACGGTGACCGAGCCGATGCTGAACAGTTCGGGACTCGCGGTCCAATCTATTGAATTGAGTATCATTGTCGTTATTGTGTTGGATATTATTATGGGGCAAAGGTAGTGTTTTTTCCCGTGATTGGAAAATTCTGTGTACCTTTGCAAGCAAAATACCGACGATTATGGCAGAAAGCAATTTTATCGACTATGTGAAGATCCTGTGCCGCAGCGGCAAGGGAGGTGCCGGCTCGGCTCACCTGCATCGCGCCAAGTATGTGCCCAAGGGCGGACCCGACGGCGGTGATGGCGGCCGTGGCGGCCACATCTACCTGAAAGGGAACCGCAACCTGTGGACGCTCATCCACCTCAAGTACCAGCGCCATGTGTTTGCCACCGACGGCCAGGCGGGCAGCGAGAACCAGATGACCGGCAAGGATGGCGAGGACCGCACCATCGAGGTGCCCTGTGGAACGGCGGTCTATGACGCCGAGACGGGTCAGTTCCTGTGTGATGTGACCCAGGACGGCCAGGTCGTGCGCCTGCTGCGCGGCGGCCGTGGCGGCCTGGGTAACCAGCACTTCAAGACCGCGACGCGGCAAACGCCACGTTTTGCCCAACCTGGCGAGAAAGGCGTGGAGAAAGCCGTCATTCTGGAACTGAAGCTGCTGGCCGACGTGGGACTCGTGGGTTTCCCCAATGCCGGTAAATCCACGCTGCTGAGTGTCATCAGCGCAGCCAAGCCCAAGATAGCCAACTACCCGTTCACCACGCTGGAGCCCAACCTGGGCATCGTGTCCTATCGCGGACAGCAGTCGTTTGTCATGGCCGACATCCCCGGTATCATCGAGGGTGCCAGTGAAGGCCGTGGGCTGGGACTGCGTTTCCTGCGACACATCGAGCGCAACGCCGTGCTGCTGTTCATGGTGCCTGCCGACAGCGACAACATCAGCCGCGAGTATGGCATCCTGTGCAACGAGTTGGAGACCTTCAACCCCGACCTGGTCGAGAAGCCACGCGTGCTTGCCATCACCAAGTGTGACATGCTTGACGAGGAACTCATCGAGCAGATGCGTCCCGAGGTGCCCGACGACATTCCCAGCGTGTTTATCTCGAGCGTGGCTCAGATGGGCTTGACCGAACTCAAGGACCTGCTGTGGCGCACCATCAATGATGAACGCAACCGCATCCCCGAGGTTCCCACCCACTATGACCTGGACGAGCGTCACCGCGAACAGGCCGAGGACGACTTCATCTTTGGCGCCGAGGACCTCGAGGAAGAGGCTCCCGATGCCGGCGGCAGGATGGTGGACTCGGGCAGCAAGCAGTGGAGCGAGGAATACTGGGAGAGCGACTACGAGGACGAGAACAAGGATTTCCAGGTCGTCAGCGACGATTAAATGCCGTCATGTGAAAGCGTAGCGTTAGAGTGCCATTTAGTCACAATCAAGATTAATGGCACGTTTCTTGCTGCCGGGTATAACATTAGCGGATTTTATTCGTTAAGGATAAATAGAAACATGACTAATAAAAATATGACAACATCAGTATGAAAGGGAAAGTTTATACTCGCACTGGCGACGCCGGCATGACGTCGCTGGTTAGCGGCAACCGCGTGAGCAAGGACGACGTGAGGGTTGAGGCCTATGGCACTGTCGATGAGCTGAATTCCAACATTGGGGTGTTGCTGCACAGCACCAAGCTCGACGACCAGGAGATAATCGACTGCCTGCGCCGCGCCCAGAACAAACTGTTCAACATCGGTGCCTACCTGGCCAATGATACCTCTGGCGCCACCCTATATGGCTTGACACAAGACGATGTCACAGCCCTGGAGAAATTGATGGACGAGATGAGTGAGGAATTGCCGCCCATGCGGGGTTTCATCCTGCCTGGCGGTTCACGGCTGTCGGCAACAGCCGACCGTTGCCGCACCATCACCCGCCGCGCCGAGCGCCGTGTGGTGGCTCTGTCACACACAGCCCAGGTGGAGCCTCTCGTGCTCGAGTACTTGAACCGGTTGAGCGATTTTTTCTTTGTTTTTGCAAGATATAATAATATCCACAACCAAGTTGAGGAAATTTATTGGGACAAAGATGCATGATATTTGAAAAATAGTATTACTTTTGCGCAATTTTTAAGACACAGGATTTTTTCATAAAAAAGATTAGCACAACAAGACTATGTATTGGACACTTGAATTGGCAACCAAACTCGAGGACGCTCCCTGGCCCGCTACCAAGGCCGAGCTCATCGACTATGCCGTGCGCAGTGGCGCACCTCTCGAAGTGATCGAAAACCTGCAGGAGATTGAGGATGAAGGCGACACCTATGAGTCAATCGAGGACATTTGGCCCGATTATCCGACCAACGACGACGACTTTTTCTTTGATCCTGAAGAGTATTAGCGACAATCACTCACACGTTTAGACACGTTGAAACACAATAGCCGGCAGGGATGCGTTTCCCGCTGGCTGTTTTTTTGGGGGAAAGTGACGCGATATCAGGTAGCAGCCGGTCGTTACCGGCTCAGGTCGATGACCTCGAGATCGGCAGGGACGGTGACGGGACCCTTATAGTACTGTGACGCCTCGGTGCTGTAGGCCATGGCTCGGGTGGCAAGGTGAGTGTCCTCGGTGTGGTAGAGCACCAGGTGTTTCACGCCCAGTTCCTGGGCCAGCATGCCGGCATCAAGGGCAGTGCTGTGATTCTTCTCGTAGGGGTTGAAAATAAACCTATCCTTGTACAGGCAAAAGGCTTCGCACATCAGCCAGTCGCAGCCGCGGGCGTAGGGTTCGCTCTGCACGCTGTAGGGTTCATCACCCAAGCACACAAGGCGTTGCCCGTCGGGCATGAGGGCCTGGAAGCCATATTGCTTGAACCTGGTGGATGCGATGTCAAAGAAGGTGACCTTCATGTCATCGATGTCCAGGGTCTCACCATCATGAACCTCTCGCAGGATGATGGTCTGCCCGATGGAGTCGAATATCTTGCTTGGAAGCATCAGCTCGCCCATCGTGAGCAGGGCATGATGCACCTCGTCGTTACAATAGATGCTGAAGGTTCCCTTGTGCTTGCCCTTGAAAATGAGTGGCGAAATCTTGCGCATCATCCAGATGGCACCCAGAATGTGGTCGGTGTGGCAGTGTGTGACAAACATGTTGTGGATGCTCTCAAAGGGGATGCGGGCTGCTATCAGCTGGCGCAGGATGCCGTTGCCGCCGCCGCCATCCACCAGCATGCCACCCTTGGGGCTGTGCAGGTAGAAACACGTGTTGTAGCAGTTGACACACATGGCGTTGCCAGTGCCCAACATGGTGACGCGGGGAGTGTTGTTGCCGGTGATGCTCATGATTTGACTTTGGGGAGTTCGATGCCGAAGGTGGTACCCTTGCCCACCTCCGATTCCTTGATATAGATTTGTCCGTTGTGATATTCCTCAATGATGCGCTTCACCAGGGTGAGTCCCAGACCCCAGCCACGCTTCTTGGTGGTGAAACCGGGATTGAAGACGTTCTTGAAGTTCTTGCGGGCGATGCCCTTGCCGGTGTCCTTGACCAGAATGACGACATTGTTGGGGCTGTCCTCGACGGTAATATCCAGCCGTCCCTCGCCGTCCATGGCGTCAACGGCATTCTTGGTCAGGTTTTCCATCACCCAGGCAAACAGCGTTTGGCTCAGCATCACGCCGTTGTTGGTCTGGTCGTTGGTGTGGATGTGCAGGCTCACGCGCTTGGGAATGCGCGCCTGCATGTACTCCAGGCTGGAAACGACGGCCTCGTTGATCGAGGTCAGTTCCTTGTCGGGCATGGAACCGATCTTGGAGAAGCGGTCGGCAATGGTCGAGAGGCGCTTAACGTCCTTGTCCATATCGGTGACAATGCTCTGATCCACACCCATCGACTCGAGCAGTTGCGTCCAAGCCATGAGCGACGAGATGGGGGTGCCCAGTTGGTGAGCCGTCTCCTTGGAGAGGCCCACCCACACCTTGTTCTGCTCGGCTTTCTTGATGCTCATCAAGGCGAAATAGGCGATGGCAAAGAACAGGATGAGCACTGCCAACTGGATGTAGGGGAAATAGGACAGGCGGCGCAACAGCGTTGAGTCCTCGTAGTATAGGCACTGCGTCGTGTGCTCGTCAATCTTGATGTCGATCTTGTTCTCGGTGTTCTTGAGGTGGTGTAGCTTCTTGTTGAGGTACTCAAGGTTGGTGGGAGAAATCTCAAAGGCCAGGCTGTCCTCGGGTTCGGGTAGGCGGAAGTTGCGGTGCAGCAGGATGTTGTCCTGGTCATCAACGAGCAGCACTGGAATGTTGTGGTTGGCCTCGATGATGCTCAGCAGGAAGTCCACGTCGGTCATGCTGGGCTCGATGGGGTTGCCGTCGGCATCGGTCTCGCTGCTCTCGCTGCCCATGGTGGCAAGCTCCTGGGTGGCATTGGCCCATATCTCCATTCGCTCATGCTCCTGGACGGCGAGGTCCTTGACCAAGTTGTTGGAGATGTACAAGAACAAACCCACCAGCATCAGCGAGATGATGAGAAACACCACTTTCCAGATGCGGCGAGAGTCATATATGTTGCGCAGGTTGGCCATGCTGTGGGATGTTTTAGATGGGCAAAGTTACGGGTTTCCTGTGAATTGGGCAAATTTCTTGGTGCTAATGAGGTCGGCTTCAATCCAACGGGGAACGCTGTCGGCGGAATTGGGGCCGATGACCTCGCTGGCGATGGCTTTGACCTCGGGGAAGGCATTGCCCACGGCCAGACTATGGTGGGCTGCCTGCATCATGGCGATGTCGTTGCGGTTATCGCCAAACACGACCACCCGTTGGGCTCCTATCTGGCGGGCAAGCTGGTTGATGGCACCAGCCTTGCTCGTGCCAGCGGTGAAAATCTCGAGATACCCTTCACTCTCGTCAAAGATGTCGTGATAGGTCATCACTGTGCAGGTGGTCACACTCGATTGGATGTCATCGGCAATAGCCTTGATCACGGCATACTTGTTCATCGAGAAAATGAGCAGTGCCTCGTCATTGCTGTGGCGGTAATTCTCATCATCGAGGAAAAAACGCTTGAGGGCTAAATGCCGGCGTTGCTCGACAAAATGCTCCTCCTGGGCCGACATGGGGCCATAGTGATGGGTGTGAAGCAGGCCGTTGCCGTGGCAGCGGTAGATGAAGGGGTGGACACCGTGGCGGTCAAAAACATCGGCAACGGCATTAACCGTCGCCTCATCGATGGCGCGGGTGTGCTCAAAGGCCGCTGTCACGGGGTTCCACATCGCCGACCCGCCAATGACGATAAACGGCAGTGTGGCGTGCACCTCATGCATGAGTGGCACTACAGTGGCTGGAGTGCGGGCTGTGGCCACGGTGAACAAGCCTCCCAACTCACCAATGACACGGTTGAGTGTGGTGATGGTGCCCCGCGACAACTGCGAGTCCTCGCCCAGCAGGGTCCCGTCCATGTCGCTCACATAGAGCGTTTTGACCTTGTTGTCGGTTTGTGTCTTCATTGTGGCTGCAAAGGTACCGCATTTTTTTTAGTTCCTGCTCAACACCCATGAGAAAATACCTGGCATTCAAAGTAAAACCAGCCTATCATCGGTGTTTTGAAAACTTTTGTTACCTTTGCACGTTATTTATGCAGTTTGATACCTATACCTATGCCCTGTTCCTCCCACTGGTGTTCTTCATCTATTGGGGATTGAGGAAACAATTGCGCTGGCAGAACCTGTTCCTGCTTGTCGCCAGCTATATTTTCTATGGCTGGTGGAACTGGCGCATGCTTGGCCTTATCCTCCTCACCACGGTCACCACTTGGGGCTCGGCTATCATGATGCGCGGCAACCGTTCAAGAACCGACAGGGCGTGGGCTGCAGCCAATATCCTGCTCAACATGGGTATCCTGTGTGTATACAAGTATCTGAATTTCCTGCGGGACAGCTTTGTGCATCTGCTGGGATTGTTCGGGATGACACCCGACTGGCCCACGTTGAATATCCTGTTGCCGGTGGGCATATCATTCTACACGTTCCAGGCCATCAGCTACACCGTTGACGTGTATCGTGGTGATATCAAGCCGACACGCAACCTGGTGGCGTTTGGCGTTTTTATCGCCTTTTTCCCGCAATTGGTGGCTGGACCTATCGAGCGGGCCATCAATCTGTTGCCCCAGTTCCTGCGCACCAAGTCGTTTGACTACCGCACGGCGGTGGTAGGCATGCGGCAAATCCTGTGGGGCTTAGCCAAGAAGATCATCATTGCCGACAGCATGAGCCGGTTTGTGGACCAATTGTTCGCTAATCCCTATAGCTACACTGCGCTTGACATGTTGTGGGCGGGCATTCTGTTTGCTGTGCAGATTTATGCCGACTTCTCGGGTTACAGTGATATCGCTATCGGTTCGGCCAAGCTGCTGAATATCAAGTTGCAGCCCAATTTCCGTTATCCGTTCTTCTCACGCAACATGAAGGAACTGTGGCAACGGTGGCACATCTCGTTGATGACGTGGTTCCGCCATTATGTGTATTTCCCCTTGGGGGGATCGCGTCGAGGCCGCTGGCACACTGCATTGAACACCATGATCGTGTTCTCGTTGTCGGGACTGTGGCATGGTGCCGACTGGACATTTGTGATTTGGGGCACAGTCAACGGCTTGTTGCTGCTGCCGTTTGTATTCATGCCGCGCCGCCGGTTGAGCCAGCATGCTTCGTTGCGCGACTTGCCGCGCTGTCTGCTCACGTTCTTCCTGTTCGCGCTGGTGTTCATCGCCTTTAGGGCCAACGGCATTGGCCATCTACTCAAGATAGGCGATGTGGTCATCAATGGATCGTGGCTCGCATGCCCAATGTTCCTTGAAGCCTTGTACTACGTTGTGCCGTTCTTTGCAATCGAGTGGTTGGGCCGCAGACAGGAATTCCCCTTGGAACTGATGCCCATGCCACGAGTAGCCCGATGGGCGGTTTACTGGATCCTGCTGGCAGGCATTGCCCTTGCCAGTCTGGACTATAGCACGCAATTCATATACTTCCAGTTTTAAAAGTTGAGATTATACAAAATGTAGTGAAGGCCTGATTATGCAATTCGATACTTACACCTACGCGATATTTCTGCCTCTGGTATTCTTTGTTTACTGGGGATTGCGCAATCATCTGCGTTGGCAGAATCTGTTCCTGCTCATCGCCAGCTATGTCTTCTATGGCTGGTGGGACTGGCGCATGCTTGGGCTGATTTTGCTCACGTCGTTGAGTTCCTATGGCTCTGCCCTGATGATGCGTGGCGACCGTTCCCGTCACGACAAGTTGTGGGTGACGCTCAATGTAGTGCTCAACGTGGGCATTCTGGCCGTATTCAAGTATTTGAACTTCCTTAGGGATAGTTTTGTGCATCTGCTGGGATTGTTCGGAATGACCCCCGACTGGCCCACGTTGCACATCCTGCTGCCGGTGGGCATATCGTTCTACACGTTCCAGGCCATCAGCTACACCATCGACGTCTATCGAGGCGATGTCAAGCCCACTGGCAACGTGGTCGCCTTTTGTGTATTTATCGCCTTCTTCCCGCAGCTGGTGGCCGGCCCCATCGAGCGTGCCACCAATCTGTTGCCCCAGTTCCTGCGCACCAAGTCGTTTGACTATGACGCAGCGGTAGTGGGCATGCGGCAAATCCTGTGGGGGCTGGCCAAGAAGGTGATTGTGGCCGACAGCATCGGTTACTATGTGGATCAATTGCTGTATAACCCCTATCATTTCTCGGCAGCGAGCATGGTGTGGGCAGGGATACTCTTTGTGGTGCAGATTTACGCCGACTTCTCGGGTTACAGCGATATTGCCATTGGTTCGGCCCGATTGCTCAATATCAGGTTACAGCCCAACTTCCGTTATCCGTTCTTCTCCCGCAACATGAGGGAATTGTGGCAGCGGTGGCACATCTCGTTGATCCTGTGGTTCAGGCACTATGTCTATTTCCCGATGGGTGGGTCGCGCCGGGGCAAGTGGCGCACGGCGTTCAATGTCATGGTGCTGTTCGCGTTGTCGGGCCTGTGGCATGGAGCCGACTGGACGTTTGTGATCTGGGGTGTCATCAACGGTTTGCTGATAGTTCCCTTTGTGTTCCTGCCCCGCAAGCAGTTGACCCCTCATGCCAGCGTCAAGGACATTCCCCGCTGCCTGTTGACGTTCTTCATCTTTGCGATGGCGTCAATCTCGTTCAGGGCCAATGGCCTTGCCCATTTCAATGAGATCATCGATGTGATGTTCAACACTACTTGGCGCTATCGACCGGTTTTCGGGCAGCCGTTGTACTACATGGTTCCGTTCTTCATCATCGAGTGGCTGGGGCGCAAGCACGAGTTCCCCCTGGAGCGGTTGCCGTTCCCCACATGGGTGCGTTGGCTCATTTACTGGGCATTGCTCATGGGCATTTCCATCATCGGTCTTGACCGCAACATGCAATTCATTTATTTCCAGTTTTAGCGATTTGAGAGATGAAACAGCAAGGATTCAAGAAATTCGTTCTTCGCACTCTGTTGGCTTTGGCTCCGGTGGTGGCCTATGTGGCTTTGTATCTCGTTTTGGACCCGTTCAAGGTAGTGTATCGCTATGACGGAATCTCGGTTGAACCCGGTGATACCCTGGAACGCATACCCAACAAGCGCTTTGTCGCTATTGAAGGCTTGAAGCGCTACTATGACGCGCAGCGCTACGATTCCTTTATCTTTGGTTCATCGCTGTCTTCCAATTTCTCGGTAGCAGCGTGGAAAAAGCATCTTCCCGACTCGGCCAGTGTCTATCACTTCACGGCGGGTGCCGAGCCGCTCGAGGGCATCCGTGATGAGTTGCGTTACCTGTTTGACCACCATGTGACGGTGCGTCACGCCCTGCTCGTGATGGAAGAGGAGATGTACCGTCGCGAGAAGCGTTATGGCGAGTTGCCCTATGTGCCCCACTGGGAAGTGTCGCCCCAGATTACTTGGCTGGACTTCCAGCGTGTGCATTTCAACGCTTTTCGTGATCCTGATATCCTGCTGTACCAGTTTTGTCCGTCGCTGGTGGCCGATAAACTGGTGGCCGACGGAAAGATGCAGACCATTCCCAGCGGTGGGCGCAATGAACTGGCCAACGAGGATCTTGAAAACGTACTCGATTCCATCATCCTGAGCGATCCAGATAAGTACTTCAGCACAATGCCATGGCTGGAGGAAATGCAGCCATTACCCAATCCCATGCCCTTGAGCATTGATGCCAAGGCCGAAGGGCTGTTAAAGGAAATCGCAGCGATGCTCAATGAGCACCACGTTGATTATCTGGTAATCGTACCGCCGCGGTTCCGCACTCAGCCGTTGCAGCCTCTTGACCATGCCTTGCTGTGTGAGATCATGGGAGAGGAGCATGTGAACGACTTCAGCGGTGACACCACTTTAATTCACGATCTGCACAGTTACTACGACGGGATGCACATCCTCACTTACCGTTGCTCGCAACTGATAGACCGATGCTACGAGAACCGCCGCCTGCTACACACATCAATTAATGCGAGATAGACGAGGATGAAGTGCTGCTGCTCTTGGTTCCTTCCTCTGGGTGGGGGAGTAGCTGGCGCACTTTCAATCAATAACATCTGGCCTGTCGAACATGCGCTTCAATTAAATAAACAGTAAGGGTGCTTCACACAAGTTGAAGCACCCCCATTGTCACTTATAGTGTTTGGGTCTTAATCCCAACTCTGCGAGAGGACGTACTTGATGAGTTTGGTGACATCGCTGACATTGATATTCTGGTCAGAGGGGTCGCAGTTGGCCGCTTCGACATCAATCTCATCTGCGCGGGCATCACCCAAGACATAAGCAATCAGGAGGGTCACGTCTGCCACATTGATTTCACCATCGCGGTTAACATCGCCAAGCACGCTGGTGGGAGCGGCTTCGGCCTCCTCGTCCAGAATAATCTGCAGTTGGGTAGCTTCGCTGGCCTTGACGTTGTCGGCATATACCTCAAAGGCGTTCACCGTGCCGTTGGCAGACTTGACGAAGTGGCTACCGGCGCTGTTCAAGAAGTAGGCATTCTCAACCTCCTGTGTTGCAAAACCGCCGATGGTCATGTGATAGGTGCCACTGGTGATGGCCGTGGGATTGGGCTTCACGGTCACGTTGGTGCCGCCGAAGACATAGGTCTTGCCTCGCATGTCGGTGCCGTTGGCTCCATCATATGGGGCCACGAAGTAGGGCACGTTGGCCTCGAGGGTCTCACCGGCATACTCTGCCAGCAAGTGGGCCTCGTCGGCGCTATCCTCTTCCTTGTCAAAGCCGCAAATCCACAAGCCCTTGGCATCGGTAGCACTGTGCATCCAGTCGATAGCAGCGCCGTCGGCGGTTACACTGGTGGCCTCAAAGGGCAGCACCATCGTGTTCCAGCCACCTTCCTGGCCAGCATGGCGGCCACGGGCAAAGGTGCGCTCATAGCTGATGTTGGCAGCCGAGAAGCGGAAGGGAGCAAAGAAGTCATAACCGTGCTTCAGGACAATGTCTCGTTGTGCCACATTGTTCTGGATGACATTCTTGGCCTCGAGGCCGGCAGGGATGTACCTGTTAGAGTTGCCAATATAGAATAATGTGTTGGGATTGTCGTTAGGAATCAACGAGGTCAGGTTAAGGCCCTCGAGACTCACGGCTGCTGCGTTGTCGGGAACGATAATGCCGTTGTAAGGCTTGTAGCCGGTGCGATTGCCCTGACCGTCCCATACCACCATACCGCGGTTGATGGTGTAGATCTTGGAGCCACCGCGTGGAACGAGATTCTTGGTAGAGTCATTCTCGTTGCGGCCGTAGATGTTGAGCGCATAGCGTGAGCCGAATGCCAGGTTGTCAAACTCGAAGTAGAACGTCTGGGTCTCACCGGCAGGAATCACCACATTGCGGCTCAAGTAGGTAATCATCTCACCCTTATTGTTCTCATCGACGATGAACAGCGGAGCCAGGATGTAACGGTTATACTCACCCTCGGTATTGTTGTTGGTCACATCAACCTTGAACTTGATGTAACTGTCATAAATGTTCATGTCCTCGCTGGCACCAATGGCGTTGATGTCAACACTCAGGTTCATGGGATAGACCGTATTGCCGGCAATGGTTACCGAACCCGTGCCGGGGATGCCGGAATTCCAGGAACTGTCATAGGTCGACAGATGGGCGCTCTTGGTGCCGGCGTTCTTGGGAGTGAAGTTGAAGGTGACCACCTTGGTGCCTCCGGCAGGAATCTCGGTCTCGACAACGGTGGTGTATTCACCATACTCGTCGATATTCTCGTTGTCGACATAGAGGAACAGGCGCCCGCTAAATCTATCGTTGCTCAGGTTTTTAACAGTCACGTGGCACTGCTCGGCCAGGCCCACCTTCTCGCCGCCAGTGAATTCAAAGTTCATCGACTGGAGGTTGACAACAGGATGGTCGGCGAGGGTAATAGAGTTGCCATTGATCGTTGCTTCGATATAGTAACGGTCGCTCTCAATCATGGGATCCCACACATTGGTTCCAGGCAGGGAGCTCACGGGAACTATCTTGTAGGTTCCGCTGGTGATATCTTTACCAAAGGGGTATGTGACGGAGCTTTGATTATCGGGCCAACTGTCGGTCATGGAGATGAAGCTGGTTGCATAGTAGGTCTGAGCAATCAACTCCACGAAGTTGTCGTTGCTGTCAAACAGGGCGATACCGCGCAGGTACTTAGTGCCGTCGTCGATGTGATCCTCGGCAGTGACCTTGATGTAGCGACGCTTGTTGAGCTTGAAGTAACCATCATCGCTGCGGTCAAACGTGCGAGTACCCGTGTAATACATGTTAAACACTGTGAGTCGATGATCTGCCTCCTCGGGACCGCTATAACCAGGCTGGATGCCTATAATTGCAGTCTGGTCGATGTTGTAACCCTCAAGACTGGTGGTGGAACCAATGCCGCCGGCATAGGGGTTGAGAACCGACAGTACGAAATAACCGTCACCCAGGCCTCCCCAGCCCCAGTTGATGTGGAACAGGTCGCCATAGGCATAGCCGTCGCACACAAACGAGTGGCCGCCTCCGGTTCCGGCACGGCCGTTGTAGATCATGGGGCGTCCCTCGACCAGCTCATTATATATCATGTCTTCCCACGCTGTTTGCTCATAGTCGCTACGGTAAACAAGCTTGGCATCGTAGTTGAAATAGTCGTTGAGTGCCGTGGGAATGTAGGGATCGCTTGTGCTCGATGCGTTCACGCCATATTGCATTTGAGCGGCGCAGCCGGCATAGAGCATGAGCCATGCTACAGCATCTTTTTCGGCTTGGGTCTCGGCACCGGTATAGTTGTCGCGCATGTTATCCCAATCAAACATGATGGGATCAAGCGGATCGGTCTCAAACACACCATACTCTTCTTGCCAGTAGAAGGTTACCATGTAGGACGGAATAATCTGGCTACAGTACATCGGGTGCTTGTAATAGTTCATGATTTGGGCCATGGATGTGGCAACACAGCCGGTGTAGGCCAGTTCGCCCACGGTGTCGCCGTTCTCGTCAATGTCCATGAACTCAGGGCAGCGGTTCCAGTAGGGGTCTGCCTGGTCCCAGTGGCTGGTAATCAATGGGGATATACTGTTGCGGGTGGGACGGGGCGTTGATAAATCGGTGCCCGAGATCCCGAATGCGTCGAGCGACTCAATCTGCTGGGCATAATTGTCGAGCCAAACCTTCATGTTGGCGGGCATGTGGTTGGGATCAAAATTGCCGTGATCGACATAGCCCAGGATTTGTGTCGTGCGGTCATCACCCGAAACGATGACATAACCATTGTTGTTGACCGTGTTAAAGATGTAGTAACTTGATTGGCCGGATTCCTGGCCATTTGCCTTTAACCTTGGAGCACTCGCCGGTTGCGCCTTCAACGACGCACCTGAACGATGCTTGGTCAAGAAGCTGTTGGCAGCCTTCAGGGCTTCAGTTGGAGAGACTGGGCCTGCCATGGCTGTAACACTTAGCAGGAGAGAGGCTAAGATTAAGATTCTTCTCATTTTTACGATTGGTAGTTATTGATTTGTATATGAAGTTAATTAAATTTCACGAACCACATTGTTGCGAAAAGCATGCAAAAATATAGTTTTTTTAAAAAATATGCAATTTTGGACACAAAAATAACTTCTTGCGCCCAAGAATTTTGCTTTTTTTACTTTTGAACCTAAAAAATCGAAAGTCTTTTACTTGATTATGCTTTCACATTATCAGCGGAATTTTTCTCCTTGCCGTCGGCGTGCTTGTGGGTGCGCACTTTGAGTTCGTCAAAGCCGAAGCCGTAAACGCCGTTGACGTTGCTCTGGGTGATGATGGCCTCGCGGTCGGTCTCCTTGATGATGCGGAAGATGTTTACGCTCTCGTGCTTGCGGCACATGACCATGAGGATTTTGACTTTGTCCTTGGTGTACCAGCCTGTGCCATCAAGGATGGTGCAGCCACGGTGAGCCTCGGTAATGACGTTATCGGCGATTTCCTGCCACTTCTTGCTGATTATTTGGAACTGCACGCTCTGGCGTGTGTTGTTGATGACACGGTCGGCAGCGACCGAGTAGATGACCATGAAGATGAGACCATACACAATCTTGTCGATAGAGTGGAACAGCAGCCACGAGGAGCAGATGATGAGCACGTCGCAGTACATCATCGTGCGGCCAAATGAGATCGTGCTGTACTTGGCGACCATGGCTGCGATGATGTCGGTACCGCCAGTGCTGCCATTATGGGTAAATACGATACCAAGACCCATGCCGCACAACACGGCACCCAGAATGACGTTCATGAATGTCTGCTGCTGGATAATGGGCTCGGTGAACATGGGTTGCAGCACTCCCATGAGGATAGTGGCGATGGTTGCGCCGATGATTGTGCGTATCACAAATTGCTTGCCCACGCTATGGAATGCGATACCCAGCAGGATGATGTTGATGACATAGTAGGTCACAGCAACGTTCCATCCCAACCAGTAATGGAAGAGCGAGGACAAACCCGACACACTGCCAATCACGATTTGCTCAGGCAGGATAAATGCAGTGAAACCGAAGGCGTAGCAGAACAGGCCAAAGGTAATCATCACATAGTCCTTTGCCATATTGAGGATTTTTCTTGTCTTTTCTGTCATGATTCTTGATGATTTAGTGTGCAAAATTAATGAAAACTCATGAAAAATGATGCCTATCCACAAAAATATTGTACCTTTAGCGTGCCGATTCATGGCATCATAACCGATAGTCAGAAAACTCGATAATTGTTAGATAACTATGATTACAAGATTAATTGTCTCGGCGTTGGCAGTACTCATTACTGCCTACACCCTCGAGGGCGTTACCGTTGACCCATGGTGGTGGGCTGTGATTGTCGCTATCGTCCTTGGGCTTATCAATGCGGTTATCAGGCCGCTGGTCAAGTTGTTTTCCCTGCCCATCAATTTCCTTACTTTGGGCCTGTTCACCTTTGTCATCAATGGCTTGATGGTGTTGTTGTGCTCTTGGGTTGTGCGCCCGCACTTTGAGGTGGAAAACCTGCTCTGGGCCATGGGATTCAGCCTCGTGCTCACTCTGGTCAACTGGGGATTGCACTTATTTGTGCCTTCCAAAAAATAACTTTGGCACAAGGGGCGGTGTGCCCACCTGTCACCTGATGGTGCGCAGGGGCGGCTGGAACGCGTTGGAATAGTAATGGATGGTGAAGTCGGGGGCTTTACCCTCGATAATCATCACGTCATACTGTACGCTCATTTTTAACTGATAGTGGCTGATGTAACCGGCTGCAGCGTTGACCAGGTTACGGATTTTGGCATGCGTGATGGCCTGCATGGGGTCATAGTGCTCGACGCTGCTGCGTGTCTTCACCTCGATGATGTGCAGGCGGTTGGCCTGCGGCTCCTGGGCGATGATGTCGATTTCAAGTTTGCCGATGCGCCAGTTGGTCTCGCGCACCGTGAAGCCTTTACCGACCAGGAATTCCCAGGCGGCCTGTTCGCCTTCTCGCCCTAATTCATTATGTTTTGCCATGATGGTTTTTGGAAAATCTCAACAGTGCGGCCTCGGCCCAAATCTTTACTGTAGCGCATCAATCAAGAGCCCAAAGAAGACATAGGCTGCAAACAGCACCAGGGTGAAAACGATGGCCCTCCACAAGCAGCCCATACCGCTCATGCCGCTGGACTTCTTCTTTTTATTGGACTTTTTTTTGCCGCCGGCTTTTTTCTTGCTGGCGGGACGTACGGTGCTGCTGTCGTTGCCCGACAACCCGGTGTAGCGGTAGGAGGTTTTGGCTTGTTTCATGCGTGGCTTGTGGGGAGGGGGAGTGGTAGAGTGATATTCGGGAGGTGTCGTGGGCTCAAAACTGATTGTTGACGACTGCTGACGTTTAACCGGCTTTTCATTATTGGATGCGATGCGTGCCTTGGGGATGGGTTGGTGGGCCTGGAGCAGGCATTGCGGGCAAACGATGACTCCGTCATTGGCAATCAGCTGTTCGTTGCTGATTTCCACCTTTTTACCGCATTTGGGACAAGTCCAGCGCATAAATCAGGGAATTAAAATAGAGAAAAGATGATAGAGCATAGATAAGAATGGTTCAATCGCTTGGCGTCAACCATCTGATATCTATTCTCTATCATCCTAATGGTGAGTGAAGATTAAGCCTCGTAGTGGATGATGGCTTTGACAATAACGTGCCACTTGCCGTCGATGAACTCGGCCTCACCGGCACGGTCGGTCACGATGCGGGTGCCGTTGGGTATCTGGATAGCGTTGCCCGAGCAGGCACGCAGCAGGTTCTCGGTGGGCATGATCAGTGCAAAGGAGTGTACCTCGGGCTTGTCGATGACCTCGAAGGTGCCATGCTTGCCGTCAAAGGTGGTGAGCACGTAGATGGAGTTGCCTGGTTCCATCGTGTCGCTGATGCGGGTGAAATTATCTTCCTCGTCGGGCTTGCTCATGAACAGGTTCATGACTTCGCCCTCCTCGATGGCTTCTTCATGAGCCTCAGCCACGGGTGCCACTTCGGTTTGTTCGGGAACGTCGGCTATTTCCTCTTGCTGTTGGGACTCATCTTCGGGCTCGTTGACTGCGGCCATAGGCTCCTCATTGGTGGAGCGGGCGGCCTTGCCGGTCATGCGGATGGAAAGGGCTTTCATCTGGTCGGCGGCATCGGTCGAGAACTCTTGCAGGTTGGCGTTGGTACGCTCGATTTCACGGGCAAACGAGCGGCGCATCTCGTTGATCTTGCCGCGGTTGCTCAGTGCGGTGAGCAGTGCGCACAGGCCAAGCAACGATCCCAGAATGCCAAGCCACAGTGGCAGGTTGGCGGGACAAGAAATGCCGTTGTTGCTCTTCTGCATCTGCCTGTGGCGAGCATCGTGGATGGGCTCGGCATTGGATTCATCGTCACCCTCCTGGACGCCCTCGGGGTTCTCGCTGTTAACGTCGGCAGGAACGGCATTGGCTATCTCGGGGTGCTCGGTGATGAAGGCCTGGAATTCAGGCTCAACGAGTCTCCACACTTGGGGCGTCACGAGTTCCTTCAGGTCGTTCATGCTTCCGCCTTTACCTTCCTGTTTCTTGAACTCGTTGTAAATTTTCTCCCACTTGCTGCCCTGTCCGCTATAGACCTCGTCCAGGTTGTCAAGGGTGTATCCTTGAGGAAACTTGGCCTTGATTTCCTCGATTTTCTTGCCGAAGCGGCGGTCGCAGGCTGTGTAGTGGGCACAGGTGGCGATTCCCTGTTTCCACAGAGCGGGCGACAGGGGCTGGTCTTCGGCATTTTGTGCCATTGCCGAGATGGCGAGGCAGATCATGGCTGCCAGCAATAAAGTGATGCGTTTCATAACTTTTAAAGAGATATATTGGTTATTGGTTAAACTTGCTGATTACATCGTTGCGCATATTCTTGAGCAGATTGTGGCGGATGACGCCGATGATGGGATAGAAGAACGGAACGTCCTCAACCACATCGGTGGCGTTGTAGCGGCCTTTCAAGAAAGTGTTGATGCCCGCGGTAAGGTAGTTGGCAAGGTTGTCGCTCAGCACACTCTCAAACAGGCGCAGCACGTTGTTCTCGATGCCGAACTCATCCTTGATGGTCGCGTCGCACAGCTCGACAAAGAACTGATTGAATTCTTTGACCTTTTCCACCAGGCGTTCACGCACCTCGATGGACTCAACTTGAGCCATGGTCAGGTCATCCTCGCCCAGCATCGAGCAGCAGTAGCGCATGCGCTTCACGCTTGTGGCGTTGTAGCGGGTCACGTCGGCCTGTCCCTCCAAGCGCCGGTTCTCGAGTTTGATGCCGCCGCGGCAGGTGATCTGCTTGGGGCACTGGATTTCCTGTTTAATCTCAAACGTCTCGGTGTACTGTTTGCCAAACACACGTTCAATGATGGTCTGGGTGAGCATGTTGATACGGCTCTGTGAGCCCAGGATGTTCAGTATCTTGCTGCCCGTGCCAGAGAAATAGATCTGCTTGGGCATCTCGTAGTGGCGCTGCTTCATGGCCTGGGCGATGTAGTAGATGATCGCCGAGTAGAAGTACATGAAGATAAGGCGTCGCTGGCTGTCGTTGCGCAGCAGCGCATTGTAGCTGTACAGGTTGCGGTCAATCTCGCGTAGCGTGCGCAACTCCTCAACATTCTCGATCGAGAATAGGAATGCATTGATGTCCTCGCTGCGCTTCTGGGCCATGATGTCGCCCAGAATACTGCCCAGGTAGGCGATGTTGTTGCCCTTGTCATTCTCGATGAGCTGCTGGAAGTAGCGCGTGTAGTGCTGCAGCAACGGGTTGTTGTCGGCATCTTTGTCGGTAAAGCCGTCGCCAAAGATGGCGTTGCCTGCAAAGCGGAATGAAGAGATAGCCACCGGCTCGCTGTTCATGCGATCGGCCGTGGGCTGGTAGATGACGGTGTCGCAAGTGCCGCCGCCAATGTCGATCGACACATAGCTGCTGCCCGACACCTCGGCACCGCTGTAGTAATAGGCAGGAGCGAGGCTCTCGGGGTAGGAGCGCAGATGGTCACTGTCGGCACCGATGTAGGTGTTGAACAGTTCACTCCACGTCCGTTCCAGTGTATCACGGTCGGCACCTCCCATGCTCACAGGGTAGAAGTAGACGACCTCGGTGCGGCGCAGGTCGGCATTCTCGAGCAGGGCTTTGGCCTTGATGAGCAGGGTGAGCTCGCGCAGGAATGATTTGGCCAGTTCGGTGTCGCCCTTCCACTTGAGGTTGGTCGTCACTTCATAGCCGTGGAAGTAGCGGCGTTCATACAGGAACGGAATGTTCACGTCGCTGAACAGGTTGCTGCCCATGCCGCTGTTCTCGTTGCGGGCCAGGGTGGAGCGCAGCGGGAAGCCATAAACGCTGTCAATCTCACGCGGCACGAACTCGACACGCTGCACCTGCTCGGCATACTCCAGCGATTTGGGCTTGTGCAACGAGGCGACAAGCACCTGCTGTGAACCGTACTCAAAGGTGAACGGCTGTGAGGGCTGCCCTCGTTCGGCCCACTCGACATGAGTGTTGGTGGTGCCGAAGTCCACGGCAAAAATCAACTCCTTGGCACTGGGCGCATAGGGCTTCCATTGCGGGATAATCACACCGCTGGCGCGTCCCAGATGGTTCTTGATGCTGGTCTCGATATAGTCAAACGAGCCGTCAACGTCATAGTAAACGGTACTGTAGCCCGAGTGGGAGCGGATGGCGTCGCGCACGTTCAAGCCGTCGGTCTTGATGCCGTTCTTGTAGAAGCGCAGCGTGGCTCCTCCATTCTCTATCATGGTGAACAGCTCGACGGTATAGTCATCGTTGGCATCGGTCTTGACAAACGGGAAAATGGAGGTCGAGAGCGTTGCTCCCACCACGCGGCCAGTGCCACGGCGCTCGTCAAAGGTCCAGGTGTGGTCGTTGATGGGGAAGTATTTGCGCGACAGCTCGATGTAGCGGTTGTCACCCTTCTTGACGCGGATGCGCAGGGTGACCATCACGCTGCCGTCGGCAAACTCCTCGATGTCCATCACATGGCGACCGGCAATGGTGCCCTTGATGTAATCGGTGTCAAAGTAGGTGAACAGCAGCGGTTTCAGCGGCAGCAGGTAGCCACAAGTGGGGTTGGGTGTGCGTGGCTTGAGGTTGCCGTCAAAGAAATGATCGGTGTCGATCACACAGCCGCTGTCGAGTCTGACGATGGTGTCGGTCAGGAAATCATCGGTGGTGACAAACGGATATTGGATAGAGGTGTCGGGCAGTTTGCGGTCGTTCAAGGGCACGTTACCGGCAAACACCTGGGTGGCGCTGTCCCACTCCTTGTCTATATAGCGGAAACGCTCCACGCTGCCGTTGAAGCCGTTGACGAGCACCAGTGGCAGCTCTTTCTTGTCCTGGGGCAGGGTGGGGGTGATGACAAAGTCGCTCTCGCTGGCGGCGGTGCGGATGTCAAGCACGCGCTTGTGGTAGAAGCGGGCACCCAGCACGCTCACGTCGATGCCGCCGCCAAAGGGGTCATAGCTGTGCTCCAGCTGCTCCAGCACGGTGCTGGCACGGCCCTCATCCAGTGCGTCCAGGTTGGGGATGACGGTGGTGATGCGGCGGTACAGATCGGGCCGCTGCTGGCGCAGGGGCTCGAGGTTCTTCTGCATGTAGGCATACACCTCACCGCAGTGCAGTCGCAACGTGGGGTAGGCGTTCATCAGCAGGTAGAAGTAATAGACAAAGTCCTCGTCGCGTTGCCACAGGTGCCGCGTCTCGCTGAACAGGCTCACGCCCTGCTCGACCTTGATGGCATCGATGGCTCCCAGTGCAGGTGCTGCCATGACAACCGACGCCGGCGATGTGCCGCCCAGCACCTGACGGTCCCACATGATGATGTACCAGTCCTTGAGCAGGTCAAAGTTATAGACCTTGTCGCTGCGCAGGAACAGGTCCAGGGTCTCGCCGTACAGGCGGTGCTGCGGGTTGGCCTTGAGCTGCTCGATGCTCTCCTCGCGGTTCCAGCGGATGATGCGCAGGTAGTCCTTGTGGTTCTCGTAGTCAAAGAACAGCTGCGCCACGTCCAGGGCGTTGGACACCAGTCGCTCGTTCATGCGCGCTCCGCGCAATCGCTCGTTGGCGAGTTGTTTGAAGGCGTTTTTCACCAGGTCCAGTTGGGCCAGCGGGCTGGGGATGGCGGTGCGGGGATTCTCGCTCAAGCCGCCGTCGGGATCCTTGATGCGCGCGATGTCATCGTCGGTGTAGGGGGCATGGGATATCCAGTCTTCCTCGCCGTTTTTGGTCGTGTTGTTGCTGTATGATAGTATCTCGCTCATATTCTTCTTTTTTCTATATGCTCTGGATTATCGAGATGTCATGGTTTCTTATTAATTGATGTTCTCGTATCGCTCGGTGAACACGTTGTGGGCTGCTTTGTCGAACAGGTCGAGTAGCTTGAACTCTACCGAGTGGTCGCTGTAGCTGGGATTGTTCTTGCTCAGCTTGTTCATCTCGGCCTTGAGCACGTCGTTGTCCACCTTGTAGTGACCCAGCAGGCGTTTCTTCACGCCCACGCCCTCGATGGCATGTGCCATATCGATTTCTCCTGGCTTGAACAGGGCCACGCTACGCATGTTGTCATTCATCTCGGTGAGCCACTGGGCATATCCTAACAGGAACTGGTCAACCAGGGTGCGGTAGAACTGCGAGGCCAGGAAGTCACTCTTGATTTTTGGAATGTCTTCGGTAAAGCCCTGGCCGATGATGTCCTTGAACCCCGTGGTGAGGAACAGGAACAGCAGGTGGAACTTGCTCATGGGCTCATAGATGAGCTGGCGAGTGCGGTGGCCCAGTGACAGGAAATTCAGGCTTAGGTCATCCTTGGCCAGCGCATACTCATAGGCTGTCGTGGGCAGCGGGTAGCCGTCGGGGTCAGTGAGCTTGCTGTCGGGAACACCGGCAAAATCCAGCGGCGCCAGGGCACCGATGAGCTCGATGAGGTGGGCATTGTTGCGCTGACCGTGCTCGCCCGGGTCATACAGGTAGGGCTTGCTGCGCACCTGGTCGCCCAGGTAGTAGATGCTGTTCACGTTGCTGTCGTTGGCACCAGTGAGCGTGTTCTTGTAATAGTAGAGCGCGCTCTGGGTCTTGACGATGAAGTCGCTCGTGGCAATGCGCTGGTCGTGCTTGTTGCCCTCCAGGGTGAAGTAGGGAAGTACCGTCAGTCCGCCGATGGGGGCGCGGCTCAAGGCGTCGCGGTTCTCGATGCCCTCGAGGTTGGCCGCCTGGCGGATGTTCTTGACCATGATTGGGAACCCCGCGGCACCAGTCCCGCCAAAGATGGAGCTGATGAAGAAGATGCGGTCGCCCTGGCGAAAGATGTTGCTGAAGGCCTTGAACTCGTTGCTGTCCTTGATTTCGTTCAACGCCACGCTGCCAATGTTGGGACTGCCCACAAAGCCGATGTTCATCTTGTTCTCCAACTGGTAGTTGGCAAACAGCAGCGACGTCAACGCTTGGTTGGCCTCATTCATGGTGTCGTAGCCGATGAACTCGCGGAACTTGGCGTTCTCGACCGCCCCCAGGTTGAAGATGAACGTGTCGTTCAAGGTCACGCTCGTGTTGCTCATGATCTCGCGCAAGGTCACGATGCGGTTGGCAAAGAAGCCGTCGGCATTGGGCTCGTTGCCGTAGAGTTTGCGCCTGATGTCACGGTAGTCGTTGAGCAGGGCCTCGGTGCGCTTGAGGTCCTCGTTGGCCTTGTGCGGGTCGATGATGACGGGCACAATCTCAAGGTCTTTCACGGGCTTGCCGTTCTCGTCAAGGGGCCGCACACCGGCTGCCGACAGCATCAGCAGCGACTTCAGCACCCTCGATCCGGTTCCTCCTATAGCAAATAGAAATAGTCTCATGTATTTTTTTAGTTTTCAGTTTTCAATTGTCAGTAATATTGCTAAAACCTAAAGCCTTATTACTGTGGCAGCGGCGTGTGGCGGCAGTTGCTGCTCCACCACCGCATCGAGTAGGATGCCACGATATAGAGCAGGGCGGCAAACACCACCGTCTGCATCTCAAACTTGATGGATTCCCCAATGTACACCAGTCCGTTGTCGGCAAACACCGTGTCGTTGTAGATGTAGCACACCACGGGAGCTACTACAGCCACCACGCCCAGCACTGCCAGCCAGTGATACCAGCGGTCAAACTTCACCGAGTTGATGGCATAGTAATAGATGGCGGCGCCGCCCCATGCCACGAGGATGGTGATGGCCGCTATCACGGGATACATGTCCAGGTTGAACATCTTGTCATTGTAGCCTTGGTTAAAGAACATCTGTTCCCAGATGTTGAACCCGTCGGTGCAACTCAGGATAAAAAAGATCACTGTAATTGCTATGCCCGCGATCAAATAAACCAAATGTTTCATTTATAGTCGATTTTTAGTGGTTAGCGTTGTAATTGAATGGCCAGTTCAAACAGGTTGCTGCCGCCGCGCATGGCGTCAAACATGCCGCCCAGCAGCTGATCCAGTCCCAGTGTCGTGCTCGCAAATGAACCGGTGGCACTGGTGTCATTGTCGCTCGACGACTGGCGCACCCATGCAGGCAGTTCGTTGCGCAGCGAGATGTGGATCTCGTCGCGCGGGCTCTTGAGGTCGCCCACGAGCGTGAGAATGTGGGTCATCCCCTCGAGGTAGTCCTTGTTGTTGGCGGTGAACATGCTCTGGGCGATGGGCTGCACCGTCAGGGTGTAGCCGTCGATGCTCTGCACGTCATAGTTTGCAGCATTGGTCAGCAAGGCGTCATCCTTGAGCAGGCTGCTCAGGTCGGCGGCTATCGAGAAGCACAATTTGCCCGTCTGACGGTCGCCGGCGCACTTGGCCAGCACGATGCCCTCGCCATGCTTCACGCGGAAGCGGCCCGCATTGTCCTTCCACTCGGGTAGTACGCGGCACGGCACCTCACTCTCGCTCTGGTTGAAGCGGTAGCTGTTGCGTACCGCCGGTGCATCGAGCACTCCTGTATAGCGCTTGTCCTGTGCCAACTGGTCCATCACCTCGCTGTCGGCAATGATGACGAGGTAGAAGGGGCGCTTGCCATGGTACTCAAAGGGCACCCCGTTATAGGGGTAGTACTTGCCGCTGTAGTCGCCCAGGAACTGTTGCACCACCACGCTCTTGCCCTTGTAGCGCGCAAACACGCGGGTGGCCAGGCTGTTCTCCTCGTTGAAAATCTTGTCCAGGCTCACGCCATGCGTGTCCTGGGGTGAATAGATGAGGTCGCTCACCAGCACACTCACGTTGCCAGGCCGTTGCGCCTCCAGAATCTTGCTGAAAATCAACTGGAAGTCGGTATAGCTGGCGTCACCGATGCCTGCCGTACTCTGGTAGATGTCGCGGTCTTTGAGAAACTCGTCCACCGTGTGCTGGTAGGGATAGATGCCGTCGTTCACAATATTGATATCCACCTTGCTGCCCGCGGGGAAGTGGTTGATCAGGTCATTCACAGCCTTCTTCAGCTGGCCGCCGTCACCCCGCGAGTCATAGGGCACCATCGAGCCGCTGCGCTCAAAGTAAACCGTCAGCGACAGGTCGTCCACGCCGCCATAGGGGCGCGTGTCCCAATGCATGGGCGGGCGCAGGTGGCTGCCAATGTCCTCGATAAATGCGGCCATCTTCTTGTGGTCCACCTTGCCCTCGGGTGTGAGCAGGTCGCTATACTTGCCGGGGTTGTCAGTCACCAGCGAACACAATGAGTCATACATGGCCTTGGTCGTGTCGCCGCTCACCAGGGCAGTCCGCACGGCCTTATCCAGCTTGCCATGGCCACCGCAAGAGATCAGTCCCACTGCCAGCACGCAGGCCATCAACAATGCAGTTATTTGTCTCATATCCTTTTTTCTATCGTTTTTATTCTCTTCGTTATCGTGGGACAATATCCCATAAATTATGCAAATTTAGTGCAAGTCGAGCGCATGACAAAATGATAAATGAAGATTTTCATTTTTTATGCCTACACCAAGCCTAAATTATGCAAAAATAGTGCCTTTTCCACCATTGCTAATGATAAGCCATGTTAAAAAATTGAAAATCCATTGTCTCGTTGTCCTGTGACAGGTAAGCCTAAAAAAGCGGGACTCTCGACCTGTGTCTTGCCCCGATGGCCTGTTTTTGGTGCTGTCATCGCTCGCGTGTCACAATAAGGGAAGCCAATGATTGCAGAATGAAATGATTGTTATCTTGTCATTTTATCATGTCCCAGAGTGGAGAAAGAAAAGGAATCAATTCGCGCTGTTCACCATGGGTCCCCTGCAAGCCTGCGCCAACTTTATATCACGACCTAACACAATTTAAGGATATTTCATACTTTGATGTCGGACAAAAAGAGTAACTTTGCAGGACTTTTCGCCCAGAGCGTGAAATAGCCCCTGGGGAGTGCGGCTAAGATAAATAATTGAATGATTGAACTTCTATCGACATATCACCTGCAAGGCCTGGTTTTGGGCCTGTGCTCGTTCTTGATTATCGGCATTTTCCATCCCATTGTCATCAAGGGTGAGTACCACTATGGGCAACGCTTCAAGTGGTTCTTTGTGCTGCTTGGCATCCTGTTGTGCGTGGGCTCATTGCTCGTCGGTGACGTGATGTTGTCGTCGTTGATGGGTGTGGGCGCTTTCTCAAGTTTCTGGGGAATCAAGGAGATGGGAGAGCAGCAGGAACGTGTGCACAAGGGCTGGTTCCCCCGCAACCCCAAGCGTACCTATCCCTGGGACGCCGAGGACCGGCAGAATAAATCAATGACGAACTAAAAGACCAATGACCACATGAGAATAGATATCCTGACAGTCATGCCCGACGCGCTCGAGTCGCCGTTGCACACCTCCATCCTGCAACGGGCCCAGGACAAGGGCTTGGTGGAAATCCATGTCCACAACCTCAGGGACTGGAGCCTGCGCAAGCACCGCAAGGTGGACGATTACCCCTTTGGCGGCGAGGCCGGCATGGTGATGCAGATTGAGCCGGTGTGGCGGTGCATGGAGGAACTCAAGAGCCAGCGCAACTATGACGAGATCATCTTCACCTCGCCCGATGGCGAGCAGCTCGACCAACCCATGGCCAATGCCCTGTCGCTCAAGGAGAACATCATGATCCTGTGCGGCCACTACAAGGGCGTGGACTACCGCATCCGTGAACATCTCATTACCAGGGAAATCACCATCGGCGACTATGTGCTCACCGGTGGCGAACTCCCTGCCGCTGTCATTGCTGATGCCGTGGTGCGCCTGCTGCCCGGAGCCATCGGCGACGAACAGAGCGCCCTGAGCGACTCGTTCCAGGACGGCCTCATCGAGGCCCCCGTCTATACCCGCCCCGAGGTCTTCAACGGTTGGCGCGTGCCTGAAATCCTGCTCAGCGGCCATGCAGCCAAGATTGCCGAGTGGAAGATGCAGCAGTCGCTGGAGCGTACCCGCCGCCTGCGTCCCAACCTGTTGAAGGACGATTGAATCACATCCCCAGTTAAAACGTCAAACTCTTATAAAGAATTAAAACAAATGGCACTCTTAAACATCCAGCGTCCCAAGTGGATACCGCGGTGGCTCAACATCCCACTGCTCATTTTCCTTGCCTTTGTGCTGGTGTTGCTGTTTTTTGGTGAGAACAACTACATGCGCATCAGCAAGTACCGTTCCGAAATCAATGATCTCAAAAGCCAGATCAAGAACAACCTGGACTCGGCAGCCATCTATGATGCCAAGGTCAACGAACTCAACACCGACAACGAGTCGCTCGAGCGTCTTGTGCGCGAGAAATACGGCATGAAGCGCATCAACGAGGAGGTTTACATCACCGATATACCATGATCGATAGGACCATGCAAACCAATAGGATTAAAATAGGTAACTTGCTGGTGGCCATTGGCCTTCTCGTCATGCTGGTGATGGCGGTCCTGCCCTTGTTGAATATCAACGAGGAGTGGCTGCGGTGGACATTTGCCGGCGGAGCACTGGCTGTCTTGGCGGGGCGCATCATGGGGGCCTATAACGGACCCGCATTGCGTGTCAAGCGCCTGCACCGCATCCTCATCTCCAGCGGTATACTGTATTGCGCCAGCGCCCTGATGATGTTCTACTCCAGGGGCACCAATGACTGGATTGGATTCCTCATGGCGGGTCTCGTGATGCAGATTTATGCAACGTGGATGATTGACTACGAGAACAAGAAAACCGAAAAATAGACTCAACCTGACGGATATTTTTTTGTAATTACCAAAGTTTGAGTAATTTTGCGCTTTTGATGAAAGGCAATTTAACTATAGACAACGGCAACACCTCGGTCAAGGTGGCCTTCTTTATCGGCACCCAGATCGTGGCCACTAACCGTTTCATGCGCCGTGATGCGCGACTGCTGGAACGGTTCATCAGCACCTATAAACCGAGCAGTGCCATCGTGTGCAGCACGGCTGCAACTGCACCGTCGCAGCGCATTGAGCGCATTGCTCAAGAGCGTTGTCAGCACGTTCTGCAGCTCTCCCACGAGACGCCATTGCCCATCAGGCTGGGTTATCGCACGCCCCACACCCTGGGGCGGGACCGCATTGCCACAGCTGTGGGGGCCTGGAGCATTGCTCAGCGTCTCGATGATGCCAGCGATGTGCTGGTCATCGATGCCGGCACAGCCATCACCTATGATCTGGTGACAGCCGACGGCTGCTTTGTGGGCGGCAATATTGCGCCTGGCCTGGGATTGCGCTTCAAGTCGTTGCACGAGCACACGGGACAGCTGCCACTGGTCGATGGTGACGGCGACACGCCTGTGGTGGGCTATGACACGACGACGGCCATCCGGAGCGGAGTGCTGCTCGGATTGATGGGTGAGGTCAAGAGCTACATCGCCGACCTCAAACTCTCGCACCCCAATCTGATGGTCTTCATCACCGGTGGTGACGGCAAGTTGATTCACACGCGGCTTGGCGACGAGGACGTGATTTACCACGAGCACTTGGCAGCCGAGGGGCTTAACCGCATTTATTTATATAATGAAGCAAATGAAACTCATTAAGAACATATCAATGTTGATGCTGGCCGTGGTCATGGGCTGCGGCATGGCTCATGCTCAGATTGTCACCACGCCCTATTCCAAGATGGGCTACGGACTGCTCAGCGACAACGCATCGGGCATTCAACGCTCGATGGGCGGTGTGGGATATGCCATGCGTGGCGGGCGCATCGTCAACGTGATGAACCCTGCATCCTATGCCCACGTGGACTCGCTCACCTTCCTGTGGGACGTGGGCGTTGACCTGACCAACCTGTGGAGCGAGGAAAACGGTAACAAGGGCTACAACTTCGGCGGTGGCTTGGATTACCTGACGGGGCATTTCAAGGTTGCAAAGAGGGTTGGCGCGTCATTCGGACTCATTCCCTATTCTTCGGTCGGGTATTCTTATGGTGGCGACATCGCTGGCGGCAGCGACTCCCGTAGCGGCAGCGGTGGCTTCAACCAGCTGTACGTCGGCGTGGGGTATGAGCCGGTCAAGAACCTGAGTGTGGGCGTGAACTTAGCCTATCTGTTCGGCACCACCTCCAACACCACGCTCGTCCAGACGTCGTCAACGAGCTACTTTAACCGCATTATGAAGATCCGCGACTGGAACACCCAGATAGGACTCCAGTACAGCCTGCCGTTGCGTCAAGGCAACGACATGCTCACCGTGGGCGCAGTCTATCAGCCCAAGAAGTCCTTCCACGGCGACGCATGGGGTACCAGCTACGATAGCCAGGACAATAAGGTCGACACTGTGGACTTTACCTCGATGGGCGGCAACTATGAGCAGCCGACATCCATCGGCGTTGGTGTGAGCTACAACGTGAACCGCAGGCTCACCATCGAGGCCGATTACACGCTACAGAAGTGGAGCGACGCCAAGTATCACCCCATCAGTGGTTTTGAGTCGCAGAACATGCGATTTGACGACCGGTGGAAAGTAGCCGCCGGACTACAGTACACACCCAACAAGCGCGGCAGCTATGTGGGTAGCATGATGTTCCGGGCCGGTGTGTTCTATAACCACGATTATCTCAACTTTGGTGGCAACAACGTGCGTGACTATGGCGCCTCGCTTGGTTTAGGCCTTCCTGCTCCCGGCAGCAAGACGACCGTCAATCTGGGATTTGAGTGGCGCCACCGCCAGACGACCCCGGTCCATCTCATTACCGAGAACTACTTTAATATCACCCTGGGAATCAACTTCAATGAATTGTGGTTCTGGAAGAGCCGCATACGCTAACCAGTGTGGAACGTCCGTTACACATAGTCATTGTCACCGTCATCCTGCTCACGTTGGGTGCCTGTAAGGAGGAGTCCACCAGCGTAGTGAGCCATGCCACCAATTCCGACGTGGTGCCCACCATGACGACGACCGATGTGCGGACGGTCATCAGCGACGAGGGACACACCCGCTACCGCATCGTCGCTCCGGTGTGGAACATGTTCGAGGAGGCCAAGGAGCCTCATTGGACCTTCCCCAAGGGGGTGAACTGTGAAGAACTCGACGACACCTACAAGATGGTGACGTCCATCAAGTGTGACTCGGCCTACTTTGACAAGGGCAAATCCCTGTGGACTCTCACGGGCAATGTGCGCATCAGCAATGTTGACAACGACCTCATCATCACCGACCAGCTCATGTGGGATCAGCAATCACACAAGATGTATAGCGACGCTTTTATCCACATCGAGAAGCAGGGCCGCATCATCGAGGGGTACGGGTATGAGTCCAACGAACGTCTCACCACCTACACGTTGCGGCAAGTCGAAGCGATTTTTCCCATCGACGAGCGGCGCATGCCTCATCCCGGTAGTGGCAATTCGGCACCTGCCACTATGCAATGATACAATGTAAACAACGATTAATAGATTAATTTGGAACCAAGTAGTTACACATCGCCACTGATCATCGCGCTCGTCGCGTTGCTGTGCTCGGCATTCTTCTCGGGCATGGAGATTGCCTTCGTCTCCTCCAATAAGGTGAGGGCCGAGATCGAGATGGCGCGTGGCGGCATCATCAACCGCATCCTCAACATCTACTACCGCAACCGAGAGATGTTCATCTCCACCTTGCTCATTGGCAACAACATTGCCAACATCGTTTACTCGATGGCCATGGCAAGGCTCTTGACCATCCCCTTGCAGCTGTGGATCCAGAACGAGGCATTGCTGTTGCTGGCGCAGACCATTATAGCTACGCTCATCATTCTCATCTTTGGCGAGTTTGTCCCCAAGACGGTATTCCGCATTAACCCCAACGCGTCGTTGCGCACGGCTTCGGTACCGTTGTTCATGGTCTATTGTCTGCTTTATCCCGTTTCACGCTTCACCGAGTGGCTCTCAGCCCTGTTGATGAAGATATTCGGCATCAAGATCGACACGACCCGCATGCGCTTGCTCACGGTCGACGAGCTTGACGCCTACCTGCAGGAGAATATCGACAAGCGTGAGGATGAGAACAAGACCGTCGAACGTGAGGTCAAAATCTTTGAAAACGCGCTTGATTTCAGCGACACGCGACTGCGTGACTGTATGGTGCCGCGCAACGAGATTGTAGCCGTCGATGTCGAGGACACTACCCGTGACGACCTGGTCAAACTTTTCACCCGCTCGGGACTCTCCAAAATTGTTGTGTATAAGGAGAATATCGATGATGTCATAGGGTTCATCCAGGTGAGTGAGCTCTTTGTCACCGACGTGAATTGGAAAAAACGCGTCAAGCCTGTTCTGTTTGCGCCCGAAACCTTGCTGGCACGCAAGATGATGCAGCAGCTCATGGACGAGAAACGCTCCATGGCCATCGTGATTGACGAGTTTGGTGGTACCAGTGGCATGGTCACACTCGAGGACCTCGTGGAAGAAATCTTTGGAGAAATCGAGGATGAGCATGACCGCAACCAGCTCACCGCAAGGCAACTCAGCGAGTCGAGCTATGAGTTCTCGGGCCGCATGGAGATTGAAGAAATTAATGAGCAATTCCACCTCGACATTCCTGAGAGCGATGACTACCAGACGCTGGCCGGTTATCTGCTTGCCGAGAACGAGGCCATCCCCAACGTGGGTGAAGTCTTAGACCTGCCTCCATATCGATTTACGATCGAGCGCAAGACTGCAGCCCGCATCGAACTCATCCGTGTCGATGTGACCGATGGCGAGGATAACGGGAAAAAATGATGTACATTGCTGCCAATTGGGTGCAAAAAAACGTTTTTTTGAAGAAAAAAGTGCCCAAATATTTGCACTATTGAAAACATTTGCACTATCTTTGCACCGCATTTCCCGAAAATGTAATCAGGTGTGTTAGTTCAGTTGGTTAGAATACCTGCCTGTCACGCAGGGGGTCGCGTGTTCGAGTCACGTACACACCGCCAAGCAAGAGAGTCCCGTTGGGGCTCTTTTTTATATCCAGGAGACCACCGGAAACAATAGGTCGCGCTTTTTATTTCAGAAATATTGATGCTTTTTCCAATAGAATGATTATATTTGTGGCATCTTTAAATGAATTTGTAATCAGGCGTTGTGTCTATTCATTAATATTAATCATTCTAATAATCTCTAATTTTCAAGTATTATGAAAAAAACGTTATTACTTCTTGTAGTCATGTTGCTACCCATGTTGTTGGGTGCAGTGACATTGGCCGACAACCAAAAAGTTCTGGGGCACTATATCACCGACGACCTTGCTACCAGGGGCTGGGGAAAGGCTGGTGCAAAGGGTGTGTTGACTATTGGCACGACATTGACTCCCGATGAACTTGCTTTGTATCAGGGCAGCAAGATTGTTGCCATGCGCGTAGGTCTTGCCAACAGCACGACGATTTCACGCGTGTTTGTCGTTCCGGTTGACGGCAACGGCAACAGTGGAGATTTTGTTGAATGGACATGCAATGTGTCGGACGTTGGCTGGAATCTCGTGGAGTTGGCAACTCCCTATGAAATCAATTTGCCCGCCGATTACTCGCTTAGGATCGGTTTTGACTATAATCAGGCCTTTTCATGGACCGCGCCTCTCTCGGTCGTTGATGTGGGCACGCCTTATTCTGCTGAATTTTTTACAGCCGATGGTATATGGGTGCCCTCGAGCCTTAATGGAAACTTGAGCGTGCAGTGCATTGTCGAGAACGACAATTTCATCCCGTTTGCTATCAGGATGCGGGGACTGACTTCTCAGGCTCGACTCAAGATCGGTGACAACCTTGCTTTTTCGTTCCAGGCTTGCAAGTTGGGCGATGTTGAAGTGCCCGCCGGAGCCTGCACCTTCGAGATTGCTATCGACGGCAATGTGCTCGGCACGATGACCAACCCCCAGGCGATGGACGATGTCTATGAGACGGTCAATGGCTCGATCAGCACCCAGGGTTTGAGTGCTGGCGCTCACACCCTCACCGTCACTGCTGTCAGTGTCAACGGCGAGCCTCTTGAGATACCAGTATCCTTGTCCTGCAGTTTTGCCACATTTGAGAATGGTTTCACTCGACAGATGCGTCTTGTCGAGCAATTCACCTCGACAGGCTGCACCTTCTGCCCTCAAGGAACGGCCAATATCTTGTCGTTGACCCAGATGCGTAACGATATCGCATGGGTCAGCATCCATGAGAACATGAACAATGTGGATCCATTCAGGACCGACCAGACCGACTCGATTACCGCCTATCAGGGTATCGATGGCTTCCCCGAGGGCACATTTGACCGCTCGGTGGGCATCAGCAGCGCAACAGGGGTTTACGCCGTGATTACAAGCCTCTCGGCATCTACGATGAGCTCTTTCCTGGACTATGTTGAATCGCTGGCCCCCGCTTGGGCAACGGTCAACATCAACAGCAAGTATGATGCGGCTACCCGTATTGCCCACATCACTGTCAATGGAGATCTGGCTCCTGGCTACGAAGGCCTCATGGGAACCGACAGCAAGCTCACTGTCTATATCACCGAGGATGGGCTTGTGGCAGCGCAGACCAGTGGAGGCGCCAATTATGTCCACAACAACGTGCTGCGTGTGGCACTGGGGTCGGTCAAGGGTGTGGACCTTAATAAAAATGGTGATTCCTATAAGCACGAGTTCACCGTCGAGATTCCTGAGGCATGGACTGCCGACAACCTGAATATTGTGGCATTCGTTAGCCGTCCGTTGGGCAACTCATTGACCGACATTTATGTCACCAATGCCAACAAGCGCAAATTTGGTGAGTTTGACGAGCCCACTGTTGTGTTGGGTGACATGAATGGCGACGGCGAGATCAATGTGGCCGACGTTACTGCCCTGATCCAGGTTATTCTTAACAGTGTTGATGCCGATTTGGCTGTGGCTGACATGAATGGCGACGGTGAGATCAATGTGGCCGATGTCACCGTCTTGATTAACCTTGTGCTGAATGGTGGCGTGTAACTCCACGGTAGCAGTTTTGACCCGATAAAATAATAAAGGTGAGGACTCAATCGTGAGCCCTCATCTTTGTTCTGGTCGGGGTACCTGGATTCGAACCAGGGACCTCCTGCTCCCAAAGCAGGCGCGCTAACCGGACTGCGCTACACCCCGAACGTTTCGTTTTGAGCGGTGCAAAGGTACACCTTTTTTTAAATATGACAAGCCAAAACTTCCGTTTTTTCATTTTTTTCGCCACTGGAGGCAAAAATGTGGGCAGAATGTAGTAACTTTGTGAGTTCCAAACGAAATATCCATAAAAATAACCATATAATTAAGAATAATGTATAGGACAAAAACTAACGGTGAACTTCGTCTGGCTAATGTGGGCGAGGTCGTGACTCTGGCAGGATGGGTGCAGCGCACCCGCAAGATGGGCGGCATGACATTTGTGGACCTGCGTGACCGCTATGGCATCACCCAAATCGTGTTTAACAACGAGGTGGACGCCGACTTGTGCGAACAGGCCAACCATTTGGGTCGCGAGTACGTCATCCAGGTAGTGGGCACTGTGGCTGAGCGCTCGAGCAAGAACGCCAATCTGCCAACTGGCGAGATCGAGATTATCGCCAGCAAGTTGAACATCCTGAGCGAGAGCATCACCCCGCCGTTCACCATCGAGGACAACACCGATGGCGGTGATGACCTGAGGATGAAGTATCGCTATCTGGATTTGCGCCGCAACGCCGTTCGCCGCAATTTGGAATTGCGCCACGATATGGCCATCCTCATCCGCAACTACCTTGATGACAAGGGATTCCTTGAGGTGGAGACTCCAATCTTGATTGGCTCCACGCCCGAGGGTGCCCGCGACTTTATCGTGCCTTCGCGCATGAATCCAGGCCAGTTCTATGCTTTGCCCCAGAGCCCCCAAACGCTCAAGCAATTGCTCATGGTGGCAGGATTTGACCGCTATTTCCAGATTGCCAAGTGTTTCCGTGACGAGGATCTGCGTGCCGACCGTCAGCCCGAGTTCACCCAGATCGACTGCGAGATGAGTTTCGTCGACCAGGAGGATGTAATCGACGTGTTTGAAGGCCTGGCCCGCCACTTGTTCAAGAAGGTGCGCAACGTGGACCTTCCTGAAAAACTCGACCAGATGACCTGGCACGATGCCATGCGTCTATATGGTAGCGACAAGCCCGACCGCCGCTTCGGCATGACCTTTGTCGAGGTTGACGATGTGCTCAAGGGCACCGGCACCTTCCCCGTGTTCAACGAGGCGGCCTACATCGGCGCCATCTGCGCTCCCGGCTGTGCCGACTACACGCGCAAGCAGTTGGACGGTCTGGTGGACTTCGTGAAGCGTCCCCAGGTGGGCGCCAAGGGACTGGTCTATGTCAAGTTCAACACCGACGGCACCGTCAAGAGCAGCATCGACAAGTTCTATGAGCCTGCCGTATGGCAGCAACTCAAGGAGAAGATGGGTGCCCAGGACGGTGACCTGGTCCTGATCATGAGCGGCGACAACGCCAACAAGACACGCGTGCAGTTGTGCACCCTGCGCCTGGAGATGGGCGACCGCCTGGGCTTGAGGGACAAAAACAAGTTTGAGTGCCTGTGGATTGTCGACTTCCCGCTGTTTGAGTGGAGCGACGAGGAGCAGCGCCTGATGGCCACGCACCACCCGTTCACCATGCCCAACCCCGACGACATTCCCCTGCTCGACGAGCATCCCGAGCGCGTGCGCGCCATGGCCTATGACTTCGTGTGCAACGGTATCGAGGTGGGCGGCGGCAGCCTGCGTATCCACGACGGGAAACTCCAGGCCAAGATGTTTGACATCCTGGGCTTTACCCCCGAGCGCGCCATGGCGCAGTTCGGTTTCCTGATCAACGCCTTCAAGTATGGTGCGCCTCCTCATGCCGGTCTGGCCTTCGGCTTCGACCGCTTCGTTTCCATCATGGCTGGCCTGGACAGCATCCGCGACTGCATCGCCTTCCCCAAGAACAACAGTGGCCGCGACGTGATGCTCGACGCACCCAGCCCCGTGGACCAGAGCCAACTCGACGAACTCTACATCGACGTGGACCGCGACCGCCTCAAGGCCGAGGGTAAGATCTGATAACTTTAAACTTTAAAAATATTTTCGTAGTTTATCAACAGCCGACAAATGAAGATAAGAGAAATCACCGATGCCATCGAGCAGTTCGCCCCCTTGCGCTTGCAGGAGGAGTGGGACAATGCGGGTTTCCAGGTGGGTGACCCCGAGGCCGAGGTGACCGGAGTGCTGCTGTGCACCGACGCTACCGAGGCCGTCGTCGCCGAGGCCGCCTTCCTGGGCTACAACCTGGTCATTGCTCACCATCCGCTCATCTTCCATGGTTTGAAGAAGATCATGGGTCGCACCCCCGTCGAGCGCACCGTGGCCAGGGCCATCAAGTGCGGCATCACCATCTACAGCGCCCACACCAACATGGACAGCGCCTGGCAGGGCGTCTCCTTCCGCATGGCCGACAAGATCGGCATGACCGACGTCGAGTTCCTTGACGCCAACACGGTTGAGGCCTATGGCGAGCAGCAGAGCGCCACCGCTGGCTGCGGTGTCATCGGTAACATCGATCCCATGCCCGCACGCGACGTGCTCAAGAGGGTCAAGGCCGCCTTCGAGGTCGGTGCCGTGCGTTACAGCGGTGACGGCGACACCATCGTCAGCCGCGTTGCCCTGTGCGGCGGCGCGGGCGGTTTCCTACTCGACAAGGCCGTTGAGCAGGGGGCCCAACTCTATGTCACGGCCGACATGCGCTACCACGATTTCCTCGACAACAGCGAGCGCATCGTCACCGCCGACATCGGCCACTATGAGAGCGAACATTTCACAAAAGAGATTTTTTTAGAGATTATTCAGAAAAAAAATCCTACCTTTGCAGTCGCTTTTTCGCAAAGCGAAGAAAACCAAGTGAATTATCTATAAATAATTAGGCTTTAGCAATCAGGCGTTAGGCATTAGGATTGACGACCTGAAACCTCAAGCCTAAAACCCAGAAAAGTTTATGGCAACACAGAAGAAAGAACTCACCGTTGAAGAGAAACTCAAGGCGCTCTATGACCTGCAGCAGAAACTCTCCGAGATTGACGCCATCAAGACCCTGAGGGGCGAACTCCCCCAGGAGGTGCAGGACCTCGAGGACGAGATCGCCGGCTTGCAGACCCGCGTCTCCAAGTATGAGGACGAGATCGCCATGCAGCAGGACGAGATCGCCCGCAACCGCGACATCAAGGCCAAGGCCGAGGAACTCATCAACAAGTACACTGCCGACCAGGACAACGTGCGCAACAACCGTGAGTATGATTACCTGAGCAAGGAAATCGAGTACCAGAGCCTCAACATCGAACTCGCCGAGAAGAAGATGAACGAGGCCTCTCGCAAGGCCGATGCCCTGAAGGTCGAGGTCGAGAAGGCCCGCGAGATGTGCACTGACCGTGAGCACGCGCTCGAGGAGAAGAAGAGCGAGCTGAACGAGATCGTCTCCGAGAACAAGCAGAAGGAGGAGACCCTGCGCGAGAAAGCCAAGAAGCAGGAGAACAAGATCGAGGAGAGGCTCTTGACCGCCTTCAAGCGCATCCGCAAGAACACCCGCAACGGTCTGGGTGTCGTTGTCGTGCAGCGCAACGCCTGCGGCGGTTGCTTCAACCGCATCCCCGCACAGCGCCAGATGGAGATCAAGATGCACAAGAAGATCATCGTCTGTGAATACTGCGGACGCATCCTCATCGATCCCGAACTGGTAGGCATCGCCCCCGAGGAGGCCAAGAACAAGTAAAACAAGCCTCCCCCGCGTCAACGGGAACCATAACAACACGTAGCGGTCAGCCTTCAGAGGACGGCACCCCTCCACCCACCGTCACCGATTGCCCCACTACGAGACACCGCAATGGCAGCTAGCCCCCTGTGGCAAGCTGCCATTACGCTTTTCCCTTCCGACACAACAATCTCATGTCGGCGGGTTTTATCCGATTGAAATTATGCAAGTAGATAACTTGCTCACTTGTAAAAGGTGATCCAGTTGGTGCAGTAGCGGGACTTGTGGGCTGTGGGGTGTATTTCAATGGCATTGCTGCTGCCGTCGCGCCACCAGGAATGGTTCCAACCGTCGCCCATGTCGAGGTAGAGGGCATGGCGCGGTGCGAACTTCTCGAGCAGAGCGACAAAGTCGTCATACTCGACCTTATCGCGGCTGTCCACGATGCACAGGCGGCCGTCCTTCTCGCACAGAGCGCGGTACTGGTTCACGCCGTCGCGCCACAAGGGGCGCACGCTCTCGCCATCGTAGATGATAATGGCTTGCCCGAAGCCCATGCCACCAGCCTCGGCCACGCTGTCAAGCAATTCGCCGTACTCGCCATGGACAAATTCCCACGTCGTATCGCCAAACCAGGCGAACGCTCCGCTGTTGTCATGACAGACGGCTCCCTCATAGCGCTTGCCGCCGCTCACGTGATCGCCGTCGATGTTGCTGTGGGCAAACTCATCGAGCAACTCATGGGTAAAAGCCGCCTCGGCACAGAAGATGACACTGGTGTCCTGCTTGGAGGGCATGGTGCCGCACACGAGGTCGATGCGGCTGTAGAGGGGGTAATAGACCTTGAGTCCGGCCACTGTGGTGTCGTCGATCATCACGGGTGAGCCCTCCATCACGGGATGGGAGTCTTGTTTGTTTGCCTTCATAGCCTGCTTGGGGGTCCTGGTGCAGCAGCACAGCAACAGCATAGCCGCCAGCACCGGAATGATGTGAATATAACGGATCCTTTTCATCGTGGTGATTATGAGCGTTTCTTCTCGTCGGCAAAGCGGTCGGGATACTCCAGTGGCACGCGCGGTCGACGCATTGCCCTGACGATGAGCCAGATGCCCAGCACAATGAAGGGGATGCTCAACAGCTGGCCCTGGTCCATGCCGATGGTGGAACGCATCGACACTTCCCATGCCTCTTGCACATTCTTGATATACTCAATGAAGAAACGTGGCACAAAGATGCCCAGCATGAAGACGCCAAAGATCAATCCCTCGCGCTCCTGGGCACGCCAGCGCCAATACATCACCATGCAGACCACAAAGGTGAGCAGATAGAACGCTGCCTCATAGAGCTGCGTGGGGTGGCTGGGCGCGGTGAACACCGGCTCGGCGCCTTGCATCCACTGCATCACGTTGTCAATGAAACGGAAGCCCCACGGCATGGTCGTCTCGCCGCCATAGATCTCGTGGTTCATCAGGTTGCCGATGCGGATGAGCGCGGCCACCAGGCCCACGGGCACCACCAGGCGGTCAAAGGTCCACAGCATGGGCTTGCGTGTCACATAGCGGCTGTAGAGCCAGATGGCAATCATAATGCCCAGTGTGCCGCCGTGGCTCGCCAGGCCGCCTTCCCATATCTTGGGGATGTCAGCCAGGTGGTGGGAGTAGTAGGACCAGTCATAGAAAAAGACATGCCCCAAACGGGCTCCCACGATGGTGGCAACCACCACATAGATGAACAGGCTGCCCACCCAACTCTCGCGGGCGCCCTCGTGGCGGAAGATGCGGTAAACAATCTCATAGCCCACCAGGAAGCCGATGGCGAACATCAGCCCGTACCACCGCACGGTGATAGCGCCGAAGGAAAACAAATTGGGACTCGCTGTCCATGTCACATAATCCAGTATCATAGTCTTACCTTGAGCTTTTAATTCATCATGCAAAGTTAGCAAGATTTTTCTAATCAAGTGAAAAAATAGTACCTTTGCAAGAAAAATAGAGACAGTTATGGCAGAAAGCAATTTTATCGACTACGTGAAGATATTGTGCCGCAGCGGCAAGGGCGGCGCAGGGTCGGCCCACCTGCACCGCGCCAAGTATGTACCCAAAGGAGGACCCGACGGCGGCGACGGCGGCCGTGGCGGCCACATCTACCTGAAGGGCAACCGCAACCTGTGGACACTCATCCACCTCAAGTACCAGCGCCACGTGTTTGCCACCGACGGGCAGTCGGGCAGCGAGAACCAGATGACGGGCAAGGACGGACAGGACCGCACCATCGAGGTGCCCTGCGGCACGGCGGTGTATGATGCCGAGACAGGCCAGTTCCTGTGTGACGTGACCCGCGACGGGCAGATCGTGCGCCTGCTGCGTGGTGGTCGCGGTGGCCTGGGCAATCAGCACTTCAAGACGGCCACGCGCCAGACGCCCCGCTTTGCACAACCCGGCGAGAAGGGCATCGAGAAGGCCGTTATCCTCGAGCTCAAACTGCTGGCCGACGTGGGTCTCGTGGGCTTCCCCAATGCGGGAAAGTCTACCCTGTTGAGCGTCATCAGCGCCGCCAAGCCCAAGATTGCCAACTACCCGTTCACGACCCTTGAGCCCAACCTGGGCATTGTCTCCTATCGCGGCGACCAGTCGTTTGTCATGGCCGACATCCCCGGCATCATCGAGGGGGCCAGCGAGGGACGAGGCCTGGGGCTGCGCTTCCTGCGGCACATCGAACGCAACGCCGTGCTGCTGTTCATGGTGCCTGCCGACAGCGACGACATCCGCAAGGAGTATGACATCCTGTGCCACGAGTTGGAGACCTTCAACCCCGACCTGGTCGAGAAACCCCGTGTGCTAGCCATCACCAAGTGTGACATGCTCGACGACGAACTCATCGAGCAGATGCGCCCCGATGTCCCCGACGAGGTGCCCAGCGTCTTCATTTCCAGTGTGGCCCAGATGGGACTCACCGAACTCAAGGACCTGCTGTGGCGCACCATCAACGATGAGCGCAACCGCATCCCCGAGAACCTTACCCAGCACGACCTTGACGACCGCCACCGCGAGCAGGCCGAGGACGACTTCATCTTCGGTGCCGATGACCTCGAGGACGAGGCTCCCAATGCCGGTGGCAAGATGGTGGACTCGGGCAGCAAGCAATGGAGCGAAGAGTACTGGGAGAGCGACTACGAGGACGAGAACAAGGACTTCCAGGTCGTCAGCGACCCAGACGACGAGTAAGCGGTTACTACCGCACTGCAACAATAAAAATATTCGTAATTACAGACCAGCTATGCGGACAACCGGCCCAAACGGCTTGAGGTTGTCCTCGTTACCGCCATTGGTGGTCAGTATCCATGCCAACGGTTTGTGACGTTTGTCATCAGGTAATTGGGGCTTGGGAGCATACCCATCGGTGAGGAACACCAGGCCGTCATACTCCTCATGCTCATAGTAGAAGTCGATGGCTGGCTGGAAGTTGGTGCCGCCGCGGCCACTGATGTGAATGCTGCGTGCCGACTGCTTGAGTGTCAACGGCTTGTCGGTGGTGATCTTGCTGTCGAACTGGATCACATCGATCTGCTCAATACCCTGCTTGAAGAAGCGGTTGATGACGGCGAGGAAATTTTGGATATCGTCGTTGGGGACGCTGCCACTGACATCGACGGCTACGAGCAGGCGGGTGCTGTAGGCATACTGGCTGCCCATCGCGTCAAAGCCGTATCGGCGGTTGGGACGCATGCGCGTGAGGTGGCGCCGGGTACTCAGGATGCTGGCACGGAACTGGCTGAGGATGGCGCGGAAGTTCTGCTTGCTCACCAGAGTGCTCTCGATGAGGTCCTTGAGGCTGCCGCTGAGCGATCCCCACTGGTTGCAGCGCTGGGCGGTCTCGATCTCGTGGTTGACCTTCTCGGTCATGAGTTCATCCTCCTCCCACAACCCGGCACCGGCATCGGCCTGGTTGAGGTTATCAGAGAGTCCTTTTCCGTCTCCATTTTCGCCATCACCTTGTCCACTACCAGGCATATTCATGTCGATGGGTATGCCGTCACCGTCGGCATCAAGTTCAAGTTGCAGCACCTGCTCGGCCATGAGCGAGTAGTACTGCTCAAAGGCCTGGTCGCGCGGGATGTCAAAGATGCGTGGCGGCTCCAGCCCGACGGTGTCCATCCCCTCGAGGTTGTCACACAGGGTGAGGTCGCTCGACAGGCGCATCACGTCGCGGCGCGGGTTATAGGGTTGACGCTGGTAGGGGTGCTTGAGGATGATACGCACCACCTCGGCCTTGAGCCTCAAGGCCAACTGGTTGTCATCGAAGTGCTCCAGCCGTTCGGGGTTGTACTCGATGAGGCCCTTGCCACAACGCATGTCGCATGCCATGTTGTCGTTGCGCTTGATGGCATGAGTGCACAGCACGGCAAAGATGAGCGGCTCGGTGAGGAACCAGTCCTGAGATATCGTCTTTATGCGTTCACCGACGGTCATAAGTTGGCAATCATCTGATTAATCAACTGCAACGCGTCGCGGCAGTCCATCATGATGTAAGCGTTGGCGTTGGGATAGACCGCGTTCTCGAAGAAGGACGCAAAGTGGGCGATTGCTTCCTGGCGGCCATTACTCAGCATCCAGCGGATGTAGCGCACCAGGTTGTTGCCCACAGCCTCGCGGGCTTCGGGCTTCACGCCCAGTTCCAGATACTGGTAGATGCCCTCGTTGATGATGGCGATCTGCGGCATGGTGTAGGTGGCCAGGTCGTTCTGACAAGCGGCAAAATCGTGCAGCACCTCTCGGGCGGTGAGCATGCGCGACTGGTTGAGTGACTGGATGAACATCGATGCCGAGCGGGCTCCAATGACTCCGGTGATCATCTTGGCCAGGCGGTTCGAGTCGGTCATGTCGCCACACTCCTTGAGCAGGCCCGAGACACGCACCCAGGCACGGCGGTCGGGGGTTTTGTCGAAGGTGCCCTTGTTGATGTCCACGTTTTTTTCCAACTCATCGGGGTGTTCCTCGATGAAAGTAATCACCCGCGGGTCAACGTCATGCTGCTTGGCCCAAAAGAGCCACTCGCCCACCGTAGGACTGAAGAAATAAACGTTGAATCGCGACACCAGAGCGGGGTCGAGGTCGGTCAACTGATACTCCTCGCCATCGTTGACAGCAGCGATGACACGGCTGCCTGGCGGCAATGAGCGGCCCGCCAGCTTGCGATTGAGCGACAGGTCCATGACCGATTGCAGGATTTCGGGTCGTGCGCGGTTCATCTCGTCCAGGAAAAGCACCACGGGCTTGTCGTCCATGGGGAACCAGTAAGGAGGCATGAACTCGGTCTTGCCGGTGGCCTCGTCCTTGTTGGGCAGGCCGATGAGGTCGCCCGGGTCACTCATCTGCCCCAGGAACAGTGCGATGACGGGAATGCCCTGGTCCTCGAAATGCCGAGTAATGATTTCGCTCTTGCCGATGCCGTGCTTGCCCACGAGCAGGATGTTCTGTGTCGATGGCGTGGTCTCGAGTATGGTCTTGAGGTCGCCGGTGTTGATGGTGATTGCCATATTTTAGTTTTTAGTTTTTAGTTGGTTGCGTCTCTATAATGCGGATGCCATCTCTTATCTTTTCTCTTTTATCTCATCTCTCACAGCCGTTATCCACTTGGCCTTCTTGCGGGGGCCTGTCAGGCGATAGGGGAACAATTTGCCCAGTTCGATGAGGCGGGGGATGTATTGGATGTCGTGACCGATGCGGGCCATGAGGTCACCGCACTGGTTCAGGTCGATGATCATAGAGCGCCCGCCGTTGAGGCGGATGTGCAGTTCACGACGGTCCTCCTCGTCCTCGGTAAGGTGGTATTGATATTTCTTGTCACTGAAAAACTCGTCCACCTGCTGCTGTAGCGCCGTCCTGGGAGCCGCGGCCGGAACCTGGCTGTTACCGCCCTCCATGAGGCGTTGCAGCCACCCCTTGATGCCATGACGGTGTGGCTGGGCCGTGGGAGCCGCTTCGGCTGGCTGCGGAGCCCTCTGCCAGTCGTCACGCACCTCGCTGCGCACGGTGAAGCGACCGTCGCGGGCCATGTAGGCAAACTCCACCATGTGGGGCTTGACCAGGTCCAGGTGGTTGATGAAATTATCGTGGGGAATGGGCAGGTCCAGCGTCTTGTAGGCGTTCATGCGCACCAGCAGGCGGGCCTTGTGGCCGTCGGCATGACGCTTGTCGAAGCAGTAGGTGATTCCCGTGCCGTCAAAGTATCGTTCCAGATAGGCATCCATGTTGTTCATCGCCATGTTGCGCATCTTCACGCCCTTGCTGTCGGCCTTGAAGGCAGCCGCCAGTTGCTCCTTCCACTGCGGGGCATGGCGCAGGAACGTCTGCGACGACTCCACGATGCGACTACGGTCGATGACCTCCATGGGTGCCCCACTCCACTGCTGGTGGTAGTGCATCTCCTCGATGTCGATGCTGGCCTTCACATTATTGCCCTGCACGGCATGACATAATGTCAGTCCACAAGGCGATTTCACGTGCATTCCCACGCCATAATCCCCCATGTCGACCAGTTGCACCATCTCGTCGGTGACGATGCCGTTGACAAGTTCCCGACGCGCTGCCTCATACTCTTGCAGCATCTTAGCGCTCAATCGCGGACCCGTGCTCTGATGGCCGTTGGCACCAGGGCGGTCGCCAAAGGCAGGCTTCATCACATGGTCGATTTCCCCAGCCACGCGGCGTGACTCGGTCCCCTCGGCTTCGGTGTAGGTGTAGATAAACATCACCCTTCAATCAAGCAAAAACCGTGCCTACCGTGCCACGGCTGGCAGATTGTTGCCCCACGCCAAGGCGCTAAGCCGCTAAGGTTTTTTCAAACTACGCATTTCATGAATTCTATAGAGAGCACGGGTGCCATCAGCTGGGACGGTTCTTTTGATGCCAAAGCGAAGCGACGCTATCACAAAGAACCGTCCCAATGATGCACCAACCCTGCCGCTGTCACCTAGCCACCCCACACTGGCGCAACGCATCCGCGCCATCCGCCAATCTACCTCACGCTAAAACGCTAAGCCGCTAAGTTTTTAAAACTACTAATTACGCAAATTAAACTATTTTTTTTGTCTACGAATTAACCGAATTTGTCGAATTAAAAAGCGTCAGCCAAATTCGTTGAATTCGGAGACCTAAAAAGAGACAAAATAAAAAGTCTACGAACTAAACGAAGGGCATCCGCGCTCGTGTAATTTGATAAGAATTGAGTGCGGATGCCCTTCGTTTAATAATTCGCGTAATTCGTAGTTTAATAATCCTTAGCGTAGGTTTGCTGGTTACCAGCGGTGGTCGTTCATGCGCTGCTTGCCCTGGCTGACAGCCTGTTTCTTGTTCATGTAACTGCCGGGCTGGCTCTTGCTGCCGGGCTGGCTCTTGGGAGTGGTCGTTCCATGATTCATCGAGGAACCAGGCTGTGACTTGCTGCTGGGAGCACCAAAAGTGCGTCCGTTGTAGGCACTGTGGTCAAAGTAGCGGTTCGAGCCCTTGTAAACCTGGTATCCGGGAGGTGCGGCGTTGTAGAAGCGATCCTTGGGATAGCGGTTGTAGATGGTGAACACAAACTTCTTGTTCTGCCACGACACGGGGCGATAGAAGTGTTCAAGGGTGATGTACAACTGGTATTGTGCGGGAGTGAGCACATACCTCAGTTCGTTGTTGCGGCGGGTCCAGTAGGTGCCGAAGATGTCATCATACACGTCCAGGCACATGATGTAGTCCATGTTGATTTCATACACGGCATTATACTGGTCATAACTCAGTCCAAGTTCATAGGCCATCTTGTCGGTCAGGAAGAAGGCCTGATCGCGGGCCGACTTGTAACTCATCGCGTTAGCGGCTGCTCCAAGGGTCAGCACTGCTACCATTGTTAAGATAAACCGTTTCATAGTGCTAAAGTTTTAAATTGTTTATATCTGTTTTTATTTTGCTTCAAAATTAGCCCATTGGATGAATTACTGCAAATTTTTTAGACAAATATTCATAAAAAATCGACTAATCACCCATGAAATTGCATATCCCGTGCCAGTTCACAGTCTGGTGGGGGCGCGAGAGCGCTTGTGCCGCGCAAGGGGTGGATTTTATAGATAAACGGGCTTGTTTGCCCGATTTTTTTCTTGGGCAGCATTATCAAGTTTCGGGGTTTATTTGTACTTTTGCCGATATGATTGATTTCACGCCATTCATCCGCAACCGTTTTTTGGGTCGCTTGCAACAGCACCTGCGCTACATCGACCATGCCGACGCTGTGCAGCAGGGCGAGTTGGTGCGTCTGGTCGAGAAGGCTGCCCTGACGCGCATGGGACGAAAATATGACTTCTCCTCCATCAGGACCTACAAGCAGTTTGCATCAACTCTGCCACTGTACTCCTATGAGGGCCTGCAACCGTACATCATGCGCATGGTTGACGGAGCCAAGGACGAGTTGTGGCCCGGACGATGCGTGAATTTCGCCCAGTCCTCGGGCACGAGCGGCCGCAGCAAGTACATCCCCATCACGCGTGAATCCTTCCAGTGGAATCATTTCCAGGGTGGCAGCGACGTGGTGTCCCACTACTTGAACCTAAACCCCGCAAGCCGCATCTTCTCGGGGAAAGCATTCATCTTGGGCGGCAGTTTTGCCAACCATCTGCAGCTCAAACCTGGCGTACGCGTGGGTGACCTGAGCGCCAACCTCATCGAGAACATGAACCCGATAGCCAACCTGGTGCGCATTCCCGACCGCAAGATCGCACTCATGGAGGACTGGCATGAGAAGTTGCCCCGCCTGGTCGAGGCCAGCATTGGCCAGAATGTCACCAACCTGAGCGGTGTACCGTCGTGGTTCCTGACAGTCATCAAGCAGGTCCTTGAAAAGACCGGCAAGTCATGTATCCATGAGGTGTGGCCCAACCTGGAGGTATTCTTCCATGGCGGCATCGCTTTTAAGCCCTACCGCAAGCAATATGAGGCTATCTGCGACATGGACAAGATGCACTTCCTGGACACCTACAATGCCAGTGAAGGTTTCTTTGCCGTGCAGAGTGACTGGGAAAGCGACGCGATGCTGCTGTTGCTTGACGTGGGCATATTCTATGAGTTCCTGCCCGTAGAGGAAAGTGACAGCGAGACTCCCGAAGTCTATCCCATTTGGGAAATCGAGAAGGGGCGCACCTATGAGCTCATCATTACTGCTGCCAACGGTCTATGGCGCTACCGTCTGGGCGACACCGTGACCATCGAGCAGCTCAATCCTGTGAAAATCACCATCGCCGGGCGCACACGCAGCTTCATCAACGCCTTCGGTGAGGAATTGATGGTCCACAACGCCGATCATGCCATCACCCTGGCATCTCACGAAACAGGCGCCGAAATCCTCAACTACACCGCTGCACCCGTTTATGCACAGGATGGCAACAAGGGCCATCACCAGTGGCTCATCGAGTTTGCCCGCAAGCCCGATGACACCACGCGGTTCATGCAACTGCTCGACCAGCACTTGCGCGAGGTGAACAGCGACTATGATGCCAAGCGCACGGGCGAAATCTTCATGGCTCCGCCCGCACTCGTTATTGCTCCACAGGGATTATTTGACCGCTGGCTCGCCTCAACAGGCAAGCTGGGTGGTCAACGCAAGGTGCCCCGCCTGTGCAACAACCGCGACACCATCGACCAGATGCTCCGCTTGATGGAAGATGAGCCCTAAGGGCAGCATCAAGCGAAATGAATCATGTGAATCTTTTCGGATTGTTCATTGTTTCTGCCCATCTCGATGCGCACGTCCTCGTTAAAATGAGCGAGGAATAATTCGGCTTCTTCACCAGGGAATAGCTTGTCGGTAAAGACAGTGCCATGAGTGTCATAACGAGTGAATCCGCCCCTGAACTCGGGCATCACTCCTTTGTTTCCACGCCATTCATTCTCAATCAGTTCTTTCACCACAGGAATCACCCGTCCCGGCCATACCGATTCGGCAAACTTAACAACTTCATCAATCAAGAAATGGCATTTGAAGAGCAGGGTTTTGACGTCGCGCTTCTTGGTTTCCACATCTATAGTGGGAGAGGTGAGGTGCATGCAGATGATGTCAAGCTCTGCATTGTAGTTGCGCAACAGGACGTAGAGTTTGCTGATTTCAAAGAAATGCTCCTCTTCCTTATAGAATATCTCATCGTGAATATCCTCAAGGTTAACCTTCATTTTCACCAGATGTTCCTCACTGGGATAGGCGCGATAATTCTCTTTCTTAATTTTTGCACCGATAGTATAGGAGGCAACCATATTGCGATAGAGGTGTCGGCACATCTCTTCGAGCAGTTTCTTCTGAACCTCGGGCAGCAAACGATAGGTATTGGCCTCGGTTTGCCGCTGTGAACGCAACGTCTTCCAGGCATACCACAATGACCAACCTGCGAACACAGCTGCTAATGCTGCAATGATTATTGATACACATGTCCAGGGCAGGAATGCGGTATTAACTGCTGTCTGCTCGATGGCCGCAGCGGCTTCGGCGGGCAGAGCCTGTAGTAAAATGAAAGCGTAGAGCATACTTGATAGAATTAAGATTAACCTATGCAAAAGTAATCAATTAGCCCTCAGTTGACAAGAAAATGGACGAAAAACATCACATTTTCAGAATAATTCTATACTTTTGTCTATAGGAAACATCCTAGTTGTTTGTATCGTTTTTAATTAGAGTATCAACAATGAAACAGAGCAACAAAGTGACGCAGCTGGACCTGAACGACGTGCCGCAGGTCTATCATGACCTCAAGTACAACGACGGCGAAATCATCTTTGCCGACGACATCACGTCAATTCCCGGGCTGATGAAGCAGTTCCAGGTAAATTTCATCGCTTATGTGATGGTGCTCGAGGGGTCGCTATCGGTAGATCTGAATGGTATCACTCACCAGCTGTCACGCAACACCTCACTGTTCATCGACCGCAAGGTGGTCATCGAGAACATCCTGCACAGTGACGACTTCCGCTGCCTGGTGTGCGCCATGAGCACCGACATGGGCTTCTCCTTCTTCAACAAGAGTCTGCTGCAGTCGGTCATGCACATCCTGTCCAATCCAGTTATCCCGATGTCGCAGGAAGAGGTCGACCTGCTGGTGAAGTACTACGACCTGCTGGTGTTCAAGATGGAGCACCCCGAGATGAACTTTGGCCGCGAGACGGTGCGCGACATCATCCGCTGCTTTGCCTACGACCTGCTCTCTAACGTCAACAAGCACCTCACCCAGGGCGGCGAGGACGACATGCTGCGGCAGGGAGACCGCATCTTCCGCCGTTTCATGCTGCTGCTCGCCGACAACACCGGCATCAGCCGCAGCGTCAAGTCCTATGCCGACGAACTGTGCGTGTCGCCCAAGTATCTCACCAGCGTGTGCCGCAAGCACAGCGACTCCACGGCCAGCGAATTGATAGCGGCATCGGTAGTGAGCCGCATCAAGCAACTGCTGCTCTACAGCGACTTGAGCATCAAGGAGGTGGCTGCCGAAATGGGCTTCGACAACCTATCCTTCTTCGGCAAGTACGTCAAGAAGCACCTGGGCCTCTCCCCTAACCACTACCGCCGCGCCAACGGCTACGGCCGTTAACAAGCCTGGAGCACTCTCAGGCTGGCGTGGTGTGTGATCAAATCAGCCCATCGTGTGAATTAAACCATTAGTGTGTCTGGGGAAATCCCCATTCAGTGAATATGTAGGGCCTCGCCTTGGCGTGGCCGTGTGCGAAAAACGAATTTCCTGAATCCTTGCTGTTTCAACACCCTAACCGTTTAGAACTGAAAATAAATGAATTGCATGTTGCGGTCAAGCCC
>ERZ842401.441-NODE-441-length-60195-cov-17.672215_pt1 | contig 60195 bp, 61 predicted proteins | sample MGYA00521270_ERZ842401 | MGnify/ENA primary metagenome ERZ842401 (study PRJEB31892, sample SAMEA3878208) | bioreactor metagenome | biome: Moose rumen | place: Sweden | collected 2011-10 | study: EMG produced TPA metagenomics assembly of the PRJEB12797 data set...
CGTATCCAACCAAGTCTGTTGGAGCTGTGTAATTTTCTGGAATGAAGTGTGCGAACATAATTGTGTTGGTTGAAACAGTAACCTTGTGTGGATTTTCTTTTGAGCCATCTGACCAACATTCGAATTTCCAACCAGAGTTCGGTGTTGCCGTGAAAGTGATTTCTGAATTTTCTGCGACATTTGAGCCTTTTGCGTCGCTTGTCGCAGAGCCAGCAGTCGAATTTTCAGAAACTGTCGAAAGTGAAACAAATTTCGTTGTGTCCGTTCCGTAATCTATTCCTTTGCCGATAACGATGAGATAGTCAACATAGTTAAGGTATTTCTTTTGTCCATCGATTGTTATTGAAGTTCCGCCTGCTGCTGTGTAAGTTCCATCAGGTGCACCGGTAACGATGATTGAATTTGAACCTTTTTTGAGGGAAATGCCTGTTAGATACGCGGTATCTTTCCAATTTTCGGAAGTGCATTTGTCCTTTTTGACTTTAACATCGGTTGTCATTGCAAGAGGATTTTCAGCAACCGTTCCGTTCACAGAAACCAATGCCGCTCTCACACGAGTAACTTCTGTAGCCAAATAGTGAATCGCAATTTTTGCGTCGCTAATATCTTCTGCCGCAGACACTGTGTAAACGATGTTGCCACTTTCTGCTGTTCCACCGTCAAGATAGCCCGTTCCTGTGTAACCAGGAAAATCTGTTGATTTGGTGAAAGTTGAACTCACAAATCCATCGCCATATTCCTGAATCTTTAGAGTGGTTGTTCCGTCTGCATTTTCCGTTTTTTCGCTTGACGAATTTCCGCCGTCGTTGCTGCTTGAGCCACCGTCGCTGCTACACGCTGAAAGCAAAAAAATGGTAGCCACGGCAAACGCTTTTATTGCTTGAAGTTTTTTCATTTTTTCCTCCTTAAAAATCAAAAACTTATTTTTAGAGCGGTTTGTTCCGCCTAAAATGCGTCATTCGTGCATTTTGTAATCTTTGTCTGCGTCAATCAATTCGACCATTTTGTCGGCAAAAACGGGGTCAAATTGCGTTCCTCGCCCTTTTACGAATTCTGTGCGAACGAACTCTTGTGAAAGATATTTTCTGTAACTTCGGTTTGAGGTCATTGCGTCGTAACTGTCGGCAACGCAAATTATTCGCGCGAGTTCTGGGATTTTTTCTCCCGCAAGGTGGTCGGGATACCCCTTGCCGTCGTAGCGTTCGTGATGCCATCTTGCTCCCACGCTCACTTCGGGCATCATCGTAATTGATTTCAAAATATCCGAGCCAATAACAGGATGCGCTTTTATCATTGCGAACTCTTCGTCCGTGAGTTTTCCTGGTTTATTTATAATCGTGTCAGGGATTCCGATTTTTCCGATGTCGTGAAGGAGCGCGACGTAGTAAATCTTATTTTGATATTCTTCGTCTTTTCCGAGCGCACGCGCAAGCATTCGAGAATACTCGGCGACGCGCTGCGAATGTCCTCGCGTGTATTTGTCTTTTGCGTCAATCGTTCCAGAAAGTGCCGTTGTAACTTCAATCGAAATCAAACTCGCTTTTTCTTTTTCCCTTTTGAGTTCCGCCGTTCGCTGCTCAACTTGTCGTTCAAGGTCTTTTTTGAGATTTTCGAGTTTTTCCGTTCGTTCATTGACGAGCGTTTCAAGTTTCAGTTGCGCCCTTTGAATCCGTCTGACTCGCCCGCGCACAAAGAAAAACAAAAGCCAGGCGATGACCAAAATCAAAAAAATCCAAAACCAAGTGCGCTGATAAAACGCTGGACGAACTTCGATTACGAGCGGATTGCTCGGAAGGCTGACCGTTTCGTTTCCGTCCATTGCGATGACCGTAAAATGATACGTTTTTGGCGCAAGATTTGTATAGGAAACCGTGCGAGTTGCCGTCCACTGCGAATAGTCCGCGTCAAATCCGCGGAGTTTTGTTTTGTAGCGAACTTGCTCTGGAGAAGCGTAGTTCAAGCCTGAAAATTTTATGCTGATTCTGTTTTCGTCTGGATTTACGATGACGGGGCTGTTTCTCACTTGCACCTTTCGTTCGCCTACGGTAATTTCTTCTATATGAACGACGGGCGGTCTTTTTGTTACGCCTTTTTCACCCGCGTTCATCAACAAAAATCCGTCAATCAGCGTGAACCACAAATTTCCTTTTGAATCGCACATCGAAAGCGACGTTGACGTAACGCCACTTGTGATTATTCCGTCGCTTCTTCCGTACCATTTTGAATTTATTGAGCCGTGGGTTGGAAGCCTGTCAAAATCCGACTCTGGAACTGAAAAAATCCCGCGGTTTGACGTAAAAAAGATTTTGCCGTTTTTGTTGCTAAGTGCCTGAAACGTGCTGTCCGTTCCGAGTCCACTCGAAGCGTCGTAATTGACGATTGTGCGCCCGTCCTCTCTCATAATCGAAAGTCCCGTTCCCGTGTTTATCCAGATTTCGTCTGGACGCACTTCGTCAATTTTGAACACGATGTTTCCCGCAAGCCCTTCCGCCGTGGTAATTGAGCGAATGACATACCCGTCGCGCACGGCAAAAATGCCACCGCCGTCCGTTCCAACCCAAACCGTGCCGTCGCTCGCTTCAAAAAGAGCCATAATGTAATCGTTTGGAATTCCGTCGTCTTTGTCGATTGTTGTTTTTGAACCATCTGCGCTAAAAATCGAAAGCCCCGTTGTGGTTCCAATCAAAAAGTCGCCTTTTTTTGTTTGAAGCGCGACTCGAACCCGCATTCCAGAAAGTCCGTCGTCTTTTGTCCATTGTTTTACCGTTCCGTCAGCGCAAAAAAGCAGTTGCCCCAGTTGCTCATACGTTGAAACCAAAAGCCCGCCGTCTTTTGTCATTCCAACGTGCCGAACGCGGATTTTTCCAACGTGCCGACTTTCTTCGCAATCTACAAAAATCCCGTTTTTGTAACAATACAGCCCGTCGTCCGCTCCCAGCCAAATGCAATCGCGCGTTTTGTCTTCGCAAATCGCATTGATGGTGTTTGGCGTTTTGAACGGCTTAAAAATTGCGTGGCTAAAACGCTGCACTCCGCCTCTGTCAGTGGCAAGCCAAATATTTCCTTCGCGGTCTTGAATGAGTTTTGTTGTTTTGTCGTCTGAAAGGGCGTTTTTTTGGTCAAAACCAAAAACTTGACCGTCAGAAAGCGCGGAAACTCCGTTATCGAGCGCGAACCAAACGTTGTCCTCGTTGTCAAAAAGAATCGAGTTCACCGCTGAACCTTTTTGCTCGCCAAATCCAACGTCGTAAATTGTTTCTTCGCCGTTTTCTTTAAGTTGCGCGACGTAATGAGGTGCGATTCCAAACCACATTTCGCCATTTTTGCTTTCGTTCACCGCCGTAATATCTGAATTTTTGAACGATTTGAGACCGACGAATCTAAAAAACGCGCCACCCGTATAGAAAAAAACGCCTTCGTCGCTCGTCATTATCCAAACGCGCCCCGTTGAGTCGCAAAAAAGGTGCGTTACAATGTGCGAATTCCCGCGCGGAATTAAGTCGCTCCCCATTGGCTCAAAAACGATTCCTTGCGGAGAAATGCAAACAACGCCCGCCGACGTTCCAACCCACACGTTTCCAGATTTGTCTTCGCAAAAAGCGCGAACGGAATTGTTTGGAAGTCCATTTTGTGTTGTATAAGTGCGAACTTCGGAACTTTTTTTTGAAATAATCGTAATTCCTTGGTCGTTTGAACCAATAAAAAGATTTTGCCGAGAATCTTCAAAAATCGAACGAGCGGAAGCAAAATGGAGTTCGCTGTTTGTGTTTTGATTAAACAGTTTGAATTCAATTCCGTCAAATCGAACGAGTCCTTCGTAAGTTCCAAGAAAAATATAACCGTCAGAATCTTGCAAAATGTCAGTTATCGTGTTTCCAGGAAGTCCGTCTACGGCAGTCCAAGCGCGACTCGTGTATCGCGCCATAAAATGACTCTTTGTTTGCGCAAAAAAGTCCGCGCAAAGAAAAATAAAAATTAAGAATGTAAAAGCAAAACGTCTCATTCTCATAAACTCTCAAGAAATGCCGTGTGTTTTTTCACATTTTAGCAGATTTTGAGTAGATTGCAACAAAAACGCGCGTTAGAGCGTCATGCGAAAAGAAAAACCGACTTCGCTCGTGTTGAATCGATATTTTGTTTCGTCAAAAAATCCCAACAGATGCGCGTCAATAAAAACTCTCCGAAAATTCACAAAAAGCGTGAGCGAAACATATTTGAAACTCGTCAAAAATTCCGCTCCGTAATTTATGTAATGCAAAATATCTTCGAGCGTCATTCCGTGAATTACCATCATCGGAGAATACGAAACATAGAAAGTATGCGAATAATATCTGTTTATTTTCTGAGAATATTGTACTCCGCCCGAAAAACTGTTGTACGCAAATGCTTCGGAAGAATAATTTTCATCGCCAGAATAGTTTACAAATGAATATCCTGCGAACGGCGCGAGATTTGAAAAATACCAACCAGGTCGTGGAAGATACGCTTGAATGTCAAATTCTATGCAGCGGAGATTTTCGTTCAAAGTGCCGTCTTCGTGCGCAAAATCGGGCTTGTCAGTCCAAAGAAACATCGGAGATTTTGTGAACGCGAGGTTTAGTTGCGCCTTTGCCATAAGTCGCTCTTTCAAAAATGAATGAAACAGAAGTCCGTTTACGTCAAGAACTTGTTGCGTTTGCGAACTCGCGCCTCCTTGTTGCGAAATCACGCCGAATTGTTGCCAACCGCGGGTCGTTTCCAAAAACCACAAAAAATCACCGAATTTTGCGTTTGTTGCAAATGAGAAAGCCGAGAAAATGGGAAAAATCAATAGAAAAATCTGTGCGATACGGATTTTCACCTCGCGCCTCTCCAAATTCAGTATATCAAAAACGCGCCCCGTCCGCCACGCGAAAAAGAGAACGCTCGGAATCTTTGATGAGCGAGGAAAGTCGGTGGTTTTGACCTGTCTGCCGACAGGCAGGCGCGGTTCAACCACCGAAACCGACAGAAACACACGCCGCGGTTTATTTTTACTGTTTACAACTTTACAACGCGCCCATTACTTTGTGCGGAATGTATGGCTCTTCTAAATACGCAATGTCTTCTGCCGTCAAGTGTACGTCAAACGCGCCCGCCGCGTCGTCAAAGTACCGCGCCTTTGTTGCACCCACAATCGGGGAGGTTACGCCTTTGGCAAAATGCCAAGCAAGCGCGATTTGCGTCATTGAGCAATTCTTTTGCGCGGCAAGTTCAGAAACTCGCGCGACAATGCGTTTGTCGGTCGCTTCCGTGTCATCGTATTTTGCGCGAGCAACTTTGTCGGTACGACTCCGCTCGCTCTCGCTCTTCCATTCGGCGCGACTCACTCTTCCCGCCGCAAGCGGACTGTACGGAGTGAGCGACACGCCCGTTTCCTTACAAATCGGAATCAACTCGCGCTCGTCCTCGCGGTAGAGCAAATTGTAATGATTTTGCATTGAAACGAATTTCGTCCAGTGGTTGTGCGCCGCCGCCGCCTGCATTTTTGAAAACTGATAGCCGTACATCGCAGACGCGCCCAACGCCCGCACTTTTCCCGCGACCACGAGGCGGTGCAACGCTTCCATTGTTTCTTCCACAGGCGTTTCCTTGTCGAATCGGTGAATGATGTACAAATCAAGGTAGTCCGTGCCAAGCCGCTTTAACGTGCCTTCAATTTCCCGCTCAATCGCTTGGGCTGAAAGACGTCCATCGTTAAAATAAACTTTGCTTGCAAGCACCACGCGGTTTCTCGCCACGCCAAGACGCTTGAGGCTTCGCCCCAAAAACTCCTCGCTCGTTCCGTGCGCGTAACAATTCGCCGTGTCAAAAAACGTGATTCCCAAATCCAACGCCTTTTTGACGAGTTCTTCCGTCTGCGACTCATCCAGCGTCCACAGATGAAAATCCTCGCTTGCCACGCCAAAACTCATGCAGCCCACGCACAACTTTGACACCGTAATGTCCGATTTTCCCAATTTTGCGTATTCCATACATCCCCTTTTCCCTAAAAATCCAAAATCACTATCTGCGGATTTTTGGGAGATGTTTTTACTATAAATGGAAGCGCGGATTCTGTACAATACCATTTTTGCTCGTCGGGAGGTACTTTGCGCATACTTGCGACGCTGCCAAAAAAAACACATACTTACCTTTGATGTGAAAAATCGAATTTTTCAAAACTGGACACAAAATCGGGAAGTGAAAAAATGGACGCAACTATACAGCAGACGATTGCGAACGCTCGGAAAATCGTCATAAAAATCGGGTCGAACACGCTTGCAAAGGCGGACGGAACGCAGAACGTCGAGTTCATGCGGAATTTTGCGCGGCAATGCAAAAGCTTGATTGACTCGGGGAAAAACATTGTCGTCGTTTCTTCCGGGGCGCAGGTTTCGGGCGTTTCGACGCTCAAGGAATGGGCGCGGAAAAAGGACGTGCATTTCAGGCAGGCGCTCGCGTCGATTGGGCAGGTCGAGCTCATGGCGCAGTGGCGGAGCGCGTTCGGGGAGCACGGGCTGCACGTCGGGCAGCTTCTGTTCACCAAAGACGACTTCGAGGACAACCACCGCTCGCTCAACATCCGGAACACGATTTTCACCCTTGCGGACGAGGGCGTTGTTCCCATCATCAACGAGAACGACTCTGTTTCCACGGACGAATTCGCAATCGGCGACAACGACAACCTTTCCGCGCTCACGGCGATTTTGTGGAGCGCGGACTTGCTCATCCTCTTCAGCGACATCGACGGCATTTTCACCGACAACCCCAAGACGAACAAGGACGCGCGGCTGATTGAGGTCGTCGATTCGATTCCAAGCCTCCGAAAATCGATTGTGATAGGCGGCACCAACTCGTTCGGAACGGGCGGCATCGAGACGAAAATCCAAGCGGCGGAAAAAACGACCGTCTACGGAATCCCGATGCTGCTTGCGAACGGCGGCAGGGAGAATATCCTCGACGAGCTGCGCACGGGCGCGTCGGTCGGAACGCTCTTTTTGGCGGGGGAGTGAATCTGTGCGCTCGTAACAAAACACGAACGGTTTGCCGTTTCTAAAACGGTAACTTTTTGACTATACTCAATCGATTTTAGATTTTAGGATTTTAGACAGAACGAAAAAATCAGGAGAAAAAAATGAAAACACTCGGTTTTATTGGCATGGGAAATATGGCGCAGGCTTTGTGCGCGGGATTTCGGAAGGCGGGAATTGGCGAAAACGACATTTTTGCCTTTGCGCCAAATCAAGAAAAACTTGCAGCAAATGCAAAAAAAATCGGCTTTGTGCCGTGCGCGTCGGCAATGGAAGCGGTCAAAAACGCTGACACCGTGTTTATTGCGTGCAAACCGTATCAAATTGAAGGCGTTTTGAGCGAGATTCGGGAGGTGTTAAAAGGCAAGGCTCTTGTGTCAATCGCGCTTGGGTGGAATTTCAAGCGTTTTCACGATGTGTTAGGGAGCAACACGCGGATTCAATTTGTTATGCCGAACACGCCAGCAATGGTGGGGGAGGGCGTGATGCTTTTTGAAAAATCCAATTCGCTTGGGGAGCAAGAGCGGGTGGAACTTATGAATTTGTTTCGCTCGATTGGAATCGTGGAAGAATTGCCAGACAGTTTGATGGGAATCGGCGGCGCGGTTGCAGGCTGTGGACCTGCGTTCGTGGATTTGTTTCTTGAGTCTTATGCGGATGCCGCAGTAAAGTACGGTCTTCCGCGCGATGTAGCGTATCGCCTTGTGTCGCAAATGGTGCTCGGTTCTGCAAAATTGCAACTTGAAACGGGAACGCACCCAGGCGTTCTAAAAGATGCCGTTTGCTCGCCTTCGGGAACTACGATTTGCGGCGTTTCCTCGCTCGAAAAATCTGGCTTTCGGAGTGCGTGCATCGAATCCATCGACTCAATTATGAATAAAAAATAGCAAAAATTTTTGCGCTGATTGAGAAAGATTGAAAAAAAACGCGGTGGCTTCGTTTATCAAAACCACCGCGTTTTTTTAAGTTTATCAAAACCACCGCGTTTTTTTAATATGTAAATCCGTCGATTTTTTGCGCAATGTGGTCAACCGCATTTGAAGTTTCGTCGGAAACTTCCAAAAGCGAATCTTTGATGTCGATTACGCCTTGCGTTACGCCAAGAGCCTCGGAAAGCGACTTTTTTGTGCTTGCGGTCTGCTCGTTGAGCGATTTGATTTCGCTCAAAATGGCGCGGTTTCCGCCTTGCATTTCCTCGGAAGCCTTTTTGACTTCGGCGGTCGTTTCGGCGAGGGAGCGCAATGCTTCAATAATTTGTTTTGAGCCAGACGATTGCTCCGCCATTGCGTTCCGAATCGAAACAACGATTTGCGCCGTTTCGCTCATCATTCGTCCCGTTTCGGCGTACACGCTGTCGGCAACGGAGGACGACGTTACAATGGCTTCGATGAGATTTCGGATTGAAGCGATTTGCGATTTGATACTGTTTGACTGAATCGAAGAATCTTCCGCGAGTTTTCTGATTTCGTCGGCAACAACGGCAAATCCTTTTCCCGCATCTCCTGCGTGTGCCGCTTCGATTGCCGCGTTCATCGCCAACAGATTCGTTTGTCCCGCAATGTTTGAGATGATTTTGTTCGCTTCGCCCAAAACTTGCGATTGCTTTTCGACTTCCGTGATTTTTTTTGAAACGTCGTTTGACGTGGCAATTCCTTTTTGCGTGTTTTCGCGAAGCCCGTCGAACGCTTCCGTCATGTTTTCGCTTGACTTTGTGACAGAGCGGATATTTTCAATCATTTCTTCGACCGCGCTTGAAGCCTGCGAACTTGCCGCCGATTGCTCTTCAACAAGTCGCTCAAGATTTTCGATTGACGAAGAAACCTTTTCGATTGTGCGACTCGTTTCGTCAACGCGCCGTTCTTGCACCTGCATATTTTCGGTAACAGCGTCAATCGTGTGCGTCAAGTTAGAAACGGCGGTGTTTGTTTCGTCAACGCTTTTTCGTAAACTTTTTGACGTTCCAGTCATCGTGTCTTTTGAAGACGCAATGTCTTTTATGAGTTCCTGCAAATTTCCAATAAAACGATTAAAACTCGTTGTAATCTGCCCGATTTCGTCGTTTTTTGTTTCGGCAAGTCGAACGGTCAAATCGGCGTTGCCCGTGGAAATGCGCTCAAATTCTCGCTTTAGACTTTTGAGCGGACGGAAACTCAAAATGAGCAAAAGCACAACAACAACAAGAATCAAAATGAGCGAAATGAAGTTTGACGCAAGAAGTGAGCGCGCAAGCACGTTTGAAGCCACGTTTACGGTCGATTGCGGAATCAAAACCACAAGACTCCACGTGGTTCCCGTAATTTGCTTAAAAAACGCTTCGTAAGAAGAGCCGTTGAGAGTGAGCGTGCCGTTTCCTTCTTTTTCTGAACTCAACATTCGCTTGAGTTCTTCGCTCACGCGGATTCCCGCCGTGTCTTCAAGTCGCCGTGAAAGCACGAGCGACGTGTCGGGCGCACTCATGTAGGCGAGGTCTTGCTGGCGCAAAAGAATCGCAAATCCTTCGGGCGAATCGAGCGCACCGCCCTTGATTCCTTTGATTCCATCGTGAATGTAACTAATCGGCGTGAACCCCACAAAAAAACCGTAGCGATTTTTTCCGTCAGACTTTTTTGGCTCTCCCGCTTTGCAAATCGGAACGACTCCGTTTTCAAAATTTGAACCAGTCGGTTCTGGATAAATCTGAGAAAGATTTCCTTCTTTCATTTTTTTGAAATACGATTCGTTCGACACGTTTACAACTCGCCCGTCGTCAAAATAGCCAAGTCCCGAATCGTAATCAACGTAAGCGACGTTTTTGAAATTTTTTTGCCGATTTTTTGCTCTCTTTTGGAGCATTCCTTGAATTTCAAGCGGGTCTGTGGAGTTGAGTCCGATGTCGTCAAGCATCGTGTAACTCCGAAGTTGCTGCATTTGAATGTTGTTGCGGTATTGTGTTGCAACAACCAACTGTTTCAACAGTTCCTTTGTGTCGCTCACAAACGCCGTGTGAGACGCTTTTCGCGCGTTGTGTATGCTAAAAAACGCCGAAAGAGCAACAAGCACAATCACAACAAGCCCGATTTTCCAGCAAAGACTGAATATAAGACTCTTTTTTTTCATAAATTTCGTCCTGATTTTTTGTCTTCAATTCAAAAGATTGAGCAATTCGATTTTCGAAATCGTCAATCGAAACGATAACGGGAGTTATCGAACAGATTTATTTTAACATCGGATAGAAAATCAAACAAATCAATTCGGACGGATTATAAAAAAAATAACAATGCTACAAAAACGGAAGCGCAATTTTAATTTTTTGGCTCTGCGATTTCCGTTGATTCTATGGGGTGGTCTTCGTAATCTTGTTCTTGAACAACAATCGCGCTTTTGGGACGTTTTATCCATTGCAGAATCACGAGCGAAAGTCCCGAAAAAATCAAAATGATGCTAAAAACGTAAATTATCGTCATTCCAACGCGCTCTGGCGAAATGAGCGTCAAAATCGTAAGAAGCAAAAGTGCCAAAAAAAGCGACACCGCAATTTCAATCGCGGATTTTTTGACGGGAATTCCGTTTCTTCGGAGTTTGAGTGCGGTGAACGAAAGGAGCAAACTCGAAATCACCAAATATCCGCCGAGCGAATACGCGATGATTCGGAGGACTGTTTCTGCAAAAACGAGCGGAAGTGCAACGGCAACGCTTCCAACTAAAATGCTCAAAATCCCGCGGGCAATGACAACGTGATTGTATAATCGGTCAAAAATCAAATTCCGCGCCGTTAAAAGAATCAACACGCCGTTCAAAATCGATGCCCCGCCGAGCAAAATGACTGCGAATTTTGCAAACGCGCTTGGTGTCAAAAGCATTAAAAGTCCAATCGTCGCCGTTAAAAATCCAACGAGGAGTTTATCTCTATTCATGCTCATAACTATACAAAAAATCGACTTTTACGGCAAGCAACTCGCAGATTTTGCTCGTTCCAAAAATGTTTGAATAAAAGTAAAATAAAATTGTTTGAAAATTCGGTCAGTTTCAAACAGCAAATTGCTAAAAATGGAGAATTGATTATGAATATAATGCTCATATATGGCGGAAAATCGGGCGAGCACGAAATTTCGCTTGTGTCGGCATCGGCAATCGCGCGAAACGTTGATGCTCGCCACGCGATTTTTCTTGTTGGAATTACAAAATCGGGGCGATGGTTTTTGCAAGAAGACTCGGAACTTTTTCGGATTCGCGCAGACCAAACGGCGCATTTTGAGATTTCTGAAAAAGCGGAAAACGAGATGTTTGTGATTCCTGGAGGCGGAAAAACGGGCGCGTTTTGCACTCGCTCTGGAAAAAAAATTGCGACAGACGTTGTTTTTCCCGTTTTGCACGGAACGAACGGCGAAGACGGCACGGTTCAAGGTCTGTTTGAAATCGCACTTGTGCCGTATGTCGGTTGCTCCGTGGGCGCGAGTGCGTGGACAATGGACAAAGAAAAAACAAAATCGCTCCTCGCGCACGCAGGCATTCCCGTGGTTCCTGGTGTGTGCGTTCGTAAAAGCGATTTTTTGAGCAAAGAAAAACTTTATTCTATTATAAAAAGTGCAGAAGACGATTTTGGCTATCCGATGTTTGTAAAGCCGTGTTCGGCGGGAAGTTCAAACGGAGCGCAAAAGACTTTCAATCGCACGGAACTTGATTCGGCTCTTTTGGGAGCGTTTGAGTGGGATTGCAAAGTGCTTGTTGAAAAAGCAATTGACGCGCGGGAAATCGAATGCAGCGTAACGGGAAATCCTACCACGGCGGATGGAACATCGGCGGCGGAAACGCTTTGCGCTTACGTTCCTGGCGAAATCGCGCCGTCGCACGGTTTTTACGATTACGACGCAAAATACAATGACCCAAAAGGCGCGTCGCTTTTGATTCCTGCAAACCTTCCTGAAAAAAGACTTTCTGAAGTTCTCGCTCTTGCAAAAAAAGCGTATGCCGCGCTTGACCTTTCGGGGCTTTCGCGCGTTGATTTTTTCATTGACCGAAAAACGGAAACGCTTTTTCTAAACGAAATCAACACACTTCCAGGCTTTACGCAAATCAGCATGTTTCCAAAAATGTGCGAATCGGCGGGGCTTTCGTTTACAAATCTTATTGAGCGGCTTTTGGAAGAAGCGATTTTGAGAGCAGAATCCGCGCAAAAACTGCGCACTTCTCGCTAGATTTTGATTTTGTCATGTTGAGCAAAGCGAAACATCTCGTTTTTTTTAAGAGATTTCGCTTTGCTCCAAAATTATGCGCGGGCTTTTTCTGCTTTTTCAACGTCGCTTTCGATGAATTTGAGAATTTTTGCAAGGTCAAGGACTAAAATAAATTCGTCTCCGCGCCGCGCCACAGAACGCACAAATTGACTTTGCTCTGCTGGAATCCCGTAAGACGCGCTTCCTGCGGCAATCATCGAAAGTCCGCTTACAACGTCAACGCTGTCGGCGATTATTGAAAGTTCAAACGGTTTTTCGTTTTCGCGGGGAACTTCCAAATCTATTACGGACGTTTCCGATAAATCGTCCGACGGATTAAAGCCAAAAAGTTTGCGTAAATCGATTATTGAAACGACCGAGCCGCGAATATTCATAACTCCGCGAAGATACGGAAGCGAGTTTGGAACGGAAGTGAGCGACGTAAACTCAAAAACTTCCTTGACGTACTTTACAGGAACCGCAAACATTCCAGTTCCAAGCGTAAAAGAAAAAAAGTCGTCGTTTTTGCTTTCGTCCATTCTAAACTCCTTGATTTTCATAAAATTGACTTTCTATCCGTTTGACGGTTGCGCAAAATCGTCGTAAAATGGAATACGATTTTTTAACTCTCGCTCTAAAACGGCAGATTTATTATAGAGCATTTTTTTTCAAAAGAAAAGAAATAGAGAAGAAACAAAAGAGGAGTTTCAAGGAATGGCTGACGAATTTGAGACCGTCAAATGGCAGGGAACTGCGGGAATCGAGCAGGCGCACACGCTTCGCGATTCGCTCCTTGAGGCGTTCAAAAAAAATTCCGAAATTCGACTTGATATATCTGGAGTCGAAGACATTGACATCACGGGAATCCAAATAATCATTGCGGCAAAAAAAGAAGCTGACAAATCAAAAAAATCGTTTTACCTCACGGGCGACATTCCTTCGGTTATTGAAGAATTTACGAAGGCAAGTGCGATTACGCTCAAAGAATATCACATAGATTACAAAGAGGAAGACGGAGGGGAGACTGAAAATGCTTGAGCAGTTAAGTTCCGTTTTCTTTGAAGAGGCGAACGACCTTCTTGATAATCTTGAGGAGCAACTGCTTGCTCTTTCGGATAATCCTGGGGATGCAGAAACGATTGCCGCGGTGTTCCGCGCAATGCACACAATCAAAGGTTCTTCGGCGATGTTCGGTTTTAACGAAATTTCAACGTTTACGCACGAAGCCGAAAGCGCGATGGACCAAGTTCGTAACGGTTTAATTCCCGTAACGCCAGAATTGATTGACCTTCTTTTGAAGGCGCGCGACCATATTCGCTCGCTTTTAGACGCGGGAATGGAAGTTTCTCCAGAAGTGCATCAATCAAGCGAAAATCTCGTTCTTGAATTCAAAGTATACGTTCAAAAAAACGGCGGAAGCATTGCGGGTTCTGGTTCGCCTGTAAAAAAAATCGGAAAAAAGGAAGGCGACGAAAATTCCTCGTGGCGAATCAAATTCCGCCCGTCAAAAATGATAATGCAAAACGGCACGCGCCCAGAACTTCTTGTAAAAGAATTGACAGAATTGGGAACTGCCACGGTTGTGCCGTTTTATCAAGATTTGCCGTCGCTTTCAGAAATGGACAGCGAACTGTGCTATTTTTTCTGGGACATTATTCTCACAACCACAAAAAGCAAAAACGACATCGAGGACGTTTTTATTTTCCTTGATTCAGATTCAAAAGTTGAAATCGAAAAAATCGACCTTTTGCCCGGAGAAGACAACAAAATCGGCGAGATTCTTGTGGCGCGAAAAGACGTTACGCAAGACGAACTCGATTCGATTTTGAACGCTCGGCAGCGGCTCGGTTCGGTTTTGGTGAACAAAAAAATCGTTTCAGACGAGCAAGTGCGCTCGGCATTGGCGGAGCAGCAGCATCTTCGCTCGCTTGGAACGGACGGAAAACCCGCACAAAGCGCGGGCAGCGCGAGTGCTTCGCAAGCGACGCTTAGGATTTCTTCGGCGAAACTCGACCAACTCGTAGACCTTGTGGGCGAACTCGTTACGTTCAACGCGCAACTCGACCAAGAGGCAACAAAAACCGAGAACATGAAATTCAAAAATCTCTCGGAGCAATGCGACAGAATCGCCGTGATGATGCGCGATATTTCGATGGGACTTCGCATGGTTCCCGTGGGAACGCTTTTTCAAAAATTCAAAAGAACGGTTCACGACCTTTCTTCTCAACTCGGAAAAAAAGTCGAAATGCTCACGGTGGGTGCGGAAACGGAACTCGACAAAACGGTCATCGAAAAACTCAACGACCCGCTTTTGCATTTGATTCGGAATTCTGTAGACCACGGCGTAGAATTGCCAGAAGAGCGCGAGGCGGCGGGAAAAAACGCGCAAGGAACGGTAACGCTTAGCGCAAAGCACATGGGCGCGTTTATTCACATCATAATTTCCGACGACGGCAAAGGAATGGACGCGGAAGCAATTCGCGCAAAGGGAATTCAGAAAGGACTTATAAAAGAAACGGACAAACTTTCTAATTCGGAGTTGTTTTTGCTTGTTTTTCAGCCGGGATTTTCTACGGCAAAGCAGGTTACGTCTGTTTCGGGGCGTGGCGTTGGACTTGACGTTGTAAAAAAAGACATCGCTTCGCTTGGTGGCACGGTTTCAATCGAGTCGCAAAAAGGAAACGGCACGAGTTTTATTTTGAAAATCCCGCTCACGCTTGCGATTATTGATGGAATGCTTGTGACGATTGGCGCGGTAAAATATATCGTTCCGCTCAACACGATTTCAGAATGTATTTCATCGACGATTACTTTGGAGCAAGTTGAAACCGAGCGATTTATTGTTACAAAAAATCACGGAAAGGATTTGCGTTCGATAAATTTGCGCCGTTTTTTCAAAATCAAAGACGCAATTCCAGAACGAGTTGAAATTGTGTCGGTGTATGACGGAGACGATGTTTTTGGACTCGTTGTAGACAAAATCCTCGGAAGTCAGCAGACGGTTATAAAACCGCTCGGTCCGCTTTATACAAATTGTACGGGAATAAACAGCTCCACGATTTTGGGCGACGGTTCAGTCGCGTTGATTTTGGACGTGTTCCAACTCACAAATATGATTCGCTCGTCGATGCAGGAGGCGAAGTAAAAAATGGCAAACATAAAGATGCCGCAAGGTCCTGCGGAGCTTTCTGATGCGCAGTTCAAGCAAATTGCAGAATTTATAGAAAAAAACGTTGGAATCAAAATGCCTGCGCAAAAAAAAATCATGGTGCAGTCAAGGCTTCAAGCGCGACTAAAGGCGACGGGGTATACGGATTTTGATTCGTACATCGCGCACGCTTTTTCCGCAACATCTCAATCCGACGAAGAAATCGCGCTGATGATTGACGTTCTTACAACGAACCTCACGAGTTTTTTCCGCGAAAGTCCGCATTTTGATTATATGACAAAAACGGTTTTGCCTGCGCTCGTTCAAGAAGGAAAGTCGTCGGTGGAAATTTGGTCTGCGGCGTGTTCGTCTGGAGAAGAGCCGTACACGCTTTGCATGGTCATGGAAGAATTTGCCAGAAATCACAAAGGTGCGCTTCGCGATTATCGAATTCTTGGAACGGACATTTCTTCGCGCGTGTTGGACAAGGCTTTGAACGCCGTTTATCCAATGGACACCGTTGACGACCTTTCGTTTGATATGAAAAAACGGTATTTTTTGCGCTCCAAAGATGCTTCAAAAAATCTCGTTCGCATTAAGCCCGAACTCCGAAAGCACGTTACGCTTGAGCGGCTTAATTTTATGGATGCGTCTTATCCGATAAGAACTGTAAAAGATATTATTTTTTGCAGAAATGCGCTGATTTATTTTGATAAACCAACACAGGAGGCGGTAATTAGAAAACTCCTTGCGCATCTTGTTCCTGGCGGACATTTGTTTTTGGGACATTCGGAAACGATTTTTGGCATGAATCTTCCGCTAAAAACCGTTGGACCTACGATTTTTCAAAAAATCGAGTAAAAAAAATAAAAGAGGAGAAAAGGCGGTATGCCAATCAAGGTTTTGATAATCGACGATTCTGCGCTTGTGCGGCAGACTATCACGGAAATCCTCAACTCGACTGAGGAGGTCAAAGTTATAGCCACTGCGCCCGACCCGATTGTGGGCGTTCGCAAAATCCGCGACGAGCGACCCGACGTAATCATGCTGGACATTGAAATGGCGCGAATGGACGGGCTGACGTTCCTCAAAAAAATGAACGAAACCGTTGACCCAATTCCGTGCGTGATTTGCTCGACGCTCGTTGAAAAAGGGTCGGCAGAGTCAATGAAGGCTCTTGAGTACGGGGCTGCGGAAATCATTTTGAAGCCGAGCATTGGAACGAAAAAATTTTTAGAAGAATCAAAAATAAAACTCGTTGAGGCGATAAAGTCCGCAAATTCGTGTCAGGGAAAAATAAAGCAGTTGATTCCGTCGCAGGCGGCTCTTCATTCTTCTTCGATTTTTGAAACGGAGGAAGAAATCGAGGAATTTGAGGAGGCGGAAGAGCCAAAAAAGACGGTGGTTGCTCCGCCTCCGCGCCCCGCTCCAAAAGCGAGTGCTTTTGGGTTTGGCTCTCGTGACGGCGGCACAATTCAGCCAAAATTGAGCGCGGACGTGATTCTTGAAAAACCAAATCCCGCGCACGCTCCGATTGACACTACGGACACGGTAATCGTTGTGGGGGCTTCAACGGGCGGAACTGAGGCTCTAAAGGATTTTTTGACAATGCTTCCAGAAGATTCGCCGGGACTTGTAATCGTGCAGCACATGCCAGAGCATTTTACGGCATCTTTTGCGCAGCGACTCGACGGACTTTGCAAAATTGCGGTTCACGAAGCGGAAGACGGCGATATGGTTCAGCGCGGGCAAGCACTCATTGCGCCAGGAAATCACCACATGCTTTTGAAGCGTCAAGGAAAAGATTATTACGTTGAAATAAAAGATGGACCGCTCGTTTCTCGGCACAGACCGAGTGTTGACGTGCTTTTTAGAAGCGCGGCGCGTTACGCGGGAAAAAACGCGGTCGGCGTGATAATGACGGGCATGGGCGACGACGGCGCAAAGGGAATGAAAGAAATGCACGACGCGGGCGCGTTCAACATTGCGCAAGACGAAGCGACGTGTATCGTTTATGGAATGCCTGCGGAAGCGGTCAAGGCGGGGGCGGTTGACACAATCGTTCCATTGCAGAGCATTGCGCAAACGGTTCTTGTTCATTCAAGACCAAAAGGGTGGAAATAAATGCGCTGAAAAATCGACATGAACGCGATTTTTCTGTAAAATGAAAAAACTCAAAGAGAAAATCGAAAATCGAACAGTTCGGAGGAAAAACATGGCAAAGAAAATTCTTGCAGTAGATGACTCAAAATCAATTCGGGCGAGTATTACGTTCATTTTGGGACAAGAAGGCTACGAGGTTGTGGAAGCGGAAGACGGCGTGGACGCGCTCGCAAAGGCAAAAGCGGACAAGTTCAATCTTGTTATCACGGATATAAATATGCCAAACATGGACGGAATCGAGTTGACGAAAAATCTTCGACAGACCGAAGGATACAAGTTCACGCCGATTATCGCGCTCACCACGGAAAATCAGCAGTCAAAAATGGACGAAGGCAAGGCGGCTGGCGCGACGGGGTGGATTGTCAAACCGTTTACGAGCGAGAAACTTCTCGCTGTGGTAAAAAAAATAATCGGGTGAAAAAAAATCGTTTTGAGCGACGCGGATAATCTAAAAAGATTTTTCGTTCTGCTCAACATGACAAACACTTTTGAAACAAACTCAAATAAAAAATTTGAGAAAAATAGAAAAAACAGTGCGGAGAAAATCTGCCAATTTCAAGGAGCATTTTCATGAGGAGTATTCGGACGGCAATCACGGTGTTCGTTTCGGTTGTTATCATTGTAACGGGAATCGTGCTTACTTCAATCGCGCTTTACATTTCAAACGACATGGTGAACGACCAGACAATAGAGAACATGGAGATGCTCGTGGAGAACGTGGCGAACTACGCCGACCTCAAGTTGGAGTCAGACCTCATCGCGCTCCGCACGGTGGCGGAATTCCCTATACTCAAGAGCGACGCCACGGAAGAGGAGAAGGCGGTTGCCATCAAGGGTTACATCCGCAACATCGGCAAGGCGGCGCGCTACTTCATCGTCACCGACACTGCGGGTAACGCCTACACATCCATGGACGAGTCGCTCAACGTGTCCACTCGGGAATACTTCCAGGAGGCGATTAAGGGCAAGTCCGCAATCGTGGGGCCAATTATCAGCGCACGCGGAGAACTTTCAATCTACGCGGCGTGCCCGATTTACAACGCGGACGGCGAAATCCGCGGCGTACTCGCGGCGAACATCGCCATGACAATCCTGAGCGACTTTGCCGAGCAGCTCACCGTGGGCAAGAGCGGCAAGGAATTTTTCATCAATCGGCTCACGGGCGCAATCATCTACGCGCAAAACAGCGAGTACGTGGAAAAGTCGCGCACATGGGAAGACCTCTACAAGACGGAAGAGCCGGGGTTCGGCGACCTTGCGCGCGTTTCCAAGTTGATGATGAACGGCGAGCACGGAAGCGAAGTCATCAAGGTTGACAAGGAGCCGTTCTACATTGCCTACAAGCCAATTCGGGAAGCGAATTGGGCGCTTGCGATTCGTGCGCCTACGGCGGATTTTGAAGCCGGCATCCATCACATGACGCTGCTTTTGATTATATGTTCGATAATTATCATTGTAATCGCACTTGTTATTGGTTTTATGTATGCGTCTTCGCTTGCGAAACCTGTCAATTTCCTTTCTCGTGTTCTCAAATCGGTGAGCGAGGGAAATCTTGTTTTTCCAAAGTCGGATTACGACACAATCGAGGGCATCGAAAAGCGCAAAGACGAATTTGGTGCAATGGGAGTTGCGTTGCACGGCATGGTTTCTTCGCTCATCGGCACGATTGACCGAGTTCGAGAAAGCGCGATGCAAGTGCGCTCTGGCGGCGAGCAGTTGAGTCAGTCAAGTCAAGTCGTTTCCACGGGTGCAAGCGAGCAAGCGGCAAGTACCGAGCAGATGAGCGCGACGATGGAAGAAATGACGAGCAACATTCGTCAAACTGCCGACAACGCGGGAAAAACGAGCGAAATCGCGAACAGCGCAGCGGCAAAGGGCGAAGCGGGCGGAGAAGCGGTAAACGATGCCGTTTCTGCCGTGGAAATCATCGCGCAAAAAATCGGTGTAATCGAAGACATCGCAAGTCAGACGAATATGCTCGCGCTTAATGCGGCAATCGAAGCGGCGCGCGCGGGCGAGGCTGGAAAAGGATTCGCGGTCGTTGCGAGCGAGGTGCGAAAACTTGCGGAGCGAAGTCAGAGCGCGGCGGGCGAAATCAGCGAGATTTCTGAAAAAACGCTTCAAACGACAACACACGCGGGCGAACTTATCAAAGAGGTCGTTCCGAGCATCGAGCAAACGAGCCAACTTGTGCAGGAAATTGCAATCGCAAGTCGAGAGCAAAACGACGGTGCGCAGCAAGTCAGTCAAGCGATTATTCAGATGGACCAAGTGGTTCAGCAAAATGCGAGTGCGGCGGAAGAAATGGCTGCAATGGCGGAGGAACTTTCTGCGGAAGCGGAACGACTCGTAAAGGTTATTGCGTTCTTCAAAACGCCAGGGGACGAAAATCGTCAGTTCAAAGTGTTGGACGAAGCGGAAACGCATGCCGCTGTTTCTGCGCCAACAGAACAGAGCGCGGCAAAACCCAAAAAACCCGCAAAAGTAAAAATCGCAAAGATTCAAAGAAAATCGGAAACTCCAGAGCCACAAAAAACCGAAAGTGCTTCAAGCGGACAAGAAAATCCGCCGACAAAGCCAGTTCCTGAAACTGCGGAAAAGAAGCCTACGAGTGGCACGGTCGTAAGAAAAACGGCGGCAGATTTAATCAGCGATTCGGATTTTGAGGAATTCTAATTTTTGAAAACGTTGAGAATTAAAAATGGAAAATTATCTTACGTTTACGGTTGACAATCATCTTTACGCGATTAACGTAAAATCGGTTTTGGAAGTGCTTAATCTTTCCGTGCCGACGGCGGTTCCGTGTGCGCTTCCGTATATCGAGGGGTTGATTTATTCGCGAGGGCAAGGAATTACGGTTGTGAATTTGCGCAGGCGATTTTCGCTTCCAGACCAAGTTGCTGACAAGCGCACAAAAATCATCGTTGTTGAAATGCGTATTAAGGCAGATAATTCTGGAAATGAAACCGTTATTCTGTATGGGCTTGTGGCGGATTCTGTTCAAGACGTAATTCAAACTTACGAGGAAGAAAAAATCGAGGACGCGGAATGTTCGATTCCAAAGGAGTTTATTGCGTATGCGTTCCGCTGGAACGAAAATCCGCTTTTTATTCTTGATTTTAACAAACTCTTTGAAGAACACGCGAAACTCAATCTTTTGCAAACGGTGAGTTCATCAGAAACTCAAAATTTGACGTAAACGAGCGGAGCGTTTATTCTGTTATTCAAAATTGAAAAATAAATTTTTATTGGAGGATTTTTCGATGGAAAAATTTGACATGGAAAGCTTCAGCCTCAAGGAAAAAGTCGCTTGGGTCACGGGGGCATCCTACGGAATCGGCTTCGCAATCGCGTCGGCATACGCGGCGGCGGGCGCAAAAATCGTGTTCAACGACCGCGGGCAGGAGCAGCTCGACAAGGGGCTTGCGTCCTACAAGGAGGCGGGAATTGACGCGCACGGCTACATCTGCGACGTGACGGACGAGGCGCAGGTCGTGGAGACGGTGAAGAAAATCGAAAAGGACGTGGGCGTGGTTGACATCCTCGTGAACAACGCGGGCATCATCAAGCGAATCCCGATGACGGAAATGAGCGCGGCGGACTTCCGCGCCGTGATTGACGTTGACTTGAACGCGCCGTTCATCGTGTCAAAGGCGGTTCTCCCCGGCATGATTAAGAAGGGGCACGGAAAAATCATCAACATCTGCTCGATGATGAGCGAACTTGGGCGCGAGACGGTGAGCGCGTATGCGGCGGCAAAGGGCGGTCTCAAAATGCTCACGCGCAACATCTGCTCCGAATACGGCGCGCAGAACATCCAGTGCAACGGCATCGGACCTGGCTACATCGCAACTCCGCAGACCGCACCCTTGCGCGAAAAACAGGCTGACGGAAGCCGCCACCCGTTCGACCAGTTCATCTGCGGGCGCACCCCGGCAGGTCGCTGGCTCTTGCCAGAGGAACTGCGCGGACCTGCGGTGTTCCTTGCGAGCGACGCTTCAAACGCAGTGAACGGGCATATTCTCTACGTTGACGGCGGAATCTTGGCGTACATCGGAAAGCAACCGTCGTAAAAAATCGTTTTTGCGAAAAATCCTGCCTTTCAATCTGTCTTTTTTGCAAAAAGATTGAGGGCGGGATTTTTTAATGCGATTTTTTTTGTTTATTCTGTAAAATTTACTTGTCAATATGCGTGAAATTTGTCTTTTTTGTAGATATTTTTGAACCGTTGAGTGCTTTGCGATTTCCTGCTACAATGCGTGTATTCAAATTGATAAAATAGAAACTCAAAAAGGAGTAAACAAATGGAAAAGACAGAAGTACAGGCAAAGTTAAAGGATTTCTTTATGTCAAACTTGGGTGTGGACGGCGATGTGCTGAAGTATGACACGGCGTTGTTCGGCGACGAGGTTGGCTTGGATTCAGTGGACTCGCTGGAAATCATCTCTTTTGCTGATGACGAATACGGTGTTTCTATGACGGGACTTCCCAAAGAAACATTCTACAGCATCGACACGATTGCGGATTATATCGTAAAGAACGCATAAGCTGTCATTCCCGCGCTTGACGCGGGAATCTCATTGTCTAAGAGATTATCGGGTCAAGCCCGATAATGACAAACTGATAAGAATTAAGCATAAGGAATTCAGAATGACCGAAGAGAAGAATCGCTGTGTAGTGACTGGCTTGGGCATGATTTGTGCCATCGGAAACTCCGTGGAAGAGTCTTGGAAAAATGTGCTCTCGTCAGTGTCTGGCATTAAGCACACAACAACGGTTGATACGGAAAACTGCTACGCGACGCTGGCTGCAGAAGTAAACTGCGACACGCTGGACGACATTGACGCGCCGGAAGAAAAAGACCGCGCTTCAAAACTGTGTCTGAAGGCGGCAAAAGAAGCGTTGGCAGATTCTGGTTTAGCCAAAGGCAACGATGACCCGCGCGTAAGCGTAATTATCGGCAGTTGTGTGGGCGGTGCGGTAAGCATTGAGCATTATTACAAGCACGGAAAAAACAAGGCGGACATCCTCAAAATGCCGATTGCACCGATTGCTTCTCAGGTTGCGGAACTTGCGGGCGCGGGCGGCATTGTGACGAATGTGGGGAATGCGTGCGCGGCGGGTACGATTAGCGTTGCCTATGCGTGCGACTTGATTCGCGCGGGCAAGGCCGATGTAGTGCTTGCCGGCGGCGCGGATTCGTTTGCGTCCATCCCGTATGCGGGATTCCTTTCTTTGCACGCGCTGGACGAAAACGGCTGTTCGCCGTTTAACCGCTGCACGGGCATTACGCTGGGCGAAGGCGCGGGCGTGGTGATTGTGGAGTCCTATGCGCATGCAAAGGCACGCGGCGCAAAAGTGTACTGCGAAGTGCTGGGTGCGGGCGTAACCACGGACGCGCATCACATTACCGCGCCGCGTGAAGACGGTTTGTGCCAGATTGAGGCGATTACCCGCGCCATTGAAAATTCAGGCGTGGCAAAAAAAGACATCGGCTATGTGAACGGACACGGAACGGGCACGGCAAAGAACGACAACGCCGAATTCCTTTCGCTCCACGCGGTGTTTGATGGCGAAAACGACAATTTGAGCGCAAGTTCCACCAAGGCGATGACGGGTCACTGTCTGGGTGCGGCGGGCGCGATTGAAGCCGTGTTCTCTATCAAGGCACTCACGACCAACACGGTCATTCCTACACTGGGCTATTCCGACGAAGACAAAGAAAAGCTAAAGGAAAAAGCAGGCAAGATTGATTTTGTGCAGAATGTGCCGCACCAAAAAGAACTGAACGCGGTGATGAGCAATTCGTTTGCGTTTGGCGGCAACAATGCGAGCATCATTTTCAGCAAGACGGCGGGCGATGTAAAAGTCAGCAGTGCAAAGCCGAACATCGCCATTACGGGCTTGGGCTTGGTCAATCCGCTGGGACACACCAAAGACGCGTACATTGCCGCAGTCAAGGCGGACGCAAAACCCACGGAAACGAGCATTCACTCAACGATTGAGACGAGCGAATACGATGAGCTGGGCATTAAGATGGCATTCTACCGCAAACTGGACAACTTTAGCCAGCTACAAGTGGTAACGGGTATGCGCGCGCTTAAAGACGCAAACATCACCGTCACCGAAGAGAACGCAAAAGATATTGGAAACATTGTGGGCACGAGCGAAGGCGCGCTTGGTTCAACCTACGATTTTGAAGAACTGATTGGTGAAAAAGGAAACGCAAAGGGAAGCGCGTTCAAGTTCCCCAACACCGTGTACAATGCGGCGGGCGGCTACCTTTCCATCTGCTCTGGCTTAAAAGGCTACAGCGTTACCGTAACGAGTGGCCCTGTTTCCGGACTGACGAGCATTGCCTATTCCATGAATGTGATTAAGGAAGGGCAGGAAAAAATCATGCTCGCCACGGGTAATGACGAAAATATCCCGATTCTTGACAATCTGTTCAATGAACTGGGTTACAAGGCAAAATCCGTGGTCGCTCCCTACGCGCAGGCAGACGGATTTGTGCTGGGCGACGCAAGCACGACGATTGTGCTTGAAGACGACGCAAACGCACAGAGCCGCGGGGCAACCGTGTACGCGCATGTGCTTGGCTACGGGAACGGACGCAAAAATGTGCGCTTTGGCGCGCTTTCTGGTACGGACGAAGCACTGGAAAAAGCCATTTCCGACGCGCTTTCTGACAGCGGCGTACAGGCGGGCGACATTGACGCGGTGTTTGGTTTTGCAAACGGCATGAAAGCCGTGGACGACATTGAAAAGCGCGTGGTTGCAACATGCTTTGGCGAAACGCCCGTTATCGCAATCAAAGAGCGCGTGGGCGAAGGTCGCGCGGGAACGGCGGCACTGCAAGTGGCACACGCCGCGCTCATGCTCCACGGCGACATTGCAAGCGACAACGCCTTTGTGTTTGGCAAAGACGGCGCAGTTAGCCGCAAAAGCGTGGACGGCAAAGCCCTGAACAAAGTGCTGGTCATTTCGTTCGCGCTTGGCGGCTCGTACACGGCGGTCGTGCTGGGGAAATAAAAACAGAGCGGAGAATAAAGGTATGAAAGTTGCGATTGTGACCGGTTCATCAAAGGGAATTGGCAAGGCGTGTGCGATTCGGCTGGCAAAGGACGGCTACGCGGTGGTGGTAAACTACAGCCGTTCGGACGATGAGGCTGCCGCCGTAGTGGAAGCGATTAAGGCAGACGGCGGTGAGGCGACGGCGTACAAGGCGGATGTTTCCAAGCTAGACGAAGTGAAAAAAATGTTCCGCGACGTGCACAAACAGTACGGAAGCATTGACGTGCTGGTGAACAACGCGGGCATTGTGCGCGACGAATACTTGCTCATGCTGAACCCGGAGACGCTGGACAAATGCCTTGACCTGAACATTAAGGGCTACATATATTGTGCGCAGGCGGCAGTGCTTAAGATGTTCAAGCAGAAACACGGCGTTATCATCAACATGTCGTCCGTTTCAAGCAAGTTTGCCCTGCCGGGTCAGAGCGTGTACAGCGCGACAAAGGGCGCGGTCAATTCGCTTACGCAGACGCTCGCAAAGGAACTGGCTGGCTACGGAATCCGCGTGAACGCCGTGGCTCCCGGTTTTATTCAGACGGAAATGATTGATGCAATCCCGCAGGAAAAGCGCGACGAATACATCAAAAATGTGCCGCTCCAGCGGTTCGGCACGGCAGAAGATGTGGCAAATGTGGTAAGCGCGCTCGCGTCCGACGCATTCTCGTATGTGACGGGACAGACCATCGTGCTTGACGGAGGCTTGTCGCTGTAAGTGTTGGATAGCGGCGCGTTTTTACAGGAGGTGAGCGATGATTGCAGTTCCCTACGCTGATTTTTTTGCGAATCCCGCGCAGTATCAGGAAAAAGCGGAGCATTTTGGCATAAAAATTTTGCCCAAAAAGCGCGAAAAGAAGATTTCGCGCAGATTGCAGAAGAAACTGGATGCGTTACACGCTGTCATCGGGATTTTGCCATCTGACATTGACGAAAACGCCTTAAAAGAAGAGAGGCTTGCGCGACAATGAGAATCCTGCTCGATACCAATATTGCCGTTGATATTTTATCTGAGCGAAAACCCTTTTGCGATGCTTCCATTGCGTGTTATGAAAATGCTGTACTACAAGGGCATAAGATATACATATCAACGGTTTCTGTTGCCGATGTAATGTATCTGACGCGAAAATACTTTGCGGATAAAAAAGAACAATTACAAAAAGTGTCAGCCTTTATGAACAGCATTTGCATCGCAAAAGTGACGAAAAAAGATTTACAATTTGCATTTTCGGGCGTGATGTCCGATTTTGAAGATGCCGTACAGTCATTTTGTGCAAAGCGGCATCGCGTCAGATATATCATCACGCGCAATGTAAAAGATTACGCCCTTTCTCCCGTACCCGCCGTAGAGCCGTCCGATTTTCTTGCCTTGTGCGCAAGATAAGCCGTTTCTAGTTGAAAATTCCCACTATTCATTGTATCATAGACTGATGAACATTTACGAAATTAGTCAGAAGATTGCGCAGCGGCCACCGTTTCAGATGATTGAGCGGGTGCTGGAGTTGAAGAGCGGCGAAAGCGCGACGGGCATTAAGAATGTGAGCGTGAACGAGCCGTATTTTACGGGGCATTTTCCGGGTACGCCGATTATGCCGGGCGTGCTGATTGTGGAAGCATGTGCGCAGCTCTGTTCGCTCGTGATTGAAAAAGATGAAAAGGCACTGGAAGACAATCTGTATGTGCTTTTAAAAATTGACGGATTTAAGTTTGTCAAGCCCGTGATTCCCGGCGACCAGCTGGTGATTACGGTGAACAAGACGAAGGGCGGTGGCGTTCTGGTCGGCTTTGACGCAGTGGTAAAAGTGGGCGACGCGGTGTTTGCAAAGGGCAGTCTTACCTTTACTACCATTCCCAAAGCGTCAGTGGAAGAGCGGTAGTCGGGCTATCGGGTCGGATTAAAAAGCGAAAGGCGCATGGCGCAAGCCTGATGGAGAATACTTGTTGCATGAAATTGATAAAAAAAGCAATCAATAATTTTCTCTTCGCATTCGGAAAATGCTCCATTGTGCTGGTGCGGTTTTACATGCATCTGGTCTACCGCCCCAAAGCGCATTTTGTGGATAAATCCGTGCAGACAAACCGATTAAAAGAGCCGTGCATTGTGATTGCGAACCACACCACGATTGTAGACCCGCCGTTTATTCTTTCAGTTTTGCGCGGAAAAACGGCGATTGTCATTGCAAAGGACTGGTTTGAAAAACCGAGCATCAACTGGATTTGTCGCGCGGCAAACGGCGTTCCCTGCGACCGCTTTAATCTGGACACGGAATGGGCGTTGCTTGCCAAAAAAGAACTGAAAAAAGGGCGTTCGGTCGTCATTTTTCCCGAAGGAAAGTGCCGCGAGGACGGCGATTTGAACGAATTTAAGTCGGGATTTGCGTTTTTGGCGCGGAGTACGGGGTATCCAGTGGTCTGCGTCGGGCTGGACGGAAAATATACGTTTGGGCATCGTATTCACTATGTGGTGGACGTGCCGCGTACCATTGAGCGGACAAAAGGTGTTCCCTCTGGTGTGGATTTGGAAAATCAGGCGGCGCAGTGCAGGGAGCGGGTAAAGTTGCTCAAAGCGAGTGCGATTAGCCACAGTACGGCATCGCTCCCCGCGCCTGGCACAGTGTACCCCGTTGTGCCGCCGACTCCCGAAGCAAACGCAGAACAAGCAGGAGACGCAGAATGAAATACGGTCTTGTTTTGGAAGGCGGCTCGCGCAAGGGGCTGTACACGGCGGGCATTATCGATGCTTTTTTGGATAATAACATACAATTTGATTATGTTATAGGCGTTTCTGCTGGTGCTCACGCATTGATGAATTATATTACAGAGCAGCATGGGCGAACAAAGCGCGTACTCACTCCGCATACGATTCGGCGCGACGGCGGTGGCAATTTTATTCTCCTCAGAGACGGAATCCGAAAAGCACTTCACGAAATGGTCTACGAATATCCGTTTTGCAAAAGCGACCCTTTTAATTTTGAAAAATTTTTTTCCTCTTCGATTGAATACGAATTTGCTATGACGTGCGTTGAAACGGGGCGACCTGCGTATTTTTCGGAGCGGAGCGACAAAAAGCGGCTTTTAGATTATGTGTGCGCCAGTTGCTCGCTCCCGTTGCTTTTTTCAATCGTTGACATCGACGGAATTCATTACGCAGACGGGTGCATTTCTGATAGTGTGCCTTTTGAGCGCGCGTTTGAGAAAGGGTGCGACAAAGTTGTGGTGATTTCAACGCAAGAGCCATGGGACGGACCTGTTGATTTCAAAAAAATGCGTGGCGTTCTCTATCCGCTCTACAAATCGTCGCATCCAAATCTGTATCGTGCGCTTATGCGTCGATTTGACGATTACAACAAAATGCTCAAACGGCTTGAAAACGCTGAAGCAAAAGGACGTGCGTTCGTGTATCGTCCAACGGAAGTGCTTTGCGACCTTTTTGAAACCGACGCAAAAAAAATCGACGCTTCTTATAGTTACGGGTATCGCTCTGCAAAAGAAAACATGAAAGCAATGAAAGCCTTTTTAGGTCAATAATTTCGATTTTGCTCTTTGAACGAAAAATCTCGCTCTTTTGAAAGAAAAAGTGCGTGTTGAGCAAAAAATTTTTGTAGTTTAGCAAAGAAACTTTGTGGTTGAGCGACGAAACTCGGTGGTTGAGCGATGTCGAAACCACAACTTTCAAAATCAAATCAAAACTTTTTTCCCGCGTGTCAAAAAATCATGGTAAAATAAAAAGCAGATTGAAAAATTTTATCGCGCTTTTGCGCGACGGGGGTTCAAATGAAAGGAAACGTAATTGTAGGACAGTCGGGCGGACCGACTTCGGTAATCAACTCAAGCCTTGCGGGAGTTTTTCGCACGGCAAAAGACCGCGGAGCCGAGAAAGTCTACGGAATGCTCCACGGAATCAAGGGGCTTTTGGACGGGCAGTATGTGGAACTTTCGGAAAAACTCGATTCCACAATGGCAATCGACCTTTTGAAAAGAACTCCATCGTCTTTTTTGGGTTCGTGCCGTTACAAATTGCCAGAAATCAAAGACGACCGCGAAACGTTTGACAAAATCTTCAAAATCCTTAACGAATTAGACATAAAATTCTTCTTTTACATCGGTGGCAACGACTCAATGGACACAATCAAAAAACTTTCCGATTACGCAATCGTAACGGGAAGCGACATCAAGTTCATGGGCGTTCCAAAGACAATCGACAACGACCTTGCCGTTACTGACCATACGCCTGGCTACGGTTCGGCGGCAAAATTTATCGCGTCCACGATGAAAGAAATCATCCGCGACGGTCTCGTCTACGATTATCCGACGATTACGGTCGTGGAAATCATGGGACGCAACGCGGGCTGGCTTACGGCGGCGGCGGCTTTGGCAAAAAGCGACGATTGCGAAGGCGTTGACCTCATCTATCTTCCTGAAAAAGCGTTCGACATCGACCATTTTATGAAAAAAGTGCGAGAACTCGCTGACAAAAAACGCTCGGCGGTGATTGCCGTGAGCGAAGGAATCAAAGTTGCCGATGGCCGATACGTTTTTGAACTTGCTGACCACGTTGAGTTTGTGGATTCGTTTGGGCATAAGCAAATGTCGGGAACGGCGAAATTCCTTTCAAACAAAATCGGTGCGGAACTTGGCGTAAAAAGCCGCGCAATCGAACTTTCAACGCTCCAGCGATGCGCGGCGCACATGACGAGCCGCACGGACATCACCGAAGCGTATAACGTTGGAGGAGCGGCGGTCAAAGCGGCATTTGAAGGCGAAACGGGAAAAGTCGTTGTGATTAAGCGCGTTTCAGACGACCCGTACATGAGCGTTACCGAAACAGCCGACGTTCATCAAATTGCAAACGTTGAGAAAAAAGTCCCGCTCGATTGGATTACAAGCGACGATTATGTAACGCAAGATTTGTTGCACTACATTCACCCGCTTATTCAGGCGGAACTTTCGCCAATTATGGTTGACGGACTTCCGCGCCATCTTCGGATAAACGACTAACATTCGTTCAAAATCAATTTTTGAAAAAATGGCGGTTAAAAGAATCTGTTGATGATAGGTCAAAACCGCCATTTTTTTTGCCAATTTTGTTCAAATCATCTTTGCCAAAAGCACTTGAAAAAACAAAAGAAATTGTATAAAAATAAAACCATGAAACTTTTGGGAATCAAAAAACAAAATATAACTATACAAATACGGGGGGGGGGGACTCTAAAAAGCCCTATACGTTTTTTCCATTATTCTTTTTTTTGCCACCGTGCGTGGAGGTAAAAAAATGAATAATTTTCCTGTAAATTATCTAGCCTGCTTTATAAATCTATTTATTGTACCGATTTTTTCGCTCATTTTTGCTGCGTATTTTTACAAAAAGCCTTACGGTTGCAATTTTTCAACATTCATTCGATATTTTGTTTACGTTGTTTCAAATCTCGTAATAGCGCATGTTTTTGTCGTTTTTGTTCGAGTTATTTTTGGTGTTCGCGTTGCAAATGACGGCGTAACGTACACGATTTTTGTTCTCATTTCTTGCGCCATTTCCGTTTGGGCGGAAGTTTTTGTCAAAAAATTCATCGAAGAGTCAAAAAATCAACAAACTCAAGAGGGCGAAAAATGAGCGAGATTTTGTATGCGATTATCATTAGCCCGATTGAAACTGTTTTTGATTGGATTTTCAATTTTGTTCACAGTTCTTTTCCCGCTGGAGGCGTAATCGCGTCGATTTTTGGCGTGAGTCTTGCGCTAAACATTCTTGCTTTGCCGCTCTACAACATCGCCGATTCGATTCAGCAAAAAGAGCGTTCCGTTGTCAAAAAAATGGAAAAATGGGTTCTCCACATAAAGCGCACGTTCAAAGGCGACGAGCGGTTTATGATGCTTTCCGAGTGGTACAGGCAGAACGGCTATCACCCGATTTTCGCGCTCAGGAGCACGCTCTCGATTTTGATTCAGATTCCGTTCTTCATTGCGGCGTACCACTATTTGCGGAATTGCGACCTTCTTTCCGACGCTTCATTTTTGATTTTCAAGAATTTGGGAATGCCCGATTCCGCGCTTTCGTTCAAAGTCGCTTCCCATGCTGTTTCCGTGAACGTGCTGCCGTTTGTGATGACGGCGATAAATTGCTTTTCTGGAGCCTTGTACGCAAAAGGCGTGCCGCGCCGTGAAAAAATGCAGATTTACGCGCTCGCGCTGATTTTCTTGATTCTTTTGTACAATTCGCCGAGCGGACTTGTGATTTACTGGACGCTGAACAACGTGTTCTCGCTCGCAAAAAACTGGATAAAAAAGAATTTCAAAAATAAACGAAAAATGCTTCTTTCGTTTAGCGTTCTTTTGATTTTTCTTGTTCATGTTGCGGCTCTTCGTTCGTTTGGCTCAAAAGAATTCTGTTTGATTCTTTTTGCATACGCGATTTTCTTTTTTTGCATTCTCTATCAAAAATTTTTCAGATTTAGACTTTTTGGACTTTTTGTTTCAGAAATAAAGGTTGCATTTTTTGAATGCAAGACGATTTTTTTGCGCGTCGTAAAAAAAGCCGCACAATACGTGCCATCGTCGCTCAAAAAACTTCCAAAGCCAAGTTTCGCGCTTTTGTTGTTCTCTGGAATCGCGCTTTCACTTTTGTGTGGATTGGTGCTTCCTTCGAGTGTGATTGCCTCAAGCCCCATCGAGTTTTCGTTTTTGGGAGAAACGTCTTCGCCGCTTTTATACATAACATCGACTTTTTTTGTTTTTGCGGGATTTTTTGTTTTTTGGCCAATTATGATTTTTCTGCTGTCGGGAAATCGACTTCGATTTTTTATTCCGATTTTGCTTTTTGCGCTTGCCGTATGCGCCATTTTCAACGTATACGTTTTTAAGTGCGACTGGGGAACGGTGGACGTTTCGTTCAATCTTTCAAGTGCTGACATTTTGAACGTGGAAAATCCGCTGTATCGCCTTGTGCCGCTTGAGATTTTGTGTTCGATTGTTCTTGCGTCATTTGTTGCATTTCGGCGAATGCGGGCGGGAATTATGACCGCGCTGATTTTTGCCGCAAGCCTTGGAATGGCGGCGTTTTCGCTCACAAAAATCAAGGCAATCCAAACCGACTTTGCCAAATACGAGGAAAACCTTGAGAAATACGGCAGCAAGGGATTTTTGGAGGGCGATGAAGTGGAAAAAGTCTACCATTTTTCAAAAACACAGAAAAATGTGCTTGTCCTTTTCCTTGACCGCGGGATGGGACCGTTCGTAAAGGGAATTTTTGAGGAATTTCCAGAAATCAAGGAAAAATTCGACGGCTTCACGTTCTATCCGAACACGATTTCATTCTCATGTTCCACAGTGACGGGTTCGCTTCCGCTGTACGGCGGCTACGAATACACGCAAGATGAAATCAACAAGCGCGACACGGAACTTTTGCGCGACAAAAACAACGAGGCGCAGCTCCTCATGCCAAAACTGTTTCTTGACGCGGGCTTTTCGGCGACCGTTACCGACCCGTGCTGGCCGAATTTTAAGTGGTCGGGAGATTTGAGCGCGTATGAAAAATTCCCTGAAATTGTCGCAAAAGAACTCGAAGGAAAACTGTACGAAAATTTCATCAAAGAAAAAGGCTTGACCGACTATAACGACGCGGATTCGATTTGCAAAAAGCAAATTGTGAACTTTTCGTTTTTGCAAGTTCTGTATCCGAATCTGCGAAAGCCTTTTTACGAAAAAGCGCGCATTCTTCCCGTGCGAAAAGGACTTGACGGGGGCGCGAAAGGCTGGCTTTGGCGGTTTTCGCATCTGTACTATCTTCCGCTGTACACTGATTTTGACGCGGAGCAGGGGGCGTTCATCAATATGCACTCATTGGCGGCGCACGATGTTTTTACGCCTTCTGACGATTTGGAAACGCCCGCCGCAGAAAATCTCAAAGACTGGAACGGACGCTCTCATTTTTTGGCGGATGCCGCTTGCTTCACTCAATTTGGAAAATTCTTTGACCTCTTGAAGGAAAACGGCTGTTACGACAACACACGAATCATCATTGTTTCCGACCACGGCTGGGACGGTGGAGAACTAAAAGGTCGATTCGATGAATTTGAAAATCCCAAACCGCATCAGGCGATGTGGATGACCGCGTTGCTTATGGTGAAAGATTTTGATTCTCACGGAGAGGCAACATCTGATGACACATTTATGACAAACGCCGACACTTTGTATCTTGCAAAGGAAGGTTTGGGGCTTTCAGACACAAACCCGTTCACGGGCAAAAAATTTGATTTGCAAAAGGAAAACGGTGTAGATGTGCATTGGTGCTACGACTGGAATGCCGCGAATTTTCAAGAGGCAACGCAGTTCGAGTTCACGGAGAATCTGAACTGGCATGTAAGCGGCGACATCTACAACGAAAACAACTGGATTCCGCTCACGGAGTGGAAAAAGGCGCACGGAGGCGCGGAATGATTGCTTTTGCGCAGGGGCTACTTTTGGTGCTCGTCCAGCAGTTTTTTCAGGTATTCGCGGTCGAGCGTCGCCTTCTGAACGTCGTCCGCGCGTCCCGCCGCGTACAGCTTGGCGAACAGCGACAGCAATTTGCCCTCCCCGCGCTGCTCGCCAAGCGCAAAGCCCTCGCTTCGTCCAAGCGCAAAGCCCTCGTTTCGTCCAAGCGCAAAGCCCTCGTTTTTGATTGCTTGGATTACATCGCACATTTTCATACCTCCTGCGCTTTGCTTCGCGCTGTTCAGAATGCCCGGTTCTATGCTCTTGAACGAATCCTCGCCGGAAAGGACGTGAAATATGTCCAAAATCTCTTCGATATGCCGAAGCTGCCGCTCGGAGCCTTCGTACCGCTGGCGCAGCCGCTTTGCCCTCAGATACTCCAGCACTTCCCGAAAGTCGCTCTTGAAAAGCGCAATCTGCTCCTCAGAAAGCCACGCGAGCTCGAACAGGTTGAGCTTGTAGTCGCTGACGAACGGCATGAGCTCGTCGCCCACGGAAAGCCTCTCCTTGAGCGAAACCGGAGAAGTCCATCGCCTTTCGGTTCCAAAATACAGCACCAGCGTAACGACGGGATAGCGTTCCCTCTGCCCCTTTTCGGAAAGCTGCCCCCTGTACGCCGCGCCGTCGTAGCCTATCACCCGAAGCGGCATGTCGGAATCGACCGCGCTCTGGTTATCGATTCCGCACAGTCCGAGGCGAATGCGCTTGTTCCGCCAATACTTCGCCACGTCCCGCTCCTGGCTGCGCACGCCTCCGCCCATTTTGTAGACGGAAAGCGGCTGCGCGTCGGTCAGGTCGTCCTCTTGGACCACTTCCCTGCCGCCAAAAAGCAGGGCGTTCAAAATGTCGGCGAATACGTCGTCGCACGATTCGAGCGTCTTTTCCGCCACATCCTTTTCGCTCATGCTGAAAATTGTACACAGTTTTTTTTCAAATCTCAAGGAGGCCAAGCGTGATTCTCTACATAGACCCCGGCACGGGGAGCATGATTTTCAGCCTGTTCATCGGGCTTGCCGCAGTCCTTACATTTGCCGTGCGCTCCGCAATCTTAAAAATCACCTTTTTCCTTTCTGGCGGAAAGGCGGGCAAAAACATCGACAAAAAGAACATTCCGTTCGTCATCTTCTCCGACCACAAGCGGTACTGGAACGTGTTCCACGGCCTGTGCGACGAGTTCGAGGCGCACGGCGTTGATTTGACATACTACACCGCCTCTCCAGACGACCCCGTCCTCTCGATGCCGTACAAGCATATCCACGCGGAGTATCTAGGCGAAAAGAACAAGCCCTACGCAAAAATGAATATGCTTCACGCCGACATCGTGGTCGCCACAACCCCTGGGCTTGACGTGTACCAGTGGAAGCGGAGCCGCTTCGTCAAGTGGTATGTGCATATCCCGCACGGATTGCGTCCGCTTTATGCCTACAGGATGTTCGGACTTGACCACTACGATGCGGTTTTAGTAACGGGCAGCAATCAAACCAAAAGCGGGCATGAAATCGAGGCTTTTAGACCATCTTCAACCCGAAAGGAATATGTTACGGTCGGCTCGCCTACAATGGACAACCTGCTTTCACAAATCAAGAACGCGCCAAAGCGGGCGGAAAATCCCAAGAAAGTCGTCCTCGTCGCACCAAGCTGGGGCAAAAGCGGAATCCTCTCAAAATACGGCTCGGAATTTCTTTCTGCGTTACTAAAAACCAATTATGAAGTAATCGTAAGGCCGCACCCGCAGACCGTAACTAGCGAGCAGGGCGTATTGACACCGCTGATGAAGGAATTCCCAAAAATCGAGTGGAATTTCGACAACGACAACTTTGCCGTTCTGAACCGTGCGGACATTTTGATTTCCGACTTTTCAGGAACGATGTTTGATTTTGCGCTAGGTTTTGGAAAACCAATCATCTACACCGATGTTGAGCTAGACACCGCTCCATACGACATGGCGTGGCATAACGGAGAAATCTGGGAATTTGAGGTACTTCCAAAAATCGGCACGAAGCTCGAAACAAAAGATTTTGGCAAAATCGGAGAAATTATCCAAGCCTCGCTGGAAAACGCAAATTTCAGAAAATCGCTCGAAGAGGTTAGGTCTGAGTGTTGGGAAAATATAGGCGAAAGCGCAAAGGCTGAATTTGAGTATCTGATGAAAAAACACAAAGAAATAGAGGAAAAATATGATGCATAACACAGAATACAATCGCGATACAGCATACTGGAACGAGTTTTATAGGCAAAATCCGCCATCGTCCATGCAGGAAAGCCGCTTTGCTCGGTTCGTCACAAAATATATCGAAAAGAACAAGACGCTTGTTGACATCGGCTGCGGAAACGGGCGCGATAGTTTTTTCTTCAATCGGCTTGGGTTGAATGTTGTAGGAATTGACGCTTCGGACGCGGCGGTTTCTGCGCTGAACAACATTTCTTCGGGTAATCTTTCGTTTGTTTGCGGAAATTTCATAAACGAAAAAATCATTTTTGAAAATCATCCCGATTATTTTTACAGCCGCTTTACGCTCCACGCGATAAATCAAAACGGTCAGACGGAGCTTCTCAAAAATGTGTACGATTCTCTTAAAAGTGGCGGCAAATTTTTCATCGAGGTGAGGTGCACTGCCGACTCGAAATTTGAGAAAGGCGAAAAAGTCGAGACAAACGCATTTATCCTTGACGGGCATTATCGCCGCTTTCTTGTTATGGAAGAATTGCTTTCCGAGTTGATTGAAATGGGCTTCCATGTAAAATATGCCGAGCAGGAAAAAGGCTTCGCCCCGTTCAACGGCGACGATTCCGAGATAATTCGGATTGTGGCAGTCAAAGAATCTCAAAATTTCGCGGGGTGGGGGGGGTACAAAAGTATAGTAAAATTTCTTCATTTCCCCGCAAGCACAAAAATCGCCGCGTAGCGTAGGGGGAAGGGAAGATGAAGACTGTTTACTGTGGCATGAGTGCCGACCTGATTCACCACGGACACCTGAACATCATCCACGAGGCGATGAAGCTCGGCGAGGTTACGGTCGGGGTTCTCACCGACGAGGCGATTGCGAGCTACAAGCGGCTTCCGTACCTTGCCTACGGGCAACGGGCAGAAATCGTGTCGAACATCAAGGGAGTTTCCCGCGTAGTTCCTCAGACCACGCTCGACTATGTGCCGAACCTTGTGAAGCTGCGCCCCGACTTCGTGGTCCACGGTGACGACTGGCTCTCGGGCGTGCAAAAGGAAACTCGGCAGCGCGTCATCGACTGCATCTCAAAGTGGGGCGGGAAGGTCGTGGACATTCCCTATACGCCCGGCATTTCCTCCACAATGCTCAACGCGGAGGTGAAGGAAATCGGGACGACCCCTGAAATCCGCCAGAAAATGCTCCGCCGCCTCATCGCCGCAAAGCCGATTGTCCGCATCATGGAAAGCCACTCGGGGCTGACGGGGCTTATCATCGAAAAGACCAAGGTAAAGGCGAACGGCAGGACCGAGGAGTTCGACGGGATGTGGGCAAGCTCGCTCACGGACTCAACGAGCAAGGGGAAGCCCGACATCGAGGCGGTTGACCTTACAACGAGGCTCCACGGTCTGAACGACGCGCTCGAATGCACCACAAAGCCCGTGATTTTTGACGGTGACACGGGCGGGAAAATCGAGCATTTCTGCTTCACCGTGCGCACGCTAGAGCGGCTCGGAATCTCCGCCGTCATCATCGAGGACAAAATAGGGCTAAAGAAAAATTCGCTTTTCGGAACGGAGGCGATACAGACGCAGGACACGGTCGAGGGCTTCTGTGAGAAGATACGGGCGGGAAAGCGCGCACAAATCGCGCAGGACTTTATGATTGTCGCGCGCTGCGAGAGCCTGATTGCGGGGAAAACCGTGGACGACGCGCTCGGGCGGTGCTTCGCCTATGTGGATGCGGGCGCGGACGGAATAATGATTCATTCAAAGAGCGAATCGGGCGAGGACATAAAGGAGTTCTGCCAGAGGTTTCGCGAGAAACACGCCGCCGTGCCTCTCGTTGCCGTGCCGACAACCTACAACCACGTTACAGAGGAGGAGCTTTCGTCATGGGGCGTGAATGTGGTCATCTACGCGAACCACCTGCTCCGCGCCTCGTACCCCGCCATGGTGAGCGTGGCGAGGTCAATCCTCACGCACCACCGCTCGCTTGAGGCGAACGGGCTTTGCATGGGCATAAAGGAAATTTTGGAACTCATTCCAGGGACAAAATGAATGGAACAGACCGTACTTTTTGCCCGCCGGAACTATTCCGCACTGGACGACTTTTTTTCGCGGAACAAAATCAGGAGGATTTTTCTTGTGAAGTCCTCCTCCTTTGAGCAGTTCCCCATACGCGCGTATTTTTCGGAGCTGAGGAATCGGCTGGGAATCGAGGTCGTCTCTTTCAGCGGCTTCCACCCGAATCCTGATTATGAGTCGGTCGTGAGGGGGGAGATGCTTTTTCAGCAGGCGGAGTGCGACTGCATTTTTGCCGTCGGCGGAGGCAGCGCAATAGACGTGGCGAAGTGCATAAAGTTGTATGCGGGGCTTTCGCCCGACAAGAACTTTTTGCTTCAAAAACCGATTCCGAACGACATAAAGCTGCTCGTCGCGCCCACAACGGCGGGAACGGGAAGCGAGGCGACCCGATACGCCGTCATCTACCACAACGGGGAAAAGCAGTCCGTCACGAACGATGGCTGCATTCCCCAGGGGGTGATTTTTGACCCCTCCTTTTTGACGACGCTTCCCGAGTACCAGAGAAAATCCACGATGCTTGACGCGCTCTGCCATGCGCTGGAGTCGCTCTGGTCGGTGAACTCGACGGAGGAGAGCAAGGAATTCTCCAAGAAGGCGATACGGCTGATTCTTGGCGGCATGGATTCCTACCTTCAAAACGAGGAGGGCGGAAACTGCGCCATGCTCATGGCGGCGAACACCGCGGGCAAGGCGATAAACATCGCGCAGACCACGGCGGGGCACGCCATGTGCTACAAACTGACATCGCTTTACAATATTGCGCACGGTCATGCGGCGGCGTTGTGCGTTTCCGTACTATTTCCGTTTATGGTCAATCACACGGATTTGTGCATTGATTCTCGCGGAAAAGCGTACCTTGAGGCGACATTCGCGGAGCTTTCGGACGCGATGGGCTGCGCCGACGTCTTTTCGGCAACCGAAAAGTTCAACTCGATTCTGAAAAAACTGTCGATAGCCTCCCCGCAGGTCAAAGGCGAGGCCGACTTTGAAATCCTCAAGTCATCGGTGAATCCCGTTCGGCTTAAAAACACCCCGATAAGACTTGACGGGACGGCCATCAACAAACTGTATCATCATATTTTGGAGAGTCAGGAATGAAAGCGGAAACATTTTTGGAGACGCTCGGCGCGAACTTCTACACGGGCATACCCGACAGCCAGCTGAAGGCGTTGTGCGATTGTTTGATGGCCACATTCGGCATCGACCCAAAGCACCATGTCATAGCGGCGAACGAGGGGAACTGCGCGGCCCTTGCGGCGGGCTACCACCTTGCCACGGGCAAAGTTCCGCTCGTCTACATGCAGAACTCGGGCGAGGGAAACATCATAAACCCCGTCGCGTCGCTTCTAAACGAGAAGGTGTACGCAATCCCGATGATTTTCGTAATCGGATGGCGGGGCGAGCCTGGCGTTCATGACGAGCCTCAGCACATCTATCAGGGCGAGGTGACGGTGAGGCTCCTTGATGACATGGGAATCCAATCGTTCGTAATCGGCAGGGACACGACCGAGGACGAGCTTGCGGGCAAGATGCGGGAGTTCAGGAAGCCGCTTTCAGAGGGAAAGCAGGTCGCGTTCGTTGTGAAAAAGGGCGCGCTTTCCTTTGATGGCAAAGTCGAGTACAGGAACAAAAACACGATGTTGCGCGAGGAGATAATTAGACATATCGTTGCGGTTTCAGGCGAAGACCCGATTGTCTCCACCACGGGCAAGGCGAGCCGCGAGTTGTTCGAGATTCGGGAGGCGGGCGGGCAGAGCCACAGATACGACTTCCTCACGGTCGGCTCGATGGGTCATTCCTCCTCAATCGCGCTCGGAATCGCGCTCCAGAAGCCCGAAAAGAAAATCTGGTGCATTGACGGAGACGGCGCGGTCTTGATGCACATGGGCGCGATGGCGGTAATCGGCGCGAACGCGCCTGAGAATTTCGTTCACATTGTGATTAACAACGCCGCGCACGAGACCGTTGGCGGAATGCCGACCGTCGCGGGAAAGACAGACATCGTTTCCGTTGCAAAGGCCTGCGGCTACAAGTCGGCGGTTTCGGTTTCCGATTTTGACGGCTTGGACAAGGCGTTGGCGTTCGCAAAAAGCAACGCTGTATTGAGCATGATTGAGGTGAAATCCGCGATTGGCGCAAGGGAAGACTTGGGCAGGCCGACCACGACGGCGATTGAGAACAAATTTGCGTTCATGAGTTTTTTGAAATCCATGTGAAAGCCTTTTTTGCAAGAAGTGGCTCGGCTTGTTGAAAATACAAAAAGCGAGATGACAGTGGCTTTTGCTACGTTTTTTGTTTTACTCAAATCGTTTCAATTTTAAGTTCCATTATTTGAAAACCGATATTGAGGATATGCGTTTTTTGTCGATTTTTTCAGCCGTTATGATGCTTGTTTCATGCCTTGCGCCGTCTCCGTCTGGGGCGGCTTCCGTTTTGCAAGAAGAATCTGCTCCAATTTCTCATTCTGTTGCGCGGCTAAAAAAAGAAGATTCAAAGCCTGTTCAAAAATCTTTTATGATTGCGGGAACTCGGCTTGGTTTGCAAAAAATCTACGATGACGGTTCGGTGGAATCCCTTTGGAGCGGTGGGAGCGTGTCAAAAATCATTCGCACGCAAAGCGACGGCGTGGAACGCTGGTTTTTTTTGACAACCGAAGGGATTTTTTCTTCGACCGACTTAAAAACATTTGAAAGTCGGAGCGAGGGCTTGCCGTTTCTTACAATAAAACTCTACGACGGAAAAAACACGTCGTTCAAAAAGCAGTGTGCACAATTAAAAGACCTCGCCGTTCATCCAGAAAATCCCAAAATTCTTGTGACGGCAACAAAAGAGGCTGTTTTTATAACGCGCGATGGCGGAGTGTCTTGGAAATCAATCGGCTCGATGAGCGATTCCACTTCGGGAATAAAGGCGGTTGCGGTTGCCACGATGAATCGTCCAAAGACGGGGTCTGCCGAAAAAAAAGACGCAAACGGCACGGTGATTCAAGCCGCCGTTCCTGCCACCACAGATTTGACCGTTTTTATGGCTCATTCGATTTTTGGTTTTTCGTATTGTTTTCCCGATGCGCAAAAAATCGTTTGGCACGACGTTTCTGCGGGATTTGACAACATGAAAACGCAAACGTACCCCGACGAGATTTCCGACATTCTTCCCGTTGTGTTCAAAAACGCGGACGGTTTTCCCGTTACCGAGGTTTTTGTTTCGCAGACTTTTTTGCCAAACATTTATCGATTTGATTGGAACGAAAAGCGGGCACGAAAACTGTTTGAGGGAACTGAACCGCTCGACACGATTGACGCGCTTTTTTGGGACGGCGAGAAAGTCCTTTACACACGCCCAGGCGAAATTGCTTCGTATAATCCAAGCACAAAAGGAGCGGACGGAAATCCTTCTGAGTTTTTGAATTGGAAAAAACTGTTTTCGCGGATTTCTGACGAGGACACGCTTTATTCGGCGTGGCTTCCGACTTCTAACGGTTCGGGGCTTTCTTTGGGCGAACTTTGGCTTTTGTATCCCGACACAAACAGCAACAAATACATTTCAAAGGCAAACGACAGAAAGGCAATTTACGTTCAAGCGCACAAACTTATGACAAAAAAAGGAATCGACGAATATCGCTCGATTATAAAAAAGAACAAACTCGACGCGATGGTCATTGACATGAAAGATGATTACGGCGGAATCCGATTTGACCCGCTCGACCCGCTTATCAAAGAAAAAGGCTATGTGAGTCGCTACAAAATCGACATCGATACGTTTGTTCCGCAAATGAAAGCCGACGGCGTGTATCTCATTGCGCGAATTGTAACGTTCAAAGACAAAAATCTCGCGCAGTATGACAAAAAACAATACGCCGTGTGGGACAAAGCATTGAATCGTCCGTGGAAAGGCATTTCTGGATACACCGAAGACGGCTCTCCGCGATATTACGACGAAGATTGGGTTGACCCGTATTCGCCTGAAGTGTGGGAATATTTTGTTCACATCGCGCAAGAACTCGTTTCGCGCGGCTTTGACGAAATTCAATTTGACTACATTCGATTTCCGACCGACGGAAAAAACATGAGAAATGCCGCGTTCCGCTGGAAAAGCCCTGGCATGGACAAAGAAAGCGCACTTCTTTCGTTTTTGAGTTACGCGAGAAAAAATATCGACGCTCCAATCGGAATCGACATTTACGGCGCGAACGGTTGGTATCGCTCTGGAACGCGCACGGGGCAAGACGTGGAGCAACTTGCCGAGTACGTGGACGTGGTTTGCCCGATGTTTTATCCGAGCCATTTTGAGCAGTCGTTTTTGAATTATGCTCCCGCGAGCGAGCGACCGTACCGCGTTTATTATTACGGAACGTACCGAAATACGGTCATTGGACGCAATAAACTCATCATTCGTCCGTGGATTCAAGCGTTTTACTTAAACGTCAGTTACGACCGCGCTTGGTACAACGAAAATTACGTCATTCAGCAGATTTACGGAGTGCGCGACAGCGTGGGGCGCGGATATATGTATTGGAACGGAATGTGTCGCTATGACGATATTTCGCCAGACGTGGGAGAAAAACCGTATTCTGGTCCTTCTTTTGAAGCCTCGGCAAAATATCGAAAGCCCGCGCTCTCTGGCGGAAAGCGCGAGTACAACGGTTTTGACAAAGCCCCTCCGATTGCGCCCTCGCTTGAGGAATTAGAAAAAGCGCGGTCAGAAGGAATTGTGCGATGGGACAGCGTTCGCGCGTCTTCGATTGGAAATCCTGAAATGGAAAATGGCGAAAGCGACATTTCGCGCCTTGGCGATATTCGTCGTTTGATTTTGCCTCCAAAATCGTAAAATCGTAAAATCGAGAGAACAAAGTGAACAATTCAAAGTACATTCCAGACGAGCCGATTGCGGCGATTGCCACGGCTCTTTCTCCTGCCGCCCTTGCGATTGTGCGAACGAGTGGAAGCGATTGCATTTCTCTTGTTTCGCGTGTTTTTTCTCGCCCAAAAGCCTTGCTTGATTCAAAAGGAAACACAATCGTGTACGGTTGGATTTTGGACAGAGGCGAAAAAATCGACGAAGTGTTGATTTCCGTTTTTAGAGAGCCAAAAAGTTTTACTGGCGAGGAAATGGCTGAAATTAGTTGTCATGGTGGCGGAACTTCGGCGAAGCGAATTCTTGAAACGCTTTTGAAAAACGGATTTCGACTTTCGCAAAAGGGCGAGTTTACGTTTCGCGCGTTTTTGCACGGAAAAACCGATTTAACGCGGGCGGAGGCAATTCGCGAAATAATTGATTCAAAAACGGAAGTTTCGCGAAGCCGAGCGGCGTTTCGGCTTTCTGGCTCGCTTTTTGACACGATTCACGCCGTTCGCGCTCTGTTAATCGAAACGCTCGCTGACATTGAAGCCGAAATCGAGTATCCAGAGGACGAAAACGCGATTGCCGATTCGTTTGAGCCAGAAAAAATCGACCGAGCGATAAAAACTCTTGAATGTCTTGAATCTTCGTGGAAAACCGAAAAAATCTATCAAGACGGAGTTCGCGTGGTTTTGTGCGGGCGGGCAAACGCGGGAAAGTCGAGTTTGTTCAACGCGCTTTTGAAAGAAGAGCGTGCGATTGTGAGCGAAAAAGCGGGAACGACTCGCGATTTTTTGGAAAGCGAAGTGGATTTTGGCGGAATTCCTGCGCGGCTTTTTGACACGGCGGGACTTCGCGACGAAATCGACGGAAGCGAAACAATCGACGAAATCGAGCAGCGCGGCATTGCGCTTTCTCATTCGCTTATGAACAAAGCCGACGTTATTTTATACCTCGTTGATTCCACATCTGGAGCAACGGACGAAGATGTTGCTTTTTTGCGCTCGTTTTTTGAAAAAAACAAAACGCCACAGTCCGTGCGCGATGAAATTTTTGTTGCGCTTGAAAAAAATACGGACGAACTCTCGTTCATCGAACATCAAGAAAATCAAAGCGAAATTCCACTTTTTTTGGTTTTGACAAAAAGCGACATTTCAAAAAAAGAAGCGAGTCGAAGCGAAAAAAGCAAAAACGTGTTTTTTGTTTCTTCCAAAACGCTCGACGGCATTTTTGAACTTGAAGAGGGCGTTGGCGCGACTTTGATTTCGTTGAAAGGCGGCGAAGGGCGTGTTTCTCTTGGAAGCGAGCGGCAGCGGCTTTGCGTAAAAGATGCGCTGGAGCGGCTGTATCACGCAAAATCTTCGCCAAAAGAATTTGGTTTAGACGCAACGGTTCAAGACTTAGAAGACGCGCTCGATTCTCTTTCCGATGTAATCGGAGAAACAACCGCCGAAGACGTTTTAGAAAGCGTTTTCTCGCGCTTTTGCGTGGGAAAATGATTGGTTTTTGGACGCTTCCGCTACAGCCGCCACAGCCAGTAAAAGAATATGAAGGCGACGATGATTGGCACGATTCGCAGCGGCATGGGTAAGGCATCGTTGTACGCGAGCAAAAGGAATTTGCAGATGAGGAAGCCGGGTAACGCGACAATGCAGCATATCGCCCAGATGAGGTAAAGGATTCCCTTCCCGATGAGTCCGACCTGACCGCTTGCCGCAATGGCGAACATGCCGTTTCCGAGCTTACCTGCTATAATACAGACCCATATAAGTCCGAATGCCCACAAGCAATACTTTCCCATTTTTGCCCTCCTTTTGTCGTTACCTTTGGCATTTGAGTTTTTCAGAACCACCGCGTGTGTATATAATATAGGCGGCTGACAGCATTTTTTTTTACATTTTTTTGTGATTTTTGCAAAAAGAATACCGTTTTTTTGCAAAAAGAATACCGTTTTTTTGCAAAAATTGCACCTTGCGCCGAGAGCGCGCCCGCGATTTGTCGTTCCGAACTTGATTTGGAATCCCATCGGCAGAGCGAAACGCGATTCAGTTTCGATCATTGAGCGTGTCGAAATGACCAATGACGGTATATATGGTGGTTTCGACACGCTCAACCACCGTGTGGCGAAACGATGAAACGCCATTCATTGCGTCACGACTTCGTTTCGTCATTTTTCACCTTTTCTCCCCACCGCTCGGAAAGCTCCTCGCGATTCTGGCAGCCGGTCTTGTCGTACATGCGGCTGATGTAGTTCTCCACGGCGCGTTTTTGGATTCCGAGGGATTGGGCGATTTGTGCGTTGGGCTTTCCCTGCAAAATGAGGCGGAGAATGTCCGTCTCGCGGCGGGTGAAGACTGAGAGCGAGCGTTCGTAGGCGACCAGCTCTGCGGCAATCTGCGGCTCGATGTAGGTCTTTCCCGAAAGCACGGCGGACAACGCCGCCAGAAGCTCCGCGTCGTCGCTGATTTTTGAAACGTAGCCATCCGCGCCCGCGCTCATCGCCGCGCTCACCATGCTTGAAGCGGCGTGCATCGAATACACCACGATTTTGACGTTGGGAAACCGCGCCTTGCACGTGCGGATAAGGGAAAGCCCTGCGTCCAAGCCGCCTGCAAGGTTCAGGTCGGTTACAAGCACGTCGCACAGCCGCTCCGAATCCTCCGTTTCCATTGCGCTCAAAAATTCCTCCGCTCCAGACGCGCACCCCGCGCACACAAAGTCCGAGTGCGCCGCGAGGTAGGTCGTGATTCCCTGCCGCATCAGGCTGTGGTCCTCGACCAAAAAGAACGATTTTTTCATGCTGCCTCTTACGGTGATTACACTTGTCTACTGATTTTCCCGTCATGTTGAGCGAAGGGACATTTCGACAGGCTCAATGTCCGTTTTCCGTCATTCCGAACTTGATTCGGAATCTGGCAGAAAGACCCTGAAACAAGTTCAGGGTGACAGCGGTGGTTTCGACAGGCTCAACCACCACAGCGCACCAAGCATTTCGTTCAGTATCGCCGTTCGTTGAGCGTGTCGAAACGAACGGTAGTGCCAGCGGACATTTCGGTACTTCGATTCCGCTCAGTATCCGCAAGTTCAACGTCCGCCACCGAACACCCCAACGGGGATGAAGAGCGTTACCTCCGTGCCGCTTCCGTGCGCGGAGGTGACGGAGAGCATTCCGCCGAGGCTTTTCGCCCGCTGCCTCATGCCGCGAAGCCCGAAATGCTTTTTTCCGCCGCGCCCTGCGCCTGTCCATGATTCGGCGTTGAATCCTGTACCGTCGTCGGCGACGCACAGGTACAGTCCATCAGGTTCTCCCTTGCCCCCGCGCCGCGCGATGACGGACACTTCCTCCGCGCGGGCGTGCCGGTGCACGTTTGAAAGCGACTCCTGCACGATTCGGTAGATGTTGAGCTTTTGCGCGTCGGTGAGCGCAGCCGAGTTGATGAGGGGAAGCGCGTCTGCCCTGAGCGCGAGCGACACGTCGAGCGCAGTTTCTTCGCGGAAGCGGACGCAGAGCGACTGGATTGCGTTTGAGAGCGGCTCTGCGCCGCAGTCGGGCGGGGCGAGGTTGTAGCACAGCGAGCGGATTGAGCCGATGCAGGTGCGCAGAATCGCCCGCATCTCATCGCCTTCCGCCTTGGAAAGTGCCGCCCGCAAATCCTGCGCCAGCGTGTCGTGCAGCTCGGCGGAAATCCGCGCGCGCTCGGCTTCCTGCGCCGCAATCACGTGCGAGGCGAATTCCGCCGATTCCTTTTCGCGCTGCTTCGCCTTTGAAATGCGGATGAGAACCACGACCACGGCGATGAGTGAAACCATGCTGAACGCGGTGAGGAAGATGAAAAAGACGATGAACGAATGGATGGTCTGGTAAAGTTCCTCTGGACTACCTACATACACGGGGGGGGGTATTAGCCACAATGCGGTCCTCCTTTTTGTGCCGCGAGCCGATACACGCCGAATCCTGAGAACGTGCAGACAAGGCGGTCCAAGACGGACACGGGAATCCGCGCGATGACGCAGGCAACGGGAAGCCCCAGCTGTTCCCCAAGGAATGCGCGGACGAAATGCTCCGTGGGCGACGTGTATACCATGCCCGAAAAGAGCCGTCGGTTCATCGCCTCAACCGCGCCTCCGACAATGCTTGACGCGAACGCCGACACCAGCGCGATGAGCACAAGGTAGAGAACCGTGACCGTGCCGTTCATGCAGAAATTTTCCCGTTTGCGCGAAAAAGCCCAGGTGCACAGCACAATCGCCGCGCCTGAGAGCGCGTAGAGCATATCCCACGGGTAAAGCGCTCCGCCGCCCGCCACCGAAAGCTCCAAGGCGCGAAGCACGTTGAACAAAATCGCAACGACCAAGCCCGGCACAAGCCCTGCGCAGAACGTTGCCGCCACCGTGCCGACCGTGTCGGCAAAGAGCGGCACGCACAGCGCGTCGCGGAAGAGGAGAACGCAGGCGAAATTCAGCGCTTCGGCGGCAAGGCAGAGAAGGACGGTTCGCATAAGACTACAGGGCGTGGCGGACATGGCTACACCCGCTGAAACATGAAAATGCAGCCCTCGTCGTACTTGGGCTTCACATGAACCTGCACGAACTGCTCCTGCTCTGGCGGAAGGCGCGAAAATCCCATGAGCGCGTAGTGGTCGATGAGGCGGTCGCTCGGCAGGGCGTAGATGTAGAGCGCGTACACGCCCACATACCGCGCCATGCACCGCACGATGGGCAGGACGAACATCTCGAACGAGTACCGTCCGATTGAGCGCGCTTCTGGGTGGTTCTTGCGGTAGGCATCGTTCACGGCGAAGTTTGAAAGCTCTATGGCGGGGATTGAGTCGAACGCCTCGCCTGCCACTGGCAGGGTGATAAGTCCTGTGCGCAACGAAAAGTAGCAGGCGAGTTCCTTTGTCTGCTTGTCTTTTACGAGATAGGTGCGGGCGTAATTTGTGCGCTCGTCATTGGCGGAAGCGTTCTTCAGGTACGCCTCTAGTCCTGCGGCGTTGTTCGGGGCGATGAAGTGCGAGACGATCGTTTCGTTTTCGGGCGAATCAAACAGATGCTCCACAGAATATGACGGCGTGTCGAACACGGAGAATTCAGCGAGCATTCTGCAGAGCCTCCATCATTATCTTGCGGTCTTTTTCTTGCTCGGCAGCAATCCACTTTTCAAATTCCATGTTCAGACGGTGCAGCTCGGTAAGGTCGGGCTTGGGTGTGTTCATGATGGTGGCGGCAGCGGGGTTTTCCCGCATGAGTTTTTCCGTGAATTCAGGTGTTATGCAGCGCATGGCGTTCCTCCTTGTGTGGTATGTTTACAGTATATCACGTTTTTTGAGAAAAGTCAGCGGGGGCGGAGCATTTTGATTGTCAATAGATACGATTACCTCTCAGAGCGGTAATCCACGCCCCTCGATGACGATACGTGTTAGCCCGCGCTACAGCGTCTGGTACATGAAGATGCAGCCCTCGTCGTACTGCGGTTTGACGTGGTTCTGCACGAAGCGTTCCTGTTCCGGCGGCAAGCGGGAGAAGCCCATCTTGGCGTAGTGGGCAATCAGCCGCTCCTCCGGCAGGGCGTAGATGTAGAGTGTGCTTACGCCGATGTACTCTGACACGAACTGCACGAGCGGCAGGATGAACCGTTTGAAAAAATATGCGCCGCCTTTTTTCACATTGGGATGGTTCTGCTTGTACGCTTGGTTCATCGCAAAGTTTGAAAGTTCCACTGCGGAAAGCGAGTCGAATGCGTCCCCTTCCGTCTGAATCGTAACAAGCCCCGTGCGCATGGAAAAGTAGCAGGCAAGTTCCCCGCTGAATTTGTCCTTGATGAGGTATGTGCGCGTCTGCTTTTCCTCCTCCTCACGGGCGGCGGCTTCTTTAAGGAACAGTTCCAGTCCCGCCGCGTCGTTCCCCACGGAAAATGCGTCTATCAGCGCGGCATTCTCAGGCGAGGCGAACAGATGCTCCACGACAAAATCTTCGTCCGCAAACAGGTTCTTAAAGCCGTCCATTCGCCCGCAACGCCTCCGTCATAATCTCGCGGTCTTTCTTGTGTTCTTCGGTAATCCACGCCTTGAATTCGGCAGACTCCTTGTCCAGCTCGGTGAAGTCCGGCTTGGGTGTGCGCAGGATGTAATTGTATGTGCTGTCGGCATTTTCCCGCGCGTCGAGCATTTCTTTGGTTATGCAGCGCATGGCGTTCCTCCTTGTGTGGTATGTTTACAGTATATCACGTTTTTTGAGAAAAGTCAGCGGGGTATTTTACGGCATAGGCGCAAAGTTTGTGAATTGCTCGTAGCAGAATTTGCCGTATGCTAGCATAAGGTGTGGTGCGTTGCAAAGTGCCTGTGACGCAATGGTATGGGCTATAAGTGCTTTCTGTGTCTTTCCGTTCCAGCAGAGCGTAACGGGGCGGCAATTGCCCGAGATTTTCATTCCTGGGCCGAGCGCACCGGAATTGACTTTTTCTGCGCTCAGGTCTATGCAGAAACCTTTTGCTCTGTTGTATGCCTTGAATACGTTCTCGAACAAGCGGGAACCGAATATGACTGCCGTACGTTTCTTTTTAAAAATCTCATCGAGCAGAATTTCTACGAACGGGAAAAGGTTTTTGATTTCGGCTCTGTTCAGTTTGAAGGTGCTTGAGCAGTAGGGAATCAGCTCCAGTTGAAGTTTTTGCGTTAGCACGGCTTCCTTTGCGGCGCGGAAACTTTCCTTGTCCTGCGGAAAATTCGTTGGCAGCTTGATGCCGCTGTTTTTCCACGGCTTAAGGAATGCCGCCTGTTTTACGTCAAACGGGTCTGGGTGGCTGCAGTCGTCTTTGCCAAATTCAGTCATGGCACGAAGATAGCTTTCTATGAAAGTCTTGGCGTTGGTACGGCAGTAGCCCGTTGTGAGGTCGGAAAAGTCCGTGTCTGATTTTGAGGCATCTTTGCCAGGGTTCAGCATTACAAATACGGTCTTTGCATTGCGGTCGCCCACAAAGTGCTGAGGAAGCCCCTTGCATGAAACTGTTATGAGCGGCGAAAGCTCTTTTGCAGAAGAGATTTCGCCGCTGGCGTACAGCTCCGACAAATCTTTAGAAATCTGTTCGTCTAATGTCATAGTGCTACATCCTCATTTTATCCCGACGAGGTACCGCTCCGGCGGGCAAGGAGGTGAAGCCTGCCGGGGCAAAAGTAAGTTGTTGGTGTGCGCGGAGCCGCAGGCATGGCAACGCCCGACTGCGGCCCGCAGGTGTGCTAGTGCGCGTTGCGGGCAACGCGGAAGCCCGTATCGGCGTAAGTTCTATTAGGGTATGTATAACCTACTGATTTACCAAGCGTTTTGGACGGCTCGGAGTGCCAGTTGCCACCGATTCTTCCGACTATAAGATACAGCAACTGCGTAGGTTTATACACTCTGTCGCCATCAATATAGTTAAATTCATTACTGTCGTAAAAAAAGCTGTAGTCATTCAAAAACTCGGACACGTTGCCACTCATGTCGTAAATGCCCAGCGCGTTCGCCTTCTTCTGTGCCACGGGCTTGGTGCCGTACTCAGAAAGGTACTCGTTAAAGTCCTTTATGTTCTGCTGCCAGCCGCACTCGTCCCTGTAGTAGCCCACCTCGCTCGCGGCGTCGCTCCCCGAGTACGAGAAGTCCCAGTCAAAGCTCCCCGGCTTTCCGCCCCGGAAGGCAAGCTCCCATTCAGGCAGCGTGGGAAGGCGGAAGCCGTTCTTTGTCATATCCGCCTTGAGCTGGTTGAAGAGCGGCACATTGTTCTCCTCCGCAAGCTTCCGTAGCGCGTTGAAATTCCACTCGTCATGCTCGCCGATAGTATTCCCATCCTTATCTTTGGGCCATTCGCTTCTAGAAGATAAAACAATCCCCTCTTTCGCCACAGTGTGGTATTCATCGAACCATTCGAGCGTAGCCACTTGCTCCGAGAAGTCCCCTATCGTTTTTATACCGGCGAGCTTCTTCTCGTCGCGGCAGACGGCTCCGTCAAGGTAGTACACCGGCTCAAGCCCCGCCTTTTCGGAAAGGGCGTTGCACCAGACCACGGCGGTTTCCCATGCGATGCGGGTTACAGGCTCGTTCTTGTCCGCAGTGGGGGGCGGCTCCGTCCACCTTGTCGGTCTTTCCGCCGCGCCCGCTTCCCTCGCGCCCCTGCGCGGCAAAGCGGTAGCGCTTGTCTCCGCGGGCCTCGTCCTCCGCCCACTTTTTCACCTCGTACCACTGCTCGTAGGTGGTCTCGGTCTTTGCAATCAGGAATGGACTGACCGAGACGGGCTGCGGCTTGCTTTCAGGCATGTCTTCGGGCAAACTTCTCCCCCCCCCAAAAATCGAACCCCAACCAATCCCAAGCGGGAACATGTTTTTTACTGGAGTGAATTCCGCCGCGGGCACCGCCACCAGCTCAAGCCCCGCCGCCACCTTGACCTTGCTGCTCTTGCCAGCCTTTGCGCTTGACGCGCTTCCGCCGTCCTTCTTTCCGTTGCACGCGGCGAACGTTACGGACGCCACAAGCGCCACCGCCAGAACGCAGGCGGCGTAGTTTGCATAGCCCGCCGCCTTTGAAAGCGCGGGCACCTTCTGTGCCATGCCAGCAAAAGGCAGTTTGTTCACCGCCGCCTTTGCCTTTTCAACGAATGATTGCAATTTTTCTTGCATAAAAAACTCCTTATAAAAAAATGTATTCCGTCTGCCGTCCTAGTATCCGCCGAGCGAGTTCGTCAGCTTCATGACCGCTTCGTTGTAGCGGTTGGTCAGCTTGAGGTACTTCTCAGAATCCTTGCCGTTCCAGTCGCTCGTGTCCTTGAGGTTGTCCGCCTTTTCAAGCAGCTTGAGAGATTCCGTCTGCAACGACATGAGCGAGGACAAATCGCCCTTGTCGGCAGCCTTTTCCGTCTTGACCACGAAGTTTTCGTAGTCCTTGAGGAATGTGTCGATTTGCTTGCGGCTTCCCGCCGCAAACAAAAGTCCGGCGGCCAGCACGAGCAATGCCGCCACCGCCGAAATCTTCTTGAATACGTTCTTCATACAGAACTCCTTAGTTTGATTTTTCCCCGCTTCCGCAAGGATTTCACACAGTACCACTCCCAAAAAATCCGTTCTAGTGAAAGCGCACACCAAAAATAAGTGAGTTCGCTCACCAATTTTAGTGAGCCGGCGGTTTGCAAAAATGCCGAAAAGCCAATATCGGAGCGGGTTTTGCGCTGGTGCGTTGGCGCGGGGGTTTTGCTGAAAAAAATCCCGCTTTTTGTGCGGAACGTGTGGTTGCGTCGCACGGCGGTAGAAGAATATACTGAACGTGCTTATTTTAAGCGCATTTGGAAATTGGCAAGGAGAAAATCATGTCTGAAGAAAGCGAACTTCGTGAAAAAATCGACCCGCGCGTGGACTCGGAGCATTGGTCGGACGTGCTGGTGCAGGCGCTTCCGTACTTCCGGCACTGGGTCGGGAAGACGGTCGTCGTCAAGTACGGCGGGAACGCGATGCTCAACGAGGAGCTAAAGTCGGCGGTCATGGAGGACATCGTGCTGTTGAACACGGTGGGAATCCACGTCGTTTTGGTTCATGGTGGCGGGCCTGAAATCAACCACATGCTCGACCGCGTGGGCAAGGAGAGCAAGTTCGTGAACGGGCTCCGCTACACGGACGCGGAGACGATGGAAATCGTGCAGATGGTGCTGACGGGAAAGCTCAACAAGGACATCGTGGGAATCCTCCTGCAGGAGGGCGGAAAGGCGGTGGGGCTTTCGGGCGTGGACTCGGGGCTTCTGCGGGCGAAGAAGATTCAGAAGGACGGCGCGGACCTGGGCTTTGTGGGCGAGGTTACGGAAGTCCACCCCGAAATCGTGGAGTCGCTCATCTCGCAGGGCTTCATCCCCGTCATCTCCACGGTCGCGCTCGGCGAGCAGGGCGACATGGCGCGGTACAACATCAACGCGGACACTGCGGCGGCGAAAATCGCAATCGCGCTCAAGGCGGAGAAATTCGTGCAGCTCACCAACGTTCCCGGCGTTCTCCGCGACGTGAGCGACCCCTCGTCGCTCATCCAGCGGATTCACCTCGCCGACGTGCAGAAATACATCGACGACGGCATCATCGCGGGCGGCATGATTCCCAAAATCGAGTGCTGCACGATGGCGCGCGAGGGCGGCGTTCCCCGAACGCACATCATCGACGGCCGCGTCCCGCACTCGCTCCTCATCGAAATGTTCTCCGACCGCGGCATCGGCACGATGATTTACTGATTTTTCGTGCCATGTGGAGCGAAGCGAAGTGTCTATAGATTCTTCATATTCATTCAGAATGACGGCTAAAAAAGACTTCTTCGCTCTGTTTAAGTTTTCGGGTGGTGTTACAGAAAATATGCTGGGAGCGGTAGTTTAGTAGACCGAAGGTCGTATCGAAACCACCGTAGCGTAAGAAGATGGTGGTTTCGACAAGTTCAACCACCGCATATTGCTTACAGGTCAGCATACATTTTGTAACATCTCCAGTTTTCGGTTTTGCGCAAAAAAAAACGCCGCCGGAACAAATCCCGGCGGCGGTTTTCTTCTATATAATTCAGCGATTTCTACAGCGTTTCGAGCGTTGCCTTCAGAATCCGAAGCCCCTCGTCGATTTCGCCTTGCGAGATGTTGAGCGGGGGGACGAGGCGGAGCGTGTTCGCGCCCGCAGTCGAGGTGAGAAGCCCGTTCGCAAGCAACTTTTTCTCAAGCTCAAGCGCGCTCTTGCCGTCCGCGATGTCGATTCCAATCATCAGCCCCTTTCCGCGGATGTCGAGCGTGCTGGGGCTGTTCCATGAGGCGACCGACTTCCTGATGTACTCGCCCTTCTCCACGACGCCCTCAAGGAAGCCGGGCTTCTGGAGTTCATGGAGAACGACGAGAGCTGCCGCGCACGCAAGCGGGTTTCCCGCGAACGTGGACTGGTGGTCGCCCGCCTTGAACACGCCCGCCGCCTTTCCCCGAAAGAGGATTCCGCCCATCGGTACTCCGCCCGCAACGCCCTTCGCAAACGACACGACCTCAGGCATGAATCCGAGCGCGTCGCTTGCAAGGAGCGTTCCCGTGCGCCCGAAGCCCGTCTGCACCTCGTCCGCCATGACGATGGCGCCCGCCTTCCGCGCCGCGTCCGCCGCAGCGCGCGCCCACTCGGCATCGACCATGTTCACGCCGCCCTCGCCCTGCACGCACTCAATCATGAGCGCGGCGGTGGTGTCGTCGAACGCGGTCTTAATCGCCTCCCAGTCGTTCGCCTTTATCGTCCTGAACCCCTCGACATACGGCGCGAAGTACGGCGGGTGGAACTTCTCCTGCCCCGTCGCCGTGAGCGTCGCGAGCGTCCGCCCGTGGAACGAGCCTTCGAGCGTGTAGATGACGCGCCGCTTCTCGCCCCCGTTCAGGTAGCCGTACTTCCGCGCGAGCTTGAACGCCGCCTCGTTTCCCTCGCCGCCCGAGTTCCCGAAGTACGCGCCCTCGAATCCCGTCGCCGCCAGAAGCTCCGTCGCGAACTGAACGCCCACGTCGCTCACGAAGTAGTTGCAGACGTGGATTTCCCGCTCCGCCTGCCGCCTGATTGCCTCGACGAGCGGCGGGAAGTTGTGCCCGAGCGAGTTGACGGCGATTCCCGCAAGGAAGTCGATGTATCTCTTTCCGTCCGCGTCCCACACCGTGGCCCCCTGCCCGTGCGTCATCACCACGTCGAACGCGCCATAATTGTTCACTACGATTTTTGAACCCATGCTTTCACCTCGATTTTCCGAACAAATGTCCTGTCCGTACAGATTACACGGATTTTCGGAAATAGTAAATCGAATCGGAACTGAACGGTCTTTAGCGCACGGCGAACGATTTTTTGCTATACTTGAGCGCATGACACTTTCCCAAAAGCAAATCGCCGGCTTTCGCGCAAGCAAGCGCAATTTTTACGGGCGATGAATCGGGAGCGTTGAGCAACGACGGAACAATGAATGCTGCACCTGCACTGATGACAACAAGCGAAAGAATCAGAATGATGAACTCCCTTTTTTCACGGCGGATTCGGTAGACCAGCCTTTGGTGCGTGTCGGTGTTGCGCCAAGCCCAGCCCTCGGCGTAGCGCATAAATGCCTCGCGGTTCACCATGAACGGGTCAATGCCCACCGTTTCCGTGCCGAACGAAACAGTCACCGCGCCCGCATTGTCCATGCGGCAGGAAATGATGTGGTTTCCCTAAAAAAAACTGCGTTCCCCGAAACAGGCGGCGCACCTCAATCTGGCTTCCTTCCACGCGGATTCTGAATGTGCCGTCAAGTGCAAGCGCGACAAATCCGAACAGGCAGAACGCGAGAAAAATCCACATTCCGATGATGATTCCGTTCCGATACGAAAAGACCGCAAAGCCGCCGAAAAACAGCTCGTACACGATGATGAGCGGAACAAGCCACTTGGGGCTGTACACGGTAAAACAGCTCTCGCTCTCATAGGGAAGTCGCTCCGCTTCTCCTTCCTTGCGCGAAAACCACCCGAGAATCTTCATTGCTATTTTTGCGGTTGCGTTGCTAATCATTTTATCCCCCAGTAGCAGTCCCAGTAGTAGAGGATTTTTGAGAAATCCCGCGCAGGAACACATCGCTTCCCTTTAAGATAGTATATAATCAAAAAGTGCGTACATGAAATAAATGTGATACAAAATAATGCAAATGCCAGAATGAAAGTGATAAAACTCGCTTTTTGTCGGCTACACTTCGCGTGATGAATGTTCGGCAACCGCTCATCAGTGATAGTCTGTAATTCTAACATTGTCCGCTACTCTATTGAGAACATTGTTATATGTTATTCCTTTATTACATAATCAATTTCATCTTCTATCTTTTTCAAAACATTTTTCGGAAGTTTGACGAGTTTTTCTTCAAGTCGCATTTTATCTACGACAATAATTTGATGAACTAACGCGACAGAATCTCTTGAAAGACCTGACTCTTTTTTGGGAATGAATACATTTCCTCGCAAATCGGCGTTTACTGTGTTTGATGTGAGGGGAACGACAACTTTTGTGTTGAGTACGTTCAAATTTTCTTTGGACGCTTGAATTATTACGACTGGACGACGCATTCCCGGCTCGCTGCCAAACAGAATGCCAAAATCGAGCATACAGACATCACCACGAGTCATTTTTCACGCTCTCCCACACGGTTGCAAGGCTTGCGTCTCTCATTTTCTGCAAGGATTGTTCTTCGGTGTATTCATTGCTCAAAATCGCAGTTTTTTTGTTTATGTTGTTCGCAACAAAATTAAGCAGATGAATCTGTTCTGCCAAAGAGAATGTTTCGACCTGTTCTTCTACATATGCGAGGGCGTCAGACATACAAACCTCCGAAAGTTATTATAGCATATTTTATTGAATTTTCATCAGTTTTATTAAAAAGTGCAAAAAATCTCAGCATTACAAAGGTCTTTAAGCAGATATTTTGGGGCGTTGCGGGGACTCACACAGAGGGGGTAGCGGACGGTTGGAGCGTGGGGGATAGGGAGCGTGCCGTAAGGCAAAAATCGCTTAAGAAGCGATTTTAGCGATTCTCGGCGAAGGCTATGCCAGAACCGCTTCCCCCTCCCGTTATTTCCGCGCAAGCGTGCGACCCATCCACTTGTAATACACAAAGCACAGCGCAATGCCGAACACGGTCGCCGTGGGCGCGGCAAGTCCGATTCCCGTCAGGCTTGCGTTGGGGCGAATGCTCATCAGGTAGGACATGGGAAGGCGAATCAAAAAGGTCTGGAGCAAGCCCTGCACCATCACAAAGAGCGATTTTGATGATGTGCTGCAATTGGTGTGAATGGAGTTGAGTTTGCGCATGACGGACTAATCGCACCACGGCAAAATACGACGATATTCTCCAATCAGCCGATTCACCTGCTCAAACCGCTTTGCCCCAATGTACTGCCCCATCAGCACCGTCACGCCCATCGTAATCGCGTTCAGGAGCATGGTGAACAGATTCATCACATTGCCGCCCACCGCCACGCCGCTGATTCCCGCCGTCGTCCCGAACCGCCCCACAATCAGCATGTCCACCGCCCCGTACAACGACTGCAGCACCAGCGAAAGCAGAATCGGCAGCATAAACGCAATCAGTTTGGAAAAAACCGGTCCGCGCGTGAAGTCTTGGTTGTCGTGTGTCATGCAAATAGTGTAGCAGAATTTCGCGGGAAAGGCTATTGTGCGGAGATGGGCGTTCAAATAACGCCGAAAAGTACGGGCGTTACCCCGCTAACGCGGGGTCGGGCTACTCCAGGTTCCGCGCTAACCGCGCTCCATTCCTTCGCTTCGCTTCGGAACGGCTTCGCCGCCTTGCGTATCCCTAACGCAGTGAGATAATGTCATTCAATTAAGAAGAAATCTTGAACTGTTCTAAAAGTGCATTATTTTCAATATCCCATTTTTCCAATAAAGCAGGATTAGAACAAACAGCTTTACAAAGGTATTCTTCAAAAATATAATTTACCAATGCTTTATTTCTTTTCTGTATTGATTCTTTTTCAGCTTTTCGAGGAAGCACATTTCCAGCAGAATCTTTTACGCAAAAAACAAAATGACATGGATTTTCAAAATCACCTTCAGCAACTGGATCATATTTGTATGAAAAAACAAAGTTTTCTTCTGTACCATTTCTTTTAAATTTTATAGGCAATTCGTATAATTTATTGCAAAAGAAGAAAAAATCATAATCAAATTTTCTTTTTTTAGGAGTAAAACCGTATAAATAAACAGATAAAGTAAATAATTCAGTTCTTGGGTTTGTCTTCGGAATAATGTTGCTTATAACATCAGCGATATCCACGCCTTGAACTATAAGAGAAAAAATATTAACTTCTGTTTCACGGACAAAACCACAATTTTCAATAATCTCAGAAATAGAATTTGTCATTAACGAAAATCCGCTAAACTTTCAAAAGAATCAAAAGAAAATTCTTCAATTTTTAAGGTCTTGTCGCTATCAAAACAAGAAACGAATAATATTTCAGGACAGTCATAATCATATTTTAATGAAATTTCCCTATTATCATAATTCATCGTTGCTTTCAATGCATCATCGCGAAAATTAATTTTCATTTCAGAAAATGGATTTATTTTGTACAAGATTTTAATAAACTGATTTGTTTGCTCATTAAAACTAAACTCATGTTTATTAATAAGTTTATATCGCTGAGCCGCATTCTCAATTGCAGATTGTAGAGTGTTAGATAGGAAAAACTTATAATCATCAAAATTGGTTTCAAGGATTATAGAGTTTTTATTACTTTTAGAATCGCCAAAAGCATTTGATATTTCATCAATACTTATCTTATTTACATTTTCATAAGAAGAAGTATATACAGATGAGGCACAAAACACAGCAGCGGTAAATGCGATTGATAATTTTTCAGCTTGATTTATCATACTATCACTCCACAAACTAATTACCAAATTTTTTTATTCTATAATAATCATTGTCTACCAACCTAAAGAAAACATCATGAGTATTATCATGTAACTTTCCAAAAATATCATAAATCTTTTTGTCTTTGAAAGTACTCATCTCTTTTTCTCCAGTACAAATAGCAGAAACACTTATGATAGACACATTGTCAAATTTTTCAACTTTTCCATTAGCATTTATCGTAACATTTGCACTACGATTGTTCAAATTGAGAATAATTTTTGTGTTAGCATCAATATTGCTTTCAATATTTACATTTATCTTATCGTCATTCTTTACCAATCCCGAGGCACATTGCAATTTAAAATCAGTCGCCTCAGCAAGAGAATCATCAATTTTATTTACATAACGAAGATTAATTTGATTTATTTCTCTTAATATGCTGTCATCTATTAAATCTAGTCCTGATTTAATAAATTCTTCAAAGCTCCTAAAAGAAATATAGGGTTGCCGATAAAAAAATTGAAGAATGTGAGCACCTATACCTATTGAAAAATTATTCTTAGACAAAACATAATATGGCTGAAATTTCAAGTTCGGATCTACTTTTCGTATCTCAGCAGGCATTTGCATAACAGGTTGTGGAATCTGAGCGTAATCTTTAAATTCATCCGATGTTGAAAGAGATTTAAAAATTAGTGCAACCACTATATCATCGGGAAAATTCGCATCAAATCTAATTTCTGCCACGCTTTCCAAAATGGGATTAGTTTTTAGTTTAGGATATTCCATCGCAACACTTCTCCTAATGATATTAACAAAATCAACTTGACAAAAGTTACAATATTATATTAGAAGCAATAATTTTTTTCAATTACTATTCTATAATTCCTTTTCCTACAACCGTCTTTCCACAAACTCCTCTATCTGCGGGATAAGCTCGGTGCGGAGGATGTTTTTTGTGTTGGTGACTGTGGTGGAGGCGTTGCGTAGGAACAGGTCGGCGGGGTGGATGTTCAAGGCGGCGGCGATTTTGGCAATCATCTCAAATGACGGCAGGGCTTTTCCGCACTCTATGCAACCAATCGTGCCAGTCGCACAATCGCAACTTTCTGCAAGTTTTTCTTGCGAAACGGAACGCTTGTTCCTGTAAAATTTCAGATTCATTATAAATTCTTCTTGAAAATCAACCACAATTCCTATTTTAAGCAAGAATTCCCCTATGGTTTATTGAATGAAATCTGTAATTCTTCTAATATTACTGATATAATAAGGAAAAATGCTATTTTTATAGTTTAAAGAAGGAAGTTCCCATGTCCACAAACCTTTCTAAACTGCGCCGTGATGAGTTGCTCGGTAAGATTGAGCAGATTCGCGCGTTTCTGAACAAATCGCTCTATGACGAGAATGTCCAAAAACTCTCTGGCTATTTGAACGAGCTTGCGGCGGAGGTGAAGGGCAAGAAGTACGGGCTTGTGTTCGAGGAACACCGCGAGAAGATTGACGACACGCTTGAGGCAAGCGTTCCCGTGCTGACGGAGGACGCGGGCTTGTTCGTAGACGGCGGAGGCGAGGTGAATTTTCTGCTTGAGGGCGACAACCTTGCGAGCCTGTACCTTTTGGAAAAGACGCACAAGGGCAAAATCGATGTGATTTACATTGACCCGCCGTACAACACGGGGAACAAGGATTTTATCTACGACGACGACTTTGTAAATACAGAAGATGCATTCAGACATTCAAAATGGTGTAGTTTTATTACGAAAAGATTGCAGATTGCAAAAATATTATTGAAAGAAAATGGTTTTATTTTTATTTCCATTGATGATAATGAACAATCCGATTTGCGGCTGATTTGTAATGAAATATTTGGTGAAGAAAATTTTGTTGCTAATATTCCGACAATTATGAACTTGAAAGGGAATCAAGATGAATATGGATTTGCAGGAACTCACGAGTACACAATCGTTTATGCTAAAAATAAATCTGTTGGAAATTTAGGATTGTTCAAAATTGATGAAAACGATGAGGAATTTTCTAAATGGGAAGAAGATGAAATTGGGTATTTTAAGAAAGGCGCGAATCTGAAATCTACTGGAATTAATGCTCCAAGAGAAAAACGACCAAATCTGTTCTTTCCAATTTATGTCTGTAAAGATGGAAGTTTCAGCGTTGATGAAAAACTAGAAGATTCAACGGAGATTTTCCCAATTACAGATGAAAAAGAAATGTCTTGGCGTTGGAGCAAAGATAAATTCAGAAGTGAGAAACATAATGTTATTATTTCCCAAGAAGATGGTAAATTTGCAATATATAAAAAACAACGCCCTGAATTAGGGGATTTGCCCACTAAAAAAGCAAAATCAATTTTTTATCGACCGGAATACAGTAGCGGAAACGGCACTGTACAACTAAAAGAAATCTTTGGAGCAAAAGTTTTTAACACCCCGAAACCAATTGATTTGATAAAAGATTTTTTGCAACTTTCCACTTTCAATTCTCAATTTTCAACTGTTCTCGACTTTTTCGCGGGGAGCGGCACGACGGGGCATGCGGTGCTCAAACTGAACGCGGAGGACGGCGGACATCGGCACTTCATTCTCTGCACGAACAACGAGAACGGCATTTGCCGCGACATCACCTACGAG
>ERZ842401.442-NODE-442-length-60190-cov-10.256340_pt1 | contig 60190 bp, 52 predicted proteins | sample MGYA00521270_ERZ842401 | MGnify/ENA primary metagenome ERZ842401 (study PRJEB31892, sample SAMEA3878208) | bioreactor metagenome | biome: Moose rumen | place: Sweden | collected 2011-10 | study: EMG produced TPA metagenomics assembly of the PRJEB12797 data set...
CTCACGCAGACCGCAGACCAGCACGTTGCTGTTCATCACTGTCTTTACTTCCATCACTGTCATCACTTCCATCAACTAACATTTATAAAAAAGAAAAACTACAAAAATTTAGATATATATTATATAAAGGTTTGCTTCATCGGAGGGGGGGATGCCGTTCATCTCTGCACCGGCAGGCGCACCACCACACGCAAGCCGCCACGGTAGGCGCTGTCGGCACTGATGCTGCCACCCAGCAGCCGCATGATGATGCGGCTCACGGGCAGTCCGACGGCTGCCACTGCGTCGTGGTCGGCATCGGACAACTCGAAGAGGTGGCGCCGCCGCTCGCCACTGAGGGCGGGACTGGTGTCGGCAACGGAGATGGTGAGCCACTCGTACGTGTCGTAGAGTCCGGCACCCACCACGATTTCGCCCTCTGTGGTGCGCGTTACGGCGTGGTCGAGCACGTGGCACAGCACACGGCGCAGCCCCGCGCTGTTGGTGCTTACCGCAAGGTCGTGCGCCAGACAGTCCACCATGGTCAGCTTCACACCGACGTGAGTCTTACTCTGGTAGCTCGCCACCAGCTCCTGCAGCAGTTCGCTGATGATGACCGACTGGTCGGCTACCAGCTGGCGCTGCTGGCTGTAGAACGACAGCTCGTTCAGACTCTCGGCAACGGCAGCCAGCTGGCTGCTCGACGTTTTGATGTGGCTGAGCACGTCGGCACGCGTAGCGGCATCGAGCGGTGACTTGTCGTCGGCTGTTGCCAGCACGCCGGCGAAACCCACAATGGCACTGACTGACGTGCTGAGCTCGTCGCTCACGCTGCCCACGAAACCGCGCAGCATGCGCAGCCGCCGCTCCATGTCCTGCAGTGCCAGCTCGGCCATGCGGTACTTCTCACGCTCACTGTCGAGGGCAAGCTCCACCTCTGCCACACGATGGCGCAACTGGTGCTTGTCGTGACGGTAGCAGAACAGCAGCACCAACCCCACCGCAACGAGCGGCAGACTAATGCTTATAACCAGTATCAACGTGTCATCGTTCCAGACCATCTCTCTTTTTTCTCGTTTGTTTGTTATATTTTCGTTCAGCGGTTAGCGGTTAGCGCTTATCAGTTATACTAACATTGAGAGGCAGCTTATCTGCAAGTCACGTACCGCCTTCTGCAATGTCATTGCGTCAATAGCAACCAGATTGATGCCGAGCAGTTGACGGCGCAGTTCACACAACGCGCGATAGTCGGCGGTGGTATCCTTTCGACTTACGGATGCTGACGGGGCAGCGATAAGCGATGGATCCTCAGCGGGATTTCCACCAGTGAACGTATAAAGACCATCGGCTGTGCGCTGCCAGCTAATGCCCTTGCTGCCTGTCTCAGCCAACACCCAGTCAAGGGCTGACTGAGGGAAGCCGAGCATGGGGCGACCCGACTTGCGGCGAATGACCTTATATCCTGTGACGCGAGCCAAAGCAAAGGCTCCGCCGTCGAAGGCTCTCCAGAACATGCCCGACAGTTGCAGGTAGAGCTCGGTGTTGTCGTTTTCATGCTGTAGCTCGCATATCTCTTTCTCGGTCATATTGCAGCGTTATGTCGTTGTTAAACAGTTCCTTCAATTCGTCATTCAGGCGCTTCAGTTGTCGGTCCTTCTGCCGATAGGACTTGCGGATGCACACCTTGTAGCACTTGGGCTTAAGCACCACGTAGATGACGCGGTACCACTCTGTGGCGATGCGGCTCACCACGCGGCACGCAGTGTTGTAGCCATCGAAGTGGCGCATCATGCCCAGATAGGAATTCATCACTGAAGCGAACTCCTCGACATGATGCGCTACATAGTCTGACTGGCTGCGTGCCAAACGGTTGTAGCCCTCTATTTTCTGTATGCAAGTACCGACGGAGCGGTTGCTGATATAAGTGCGCCCGGGCAGTATCATGCCACCAGTGAAGAGCACTCCCTTGGCATAATGCTGCAGGTACATCTTCTTCGGGTGGAGACGCACCCCGTTGACCGTTGCCCAGCGGTCGACCAAAAGACGGGTTTGCTCCAGCGACTGGAGACTGCGGCTCACGAACAGCATGTCGTCCATATAGTGACCGTAATGGACATGCCACAGCCGACCGTCGGTAATGGTATGGTCAAGGTCGTCCATGAAGACCAGTGCCGTCATCTGACTCACTACTTTACCGATGGGCAGCCCGTGCTTGCCATCGCTGTTGAAGAGGCTTTTGTTGGGTGGCAGTCCCTGCCATGATGCACGCGGACTGTTGCGCACACAGTGCAACTCAGGACGGTCGTAGATGATGGTGTGAAGCAACCAACAAAGCAAATCGACGTCGGTTCCATGATAAAGACGGCGCACCAGACGTGCAAACTTGCGGTAGGCAATGCGCTTGGGCAGCGACATGAAGTAGGACATCATGTCGAGCTTCATCACCCAACAGTCCATGGTGTAGTCCTCGGAACACTCACGTATCATCTGCTCGACACGACGGATGCCGTAGAGCGTGCCCTTACCAGGACGCGTGGAGTAGTTGTCATCAATATACTGCTGCTCCAGCAGCGGACCTATCTTCATGGCAAAGATGGTGTCGGCCACGCGGTCACGGAAGGCGGCACCGAAAATTTCACGTTTCACGGGGTGCTCGCTGATGAAGACGATACTGCGTGAAGGCCGATAGGTGCGCGAATTGATTTCGTCGAGCAGCTTGCGGCACTCACGCTCACCGTCAATCTCAAAGCGAAGTGCATCCAGCGTGTTGCCCTTGTGATCCATACAAAGGCGAAACGCCAGATAGACTTCTTCGTAAGTAAAAGCATGGTTCATCATGAAATAATTTGTTGCACTTGTATAGCTGAAATATGTTTCTCATCTTTCTTTATAGTCACTTATACCATAGGCGAGGACGGGACGCACCTGTCTGTTCGTGTTAGACTTATCGTTGTTGCCATTCAGATTGAGGTTACCATTGGTATTGAAGTTCAGATTGAACGCATAACCCTCGGCGCGCTCCTCAAAAAAACAAATGTCGCCAGTGTATGTCTTTACTAGCCTGCCGTTAACACGACGGCTACGCCAGTCGACGACCCCTATAATATAGTTGACAGCTCTCTCCGCAAAGCCGTGACCGTGCGGACACTCGCAGAAATAAATTGGTATTACTCACGTAGAGGGACGTTTGCCACCAAGCTTGCTCTCGGTGTTGTTCACCCAGCCAGACAGTTGGCGCCCTATCTTGTCGAAGTGAGGGGCAATGGCGGCATAGTGTGACTTACTCATCATGCGCTGGTAGACGCAGACACGGCACAACATGCGTAGATAGATGAGCACCTGCAGCGACTTGCGCATGTGAAGCGAACTGGTGGCACGCGTATGGTTGGCAATGTAAATCAGAGACAGCAGGTGAAGACCCAGCATGCGCAGTTGGTCACCCACAGGACGATCGACCTTGCGGAAGTGACGCGTCACCATGCACAAGTCGCCTAGCAGGACGACAGACTCACGGTAGACGGGCAGCTTCTCGGCGGCATCAAGCCACTCGCCGTTAAGCGCTGCCAGCTCCAGCAGTTCACCGTCGATGCCCAGTTCGAAAATGTCCTTATGTATCTCTGTGGGATTGTCCATTGCTAAACCGTTAGAATCTCTTCCCCGTCGCCCGTCCTCCGCTTGGGGCGGAGGACGGGATGAGAACGGAGAAAATCATTGATAGTTTTGGGAAACTAAAATTTTATATTTTGAAATATTAAAAGGTTAAATTTTTACGCGCTTAAAAATTTTAAAAATTTAAAAGGCGAGGACGGGACGCACCTGTCTGTACGTGGAAGACTTACCGGCGCCGCCAGACAGACCGAGGTTACCACCGGTACTGAAGGACAGACTGAACGCATAACCCTCGGCGCGCTCGGTACTTGACCACAAATAGTGACCCTTGGCAAACGACTCGTAATGTGCTTGGTTAGCGGAAGTCGACAATTTACCATTGATGTAGGTATTGATAGCGGTGGCTGTATTACCCGATGCATCAGAGTAAGTAGCATTGTTCAAATAGAAGTCTGCATAAGTCGAGCGCCATGTCCAATTGCCATAGTTCTTTATATTGTCATAATAACTGCCAGAACTGGCGAAGGCTATCAACCACTGATACTGCTGACCAATGCTGGGAAGATACCAACCGGAGTTGGGCAGGTATGACGTCGAAGTGGGAGCTGCAGGCGTGTAGTTCTTGGCGGCATTGATAGCTGTAAGGTTGCTTAAAGTGTAAGTGCTGGTAGCTGTGTTACAGTGTGTCAGACCGTCAAGGTCGCTCGTGATGTTACCCCACTGTACTGGCTGGTCAGTGCTGCCGTAGAGCACGTCGGTAACTTTCGTTGACTGAAGAGCAGCGGCACACCAGTTGGCAACATTGGCACCACTATTTGCACGCTTCAGTGCCATGACGTAACCCTGATGGTAACCTAAAGCCTGGTCTTTAGCACTGGTAGGCGTACAGAATACGATACCGATAGGTGTCTTGTCAGGGAATTCGGATGCCGTACCCCATGAGCCATCACTAAAGTAGAGGTCGCCGACACGCGCTGCACGCATCAGAGAGACATTGGCAGTACCGCTGCCCGTCCAAGCACCGATGGTGTTGGTGACACCGACGTTGGTGCGGTTGACGGTGATGTTCAGCTGGTAGTAATTGCCGGCTTCAACCACCTTGGCAGATGCGAAGGAGTAGGTAGCAGTACCCTGGTCGGTAACGATAGTGAGGAACTGACCGCTAAGCGTCTGCGGGGGGATGACAGCGGCATTATTGTTGCCACCAACAATAACGTCTGTATGACTACCGTCAACCTCTTCGGCAGTGCCCAGTACACCAGTAGAGGCTGTGAAGCTCACACGGCGCTTGATGTTCTTCAGCGTGATAGTACTGATGGTGCTCACGCCCGAACCGGCAGTGACGTTGACAATGATCTTAGCCATCTTGTGCTGGAAAGCCAGCGCTACGGAACCGGAAGCCTTGCTCTTGCCGGTGGCCTGAGCCCACAGCAGGTCGGAGGCGATGTATTGAGGGTCAGATGACTGGTTTTCACTGACAGTGAAAGTAGCAGCACTGGAGGCATCGGAAGAGGCAGAAGCGGGATAGCAGGCTGCAATGTCGATTTCGGAACCGTCGTTGGGATAGTAGGCGGTGCTGGCGCTGGTCAGCGAGCCGTCGCTCTGGGCGGTATAGGTGTACTGCGTAGCATAGTTGGTGCTGATGAACACCGAGACGTCGCCCGACGTGAGCTTCGTCTCGTTCAGGTTGGTGGCGGCACGGTGCGCTACGGCCTGAACCGTTGAGGACGTCAGCTGAACGGGCACCTCACCTTCAGCGGCGGGTTGGCTCAGGGCGGTGTCGTCGCTCGAGCAGGCACTGAGCATGAGGGCTGACAGCGCTGCTGCGAAGAAAATCTTTGTTGTCTTCATATCTTTTAGTAATTTATGTTTTTGTTGTTTGTGTGTTTACGTTAATGCTGGAAGTTGTCGGTAGAACCCGAGGTGACGCCACCGTCGCCCCAAGGACTGATGGTGTTGTCGGCATCGGCACCTATGGGCTTCATGGGAAGCGTGATGCCCGCAGGAGCATAGTACTGACCGTCGGCATAGACGTTGCTGCGGGTGTAGCAGCTGGCGGGTACAGCCGGGTCGGACTGGTAGGTGTGAATGCCCGACTTGACCTGGAAAAGGTAGGTCTCAGGACCATCGGTGTAGTCGGTCTTCAGCGCTACAAAGAGCTCGTAGGGATACATGTCGTCCTTCTGCTCGGTATTGATGACCAGAGAGCCGTAGCTTGGCGTACCGTCGGCAGCCACACTGGTGACGAGCTTGCCGCTCTGGGTCCAGATGGTGAGCTGCTCAGGGCGCAGCCAGTTGCCGCTCTCGTCCTTGAACTTGAAGAATGCCATGGCCTCGGCATACTGGAACGAGGCGAAGTTCATGGTCAGGATGTGGTTCTCGGCATCGACCGAGGCTACCGTCGGCGTAGCCTTGAGGAAGGTGTGGTTGGCCGATACGTCGGCAACGGTACCCTTCTGATCAGTGAACGACTGTGCCTTGCCGGGTGTGTAATAGGTAAGCGTTTCACCAGGTGTGAAAGTGCCCGTGAGCGAGCCCTGACCGGTGATGGTGACCAGCGACGTGCTCAGTGCACTGACGGTAACGCTGAGCGTACCCACCTGCGTGCCGGCACTGTTATAGACGTAAATGGTCTCAGTGCCTGCCCAGTTGAAGTAGCGCCAGTTACCTGCGTCGCCGCCGATGCTGACAGCACGGTTGATGCCGTCAGCCGACTGCCCGTCGGCAAGCGCACCCTCGCCGATGACCGTCCACGTAGCAGACTCGGCATCGGGTGCCTGCGGAGCGGCGGCAGTGCCGTCGTCGCTGGAACACGATATGAGCAGCAGCACGGCGCAACTCAGCATGAGGACAGAGACAACGCTGGCAAGTAAATCTTTAAATTTCTTCTTCATAAAACATTTGTTCCTTAAAAAACTAATTGGTTTGCATAAGATAAACTTTAGACAAAAGCCTTGTTGACATCGATGTCGTCAACCTCAGAGAAGTCGAAGTCAGTTTCGTGAGCGTCAGGACCACTGCCGCCAGGACCACCGCCCTGACCTTCGCCAGAGCCAGCCAAGATAACGGCCTGCGTGCGCAGCTGAATTACCTCCATGTGGAGGGGTGAATAAATTCCTTTCTTTTTCATCATAATACCTTTCTTTTAAAATTGTCAATAAATAAAACGAAATCTATTATTTTACCCCACCTCTGGCAAAGAGGTGGAAAGAAATAAAGGACTTCAGAGAAACACACATCAAGCATAAATAACCAAAATCACTTGCTAGAATGGAAACTTTATAGTATCTTTGCATCCCCGATGTGCTTAGATATGATATACATAATACGACACCACCCCGACTGACTTCACGTCCAGTCGGGGTGGTTTTACTTATCAATAAGAAACAGCAAATGGGAAACTACCTACTAATGCAATTCCTTCGACTTTTTAGGAAAAGTGGAAAGCGCTTCTTAAAGCGTCTCTTCCAAGTGACAAACCGGCAGCCGTTAGCCACTATGGCAAACGCGACCATAGAACGGCTGACAGCTACACGCAGCAAGAGCACCATCGACAACTACCGCACTGCGCTGCGCTCTTTTCTGTCCTATGCTGGCACGCAATTGACCCTGAGCGACATTGACGCGTCGACTATCATGGGCTACCAGATGTGGCTCCGTGACCGTGGCATCACGCTCAACACCTCCTCCTGTTATATGCGCTCACTGCGCTCGCTCCTTGTTAACATCACCGGCCAAAGGGCAACAGCCGACCTTTTTAGTGAAGTATTTACCGGCAACACCAAAACCATCAAACGCAGCGTCTCACCGCAGGACATCGGTCGCTTACAGCAGCAACCTCTGGCGCATCACAGTCCTTTGCGCTTCTTTCGCGACATATTCATCTTCTGCTTCTACGCTCTTGGCATGCCCTTTGTCGATGTGGCATTCCTGCGCCGCTCGCAGATTAAGGACGGATACATACAGTATCATCGACACAAGACAGGACAGCTGGTGCGCTGTAAGATAGAGCAACCGATGCAAGACATAATAAATAAGTACGCGCGTAAGGACAGCGACTATCTCTTCCCCTTGCTCACGCATACAGACCACCGGCAGGCCATGCGCCAGTATGAAACCCTGCTGCGCCGCTATAACCTGACGCTGCGCAAGCTTTCACAGCAGGCAGGCATCCCTCATCTCACCTCCTATGTCGCCCGACACTCTTGGGCAAGCATGGCATACGAAAACAATGTTTCACTCCCTGTTATCTCCAAGGCGTTGGGACACACGTCAACGCAAACCACGCTTATCTACATACGCGACATCAGCGACAAGCGCATTGACAAAGCCAACAAGGAACTTATACAGAATATGGCAAGAATAACACATGCCGTCAGTGAGAAAACAGCACTTGATTACTGCTGATTTGACATATATTTGCAGAATTATTAAATTTTTTTAGTTAAAAATTTGTAGGTTTCAAATATTTTCCATAACTTTGCCTACAAAATAAAACCACCTCTTTGCCAGAGGTGGTATTATTTTTATTAACGACGAAGAATGGTTGTCGGACGGTTACTTCGCGTAAGCGACGCTACGCGTTTCGCGGATAACGGTAATCTTCACCTGACCTGGATAGGTCATCTCATTCTGAATCTTCGATGCGATCTGTCCGCTGAGGGCCTCCGTCTCCGCATCATCCATCTTGTCGGCACCAACGATGACACGCAGTTCGCGACCTGCCTGGATGGCGTAAGTCTTGGTGACGCCAGGATAGGACATGGCAATAGCCTCGAGGTCGTTGAGTCGTTTGATGTAAGCCTCAACGATTTCACGACGGGCACCCGGACGGGCGCCACTGATGGCATCGCAAATCTGGACGATGGGTGCCAGCAGTGTCTGCATCTCCATCTCGTCATGGTGAGCGCCGATGGCATTGCAGATGTCGGGCTTCTCCTTGTACATCTCGGCTATTTTAGCACCATAGAGTGCGTGAGGCATCTCACTCTCTTCATCGGGCACCTTACCGATATCATGCAGCAGTCCGGCACGCTTTGCCTTCTTGGGGTTCAGTCCCAGCTCGGATGCCATGACGGCACAAAGGTTAGCTGTCTCGCGGGCATGCTGCAGCAGGTTCTGTCCGTATGAAGAGCGGTACTTCATCTTACCGATGATGCGAATGAGTTCTGGATGCAGTCCGTGGATGCCGAGGTCAATGGCGGTGCGTTTACCGGTCTCAATGATTTCGTTCTCCAACTGCTTCTTTACCTTGGCGACCACCTCCTCAATGCGAGCGGGGTGGATGCGTCCGTCAGCCACCAGCTGGTGCAATGCCAGGCGGCAGGTCTCACGGCGTATGGGGTCGAAGGCTGAGATGACAATGGCCTCGGGGGTGTCGTCAACAACGATTTCAACACCGCAGGCAGCCTCTAAGGCGCGGATGTTACGACCCTCACGTCCTATGACACGACCTTTCACATCGTCATTGTCAATATGGAAAACGCTGACCGAGTTCTCTACTGCCGTTTCTGTTGCCACACGCTGTATAGTCTGGATGACAATCTTCTTGGCTTGGGCATTGGCGTTGAGCTTTGCCTCATCCATGATTTCATTGATGTAAGCCTGCGCATCGGTCTTAGCTTCGTCTTTCAGCGACTCCACCAGACGGGCTTTCGCTTCGTCGGCAGAGAGACCTGAGAGTTCTTCCAGCTTGGCGCGCTCCTGCATCTGCATCTTTTCCAGTTCTTCCTGCTTCAGCGAGAGTAGCTTCTTCTCGTTGTCAATGCGCGTCTGCTGGCTGTCGAGCTCGTTCTTGCGACGTCCCAATTCCTCCTGACGCTGGTTGAGTGTCAGTTCGCGCTGCTTCTGACGGTTCTCGTTCTGCTGGATTTCCTGATTGCGCTTCTGCGCCTCTTTCTCCAGTTCGCTCTTCTTGTTTAGGAATTTTTCCTTCACTTCGAGCAGTTTTTTCTCTTTCAGAACTTCTGCTGCTTTCTCGGCAGCGCTGATAATCTCATTATATTTCCCTTTGACGACAAAGCGGAAAATCATAAAACCACAGAAGCCACCAACGATGAGGGCTGCTGCGATTAAAACTAGACCAACAATAATATTCATAAAATGTTTTTATATATAGTGAGTTAATGTTCTTGCATCATTTGTCGTCGTGAAGTACGCTTTCCATCTCCTTCGTCAATTGTGCAAGAACATTATCATAGGGCGTCGTATCATTATTTTTGAGCTCTTTCTGGTATCTCAGCGCGATATCCAGCAGCGTCATAAGGGCAATGGTATGATCGGTCTTCCGCCCTTTATATGCTTGTGCATAAGCATTATAACGCTCAGTGATGAGCTTGCCTGCCTGCCGATAGAACTCCTCGTCATCGCGATTGATGACGACTTCTATCTCTTCATCGTAGACATGCAGTCTGATATGTAGTTTGTCCTTTACTTGTTCTGCCATGGCTTGTTCCCCTTACTTGTTCTCGTCGCTTAGGATAGCAATGCACTTATTGACGTCACGTATCAGCCTCGACAACCGTTCCTTAGCACCTTGCAGGTTACCGTCGGTTATTTCCAGCATCTTAGCCATCTTGAGTGAGTCGTAGTCATGCTGCTTCTGGTTCAACTTGCGCTGCATTTCGCTGATGGTCTGCTCATGTCTGGTTATCGTATCAGACAACGCCCCATTCTCCTTCTGTAATTCCTGAAAGCGGAGAATGAGTTGTCGCAGACGAGTCTCAAATGTTGCCAAAGTTTTCTCGTTAGCAGTCATAACTACTTCACTTTATGCTACAAAGGTAGTATAATCGAATGAAAGATTAAAGACAAAAGATTAAAGATTAAGTTTTTTTAATACTTCAATTCTTTTTACCTTGTCTACATGTTGTTATTCTCTCGGCTGTTTCTCCTTCTTGGCAAGCATGACGACCTTAAAGACGAAGTCGGTGACCCACTGCTGCGAGAAGCCTAGTTTCTGGGCATACTGCCGAATGGCTACAACCGTCTTCATGACGGCAGCATCGGAGAAGTCGTTCTTGTTGAAGATGTCGTTGACAGTCTTCTCGGTCATGGTACGTATGGCGCTTTTGAAGATGCTTGGCACACGAAGTTTAAACTTCATCAGATTGCCCGTAAGCATCATCAGGTCTTGTGTGAACCCTGAGAACTGATACATGTAGGTCTGTACATCCTGCACTTTCTTGCAGCGCTTGCGGATGCTGGCTTCAATCTCCTTGGTGAAGTTATCATCCATGCCGTACAGTTCCTTGAGCATTTTCTTACAGCGCGACTTCTCTGCCAGTCCCAACTTGTTGTTCTGGGTAGGGACCTTAAGTGTCGACTTGAACGTTCGCAAATCGGGCAGCGCAGCCAGATTGGTAATGCCAAGGTCTGAGGCCATAACTGCTTGAAAATATACACGAATGAGTGTCATGAAATCCTCCATGCCACCAATTTTCTGTTGTTCTCCTTCTTTCTTTCCGAATAATTTGCTTATAAAACTCATAATTCTTTATTTTTTTGCGATGCAAAGGTACGAAATAATTCAAATAATTCGTATATTTGCAGCGAAAAACTTTATAAAACGGTAAGAAAATGAAAGGTATTGTATTAGCAGGAGGAAGCGGAACGCGCCTCTACCCTATCACCAAAGGTGTCTCGAAGCAACTGATTCCCATCTTCGACAAGCCCATGATATACTATCCTATTTCTACGCTGATGCTGGCTGGCATCCGTGATATATTGATTATCTCTACGCCTTATGATCTGCCAGGTTTCAAGCGGCTGTTAGGAGACGGCTCAGACCTGGGGGTACGCTTCGAATATGCCGAGCAGCCCTCGCCCGACGGACTGGCACAGGCGTTCATTATCGGCGAGCAGTTCATCGGCAGTGATTGTGCCTGTCTGGTACTGGGCGACAACATCTTCTATGGTAGTGGCTTTACGGGCATGCTGAAGGATGCTGTCCGCAGAGCTGAGCAAGATGGCGAGGCTACGGTCTTTGGCTATTACGTCAACGACCCTGAGCGCTATGGCGTTGCCGAATTTGACAAAGACGGCAATTGTCTGAGCATAGAGGAGAAGCCGCAGAAGCCTAAGTCGAACTACGCCGTAGTGGGCTTGTATTTCTATCCGAACAGCGTGGTGGAAATAGCAAAGAACATCAAGCCCTCAGCACGTGGAGAGTTGGAAATCACGACTGTGAACCAGGAATACTTGAAGGCGAAGAACCTGCACGTACAGACGCTGCAGCGCGGCTTTGCGTGGCTGGACACAGGAACGCACGACTCACTATCTGAAGCTTCGACATTCATTGAGGTCATTGAGAAGCGTCAGGGTCTGAAGGTTGCCTGCCTTGAGGAGATAGCCTACAAGCGCCACTGGATTACCAGAGAGCAACTCATCAAGTTAGCAGAGCCGATGGCTAAAAACGACTATGGGAAGTACCTGCTGAAAAGTGTTGAACGCAACGACGCAACGCAGTAGGATTACCCATATCATACATCACGCCGTTGAGCTGAACCCCCATCATGCCGCTTTTCTTTCTGACGGCATCAAGGGCTGACGTCAACTCTATCTCGCGCTCACTGTCTTCGGCATCTGCCTGCTGGATGTCGTTCTCCAGTTGTGCAAAGACTTCGGGTGTCAGCACATACTGTCCGAAGACGCTGTAATAGGCTTTCTCACCTTCGGCATTACGCACACCCAGAAACTCTTCGGCATAAGACGACTTGGGCTTCTCGTACATCACGGAGACATTCAGTACAGTTTGCTTCTTGTTTTCCCATATACCAGACAAGATACCATAATGGCTGACTTCATTCAACGGAATGGGATGAATGCTGACCATTAGTTGGTTATAGCGTTCATACTCCTCAATGAGCTGCAAGGCACAAGGCTTATTGGATGTTGAGTGATAGAGGGTGTCACCCAGCAGCAGCAACACGGGTTCATTGGCGGCAAACTCTGCTGCCTGATAGACGGCATGACCAAAGCCTCGCTTCTCGTGCTGGTAAACATAGCGCAAGCGCTTTCCGATATTCAAGATGTGACTTTCGTACTCCTGGGCTTCAGGTGACAACTTCTTGAAGTGCTCCTCGGGCAAGGGGCGTTCGAAGAACTCCTCATATTGCATCCGCTCTTCCATGGAACCCAGCACCAGGCAAATCTCCTCAATGCCGCTCTTGACAAGTTCCTCTAAGAGTATCAAGATAACGGGGCGCACGACACCGTCGGGACAAGGAATTGGGAAGAAGTCTTTCTTCAGTGCGCGTGTGGCTGGATAGAGGCGTGTGCCAAAGCCTGCCACGGGGATGATGGCTTTGCGGACCGTATGAACAGGATGAAGCGTCAGCGGATAGGCCTTCATTCCCTGCGCGTTCAAATAGTCGATGAGTTGCTGTTGACATTCGGCATCCTTAGCCAAGAACTGTACAGAGCCATCACCATGTGAGCCGACGCCTTTTCCACCATATACCAGCGGTTGTATCTGCGGGTCACGCAGTACCGACTGCAACTTGGGGGCTATGAGGGCATCGGAAAAGGGAGTGACATAGCGTTCGAAGAGCTCTTCCGTCTCTGTCATCAGACTTCCCAGCGCCTCAGCATCGCCTGTTGCCATATAGTCTATTGCTCTCTTCACCGTCTCTTGGTTCCACTCACCAAGCGCTTTATGCAGGTTCTGCTCAGCTTCTGTACTGGCAAAAGGGTATGACTTGTTCAGGTCTGACAATATCTTTATGGTGTCTTTCTCTGCACAGAGGTCGGCAAAAACCCAGTGGAGGGTACACTTCACATTCAACGACTTTACTTCAATCTCATCGCCGTCGAAGGTCATCAGGTTGGGTTTCACGCCAAAGGCACAAGCCTGGTCGAGACGTCCGCAACGGCTCGAGGTGCGCAACTCGCCGAGATAGGCGATGTTCATCTCTCCCAGCGTGTTGAGGTTCAGCTTATATAATAAATTGAACGCGCGCGCAACCAGAACACATATAGCTGCCGAGGAACTGAGACCACTCTTCATGGGGAGCGTCATGGCAGTAATGCGAATACGCACGCCGCCAACCTTATACCACTCCAGCATATAGGACGCCACGCCAGCGCAGTAACAGAAGAAGGAGCCCGACTTAGCCACCGCCTTCAGGTCGTCTTCTTTCATGCGACACGAGAAGTCACTCCAGATGTCCTTGATTTGAGGAGCAACACTTGTCATCTCGAAGCTGGATGACTTCTCCACCTCGGCATAGATGCCTTGTTCGATACCTGTCACGATGGCAGCACCAGCTTTGATGTCGGCATTCATCGTACGATAGTGACCAGCCCAGTCAGTATGCTCTCCAAACAGACACAAGCGTCCAGGAACGAAAAGTTGTATCATTTTGTGTAGTTTTAAGTTGAAATTACGTACAAAAGTACATCATTTTTATCAAAAAACGCATTTTTCCGTCAAAATATTTGGTGAGAATGATAATTTTATATACTTTTGCACCGATTAAAACGAATATTAAGTTAATAACCCGTAAAAAAACTACCGCCTATCGAGAAAGACTCTACTTCATATAAAAAACAATAAGAAATATGAAGAAATATGCAAGTTGTACCGACGAAGCGTTGGCACTACTTTACATAGATGGAGACAACAGGGCATTTGACGAGTTATTGGCTCGCAACCAGCAGAAGCTCTTTACGTACATCATGTTCGTGGTTCGTGACCCCGAAATCGCTAATGATGTATTTCAGGAAACCTTCGTGAAGGTCATCACAAGACTTCAGGAAGGCAAGTACACCGACTCTGGCAAGTTCTCGTTCTGGCTGACGCGTATTGCCCATAACATCATTATGGACAACTATCGCCAGCAGCGGTTTGCACACATCATAGAGCCAACTCAAGACAACGACCTCAGCAAGTTGCGCAATAACGACCTGATGGACATCAACCGCGAGAACGAATTTGTCAACGAGCAGATTATGACGGATATCCGCCACTTGATGAACGCACTGCCGGCACCCCAGCGCGAAGTTGTCTATATGCGTTACTACCAGGAGCTGTCGTTCAAGGAGATTGCCGAACTGACGGGTGTGAGCATCAACACCTCGTTAGGTCGCATGCGCTATGCGCTCATCAACATGCGCCGCATGGCCAAGCAACACAACATTCAGTTGAATCTGGAAATGTAGTTGCTCAGCATGTGTAGCTCATGAGATGTAGCTGCACCTACAGCATGTGTAGTTCGTGGATGGTCTGCTCCGGATGTGGACTCTTGAAGATATAGCTACCGCTGACCAGCACGTCTGTACCTGCAGCCACAAGCCGTGGGGCGGTATCTTGCTGAACGCCGCCGTCGACCTCTATCAACGCCTTTGAGCCGCTGTCGCTAATGAGACGGCGCAACTGCTTCACCTTCTTGATGGTGTTTTCAATAAACACCTGTCCACCGAAACCAGGATTGACACTCATCAGCAACACCAGTTCGACATCGCAGATGATGTCTTCCAGAACAGAGACGGGAGTGGCAGGGTTGAGCGTCACGCCAGCCTTCATGCCTGCATCGTGGATAGCCTGCACCACCCTGTGCAAGTGAGGACACGTCTCGTAATGGACGTTCATCATCATTGCTCCCAGGCGTGCCGTCTGTGGAATAAACTTCTCAGGCTGCACGATCATGTAGTGGACGTCAAGCAGTTTCGTACACTTGCTGGCTACCGCCTCCAACACGGGGAATCCAAACGAGATGTTAGGAACAAAGACGCCATCCATCACATCCAGATGAAGCCACTCGGCCTCACTGCGATTGATCATCTCCATCTCTTCTTCGAGACGCAGAAAGTCAGCAGCAAGCAATGACGGAGAAACTATTGTAGCCATTGGCGGTCTGGTTTTTCTTGGTATTACACATACGCGCAAACTGCTTCACAAAGAGCAGGGTTGCAGCGTTTGGAGTGAAATCGTCTTGGGTAAAATTCTGCATAGGCAACGCGTGTTTCGTTAATAATACCTTTCATTTTGATTAAAACTTCTATCTATGAAACGCACACTGTTACCTATTTATTATATCAAAACGGAAAATTATTTCACACTGTACGTTTCTATCTGTTTCATGCCGTTCAGAAAGTCACGTGCCGCCATGCGTTTCTTGCCCGCCAACTGCAGTTCCACAATCTCCAGCAATTCGTCGGCAGCGCTGACAAACAGGGACTTCCCGTCAACAGAAATGGTGCCACAGCCCAAGCCCTTCCGTCCTGTCTTGCGTGTCTTATACACCTTCATCACCGTTTCCCGCTTTGTCCCTTGGCACATATCGGCAGGTGCAACGAGTGTGGTCCAAGCTCCAGGATAAGGACTCAGTCCACGTACGAAGTCATAAACTTGTTTGGCAGATTGCGTCCAGTCAATCTCGCAGGTCTCCTTAAAGATTTTAGGAGCTGGCTTCAAAGGTGCTGTCAAATTGGGCTGCTGTTTCTGATCATCCTGTGACGTCGTTTCGGGATGTCCGTCGGCAGCCATGATGACCTCAAGTGTTTCGAGACACAGCTGTGCCCCCAGGTGCATCAGTCCGTCATAGACATACTCCACATCGGCATCGTCAGGTATGGGGAAGTGCTTCTTTCTGATGATGCGGCCTGTATCGATGTCGTGATCAAGAAAGAATGTCGTCACCCCCGTTTCCGTCTCGCCATTGATGACAGCCCAGTTGATGGGTGCTGCGCCACGGTATTGAGGCAACAGCGCCGCGTGAACGTTAAACGTTCCGTAGGCAGGCATCGCCCACACGACTTCGGGCAACATACGAAAAGCCACGACAACCTGCAGATTGGCACGTAGCGCGCGAAGTTGCTCAATGAAGACAGGGTCTTTCATCTTCTCGGGTTGCAAGACGGGCAGTCCGTGCTGCACGGCATACTGTTTGACAGCCGACGGCTGCATCTCCGTCTGGTGTCTGCCCACAGGCTTGTCGGGCTGCGTCACCACTGCCACCACATTGTAATCGTTCTCTACCAGTGCTTGCAAGGTCTCGACAGCAAACTCCGGCGTACCCATAAACACTATTCTTAAATCTTTCTTTTCCATATTGTTTGCAAAGTTACGAAATAAATTGTAACTTTGCCATCAAAAAATAGCGAAAGTAGTTACACTCGACAAAAAAAGATGGGTTTTCTTTGTTTTGTTCTCGCTAAATCGTATCTTTGCAAGCAGAAATGCAACATGAGTTATGGAAAAACAGCAAGAAACAGCGGCAAAACGGTTGGCTGACCATCCACGCCTGAAGAAGTTGTTAGACTGGCTCATCATGAACCAGCGCGACGCACGGCCAAGGTGGTATGTGCGGCTGCTTGCTCCCTTGTACCAGCATCGGGGGCACGGTTCTAAGGTCTATTGGAGTGCCCGCATGGACACCCCACCCTACCGCCGCTTCTTCTTGGGCAGACACAGCGTGGTGGAGTCGTACAGTTGCATCAACAATGCCGTTGGTGACGTTACCATTGGCGACTATACGCGCATCGGCATCCACTGCACCATCATCGGTCCGGTCTGTATCGGAAGTCACGTCAATCTGGCACAGGGCATCGTGGTTACTGCCTTGAACCATAACTTTTCGGATGCCACCTTACGAATAGACCAACAGGGTGTCAGCACCCGTCCCGTCATCATCGGAGACGACGTCTGGATAGGAGCCAACAGCGTCATCCTGCCTGGTGTCACCATCGGCAGTCACTGTGTGGTGGCAGCAGGTGCCGTCGTCACGAAGGACGTTCCTGACAACACGCTTGTCGGGGGCGTTCCTGCCAAACCTATCAGAACACTAACAGCTAACCCCTCATGAAGATAGGAATAGAAGCCCAACGCATTTTCCGAAAGAACAAACATGGCATGGACTATGTGGTTCTGCAGGAGATTCTGGAGATTCAAAAGATGGATACGGAGAATGAATACTTTGTATTCGTCAAACCTGGCGATGACCCTTGCGTGAAGAGCACCGCCAATGTCCATGTTGTGGAATTGGACTGTCCCTCCTACCCGCTTTGGGAACAATGGGCTTTACCACGTGCAGCGAAGAAAGTCCATGTCGACATGCTGCACTGCACCAGCAATACGGCGCCTGTTTGGTGTGAAATTCCTTTGGTATTAACCTTACACGACATCATCTTCCTGGAACCACGTGACAAGCAAAACAAATCGCTCTATCAGAACATGGGATGGCTTTACCGGCGCTTGGTGGCGCCTCGTGTCTTAGACAGATGTCGCCGTATCATCACCGTTTCCAATTTCGAGCTGCAGAACATCGTCACAAAGCTGAATATTCCCAAAGAGCGTATGGCGATGATTTATAACGGCTATAACGCGTGGTTCCGTCCTATTGATGACGAGCAAGGGGTTTTCAAGAAGTATATTTCGGAAAAAGGATTTTTCTTCTTTTTGGGAAATACCGACCCTAAGAAAAATACGGAGCGGACGCTGGTCGCCTATGCTAAGTATTTAGCCCAATCAAGCATCAAGCGAAAGCTGCTGATGGCTGACCTTGACGACAATTACCTGAATGCCATCCTATCAAGAAATGGCATTGAGAGTATTCGAAGCCAGCTCGTCATGCCAGGGTACATTGTGAACAGCGACCTGCCTTACATCTACAACAACGCCTTTGCTTTTCTCTACACTTCATTGCGTGAGAGTTTTGGAATTCCGCTACTGGAAGCGATGGCTTGCGGCACACCTGTCATCACCAGCAACACGTCATCGATGCCGGAGGTTGGTGGTCCCGACGCCATTCTCGTGAATCCTGAAAGCAGCGACGAGATAGCAGCGATGATGCTACGTCTGGAAACCGATGAGGCTTTCTATCAGAAACAAAAGGAAATAGGAAAGGAACGTGCGAAACTGTTCTCATGGAGGAAGACGGCCGAGCAGTTGCTGCAGCTCTATCAGGAGGTTTACAACGAGTTAAGCAAATAAGTCGAGCGAGAGGTCCTGCTGTGGTTTCTGCTCTTCTACCTGTTCATTGCTGTCCTCACGAAACTGGAGTAGCAGTTGCATGGCATCGGCACTGCCTGTGGTATTCAGTCGGTAATAGCCGCGACGGTCAGTACGCTCTATGAGCGACTGAGCCGACTTCGAGTTACGAAGCAGGTACTGCTGTACGTAGCTACGAATCTCTTCGTAGTCGGGCTGCACGAAGAAGGTGCGGTTGATGTTATAGAGATGCTTGCTGATAGCCAGCACGCTAATGCCGCGTTCACCAGCCTCAGTGAGAATCTTCAATATTTGACTGTCGTAACTCAAGTGAATTCAAGTGGTAGTTGTTAAAGTTAAAAAAGGCTGGTATGCCACAAATGCTTACCAGCCCTTTCTATACTTTTCCTATTGTGCTATTAAGCGAGGGTAATCTTCTCGTCAGCAGTAGCCAGCTTGCCCTCTTTGAAGAGCCAGCCCAGACCCAGCAGAGTTTCCTCTTCGCTAATCTTAGCAGCCTTTGCGATTTCCTTAACGGTCAGTGCCTTGCCGGCAGCAGCCAGAGCCTGATAAACATCACCGGCCTTGAAACCAGCGTTCTCAGCGTTTACAGCAACAACAGCCTTAGCAGCGGCCTTCTTAACGGTTGCCTTCTTAGGTTCTGCAGTCTTCTCAGCAGCAACCTTCTTTGTAGTTTTCTTTTCTACCATAGTTCTCTAAAACAATTTAATACACTATTGAAAAATTTGGAATCTTCTTTTTTCTGGGTGCAAATGTACGAACTTTACAGATAAATTGTTACCGCAAACAGCAGTTTTTTTCAAAATTTATGATTTATTCTTGACGTAAGTCAATGCGCAGGTTCAGTTCTTCTAACTGCTTGGGGTCCAGCTCTCCTGGTGCATCGAGCATCACGTCGCGTCCGCTGTTGTTCTTGGGGAAGGCAATGCAGTCGCGAATGCTGTCGAGACCTGCCATGATGCTGACGAAGCGGTCGAGACCGAAGGCGAGGCCTGCATGAGGTGGTGCTCCATACTTGAAGGCATTGATAAGGAAGCCGAACTGCGCCATTGCACGTTCAGGAGTGAAGCCCAGAATCTGGAACATCTTCTCTTGCAGTTTGCCGTCGTGGATACGCAGTGAGCCGCCGCCCACCTCGATGCCGTTGCACACGAAGTCGTAAGCTACGGCGCGCACCTTCTCAGGAGCGCTGTCAAGCAGGGGTATGTCGTCAGGATTAGGCAGCGTGAACGGATGGTGGGTAGCCATGAGTCGCTGTTCCTCGTCACTCCACTCGAAGAGCGGGAAGTCGACAATCCACAGGCACTTGAACACGTTCTTGTCACGCAGTCCTAAGCGGTCACCCATTTCCAGACGCAGAGTGCAGAGTTGTGTGCGTGTCTTGTTGGCCTTGTCGCCACTCAGTATCAGCACCAGGTCGCCGTCCTTGGCACCCGTTTTCTCCTTTAGCTGCTGCCACACCTCGGGCTTGTAGAACTTATCGACAGAGGTTTTGACGGTACCGTCGCTGTTGAATTTTACGTACACCAAGCCTTTGGCTCCGACCTGCGGACGCTTCACGAAGTCAGTCAGCTGGTCGAGTTGCTTGCGGGTGTAGTCGGCACAGCCTGGTACCACGATGCCGCCAATGTATGCTGCCTCGTTGAAGACAGGGAACTCGCCCGTACCTTTCAGCACATCCATCAGTTCGACAAACTCCATACCGAAGCGCAGGTCGGGCTTGTCGGAACCGAAGCGGCGCATGGCTTCGTTCCACGTCATGCGCTCCAGGGGTGGCAGCTCTACGCCACGCACCTCCTTGAAGAGGTGGCGAGCCAGGTCTTCGAAAATCTGGAGCACGTCTTCCTGGTCGGCAAACGACATCTCGCAGTCTATCTGTGTGAACTCCGGCTGACGATCGGCACGCAAGTCTTCGTCGCGGAAGCACTTGGCAATCTGGAAATAGCGGTCGAAGCCACTCACCATCAACAGTTGCTTCAGGGTCTGCGGACTCTGCGGCAGGGCATAGAACTGTCCTGGATTCATGCGGCTGGGCACTACGAAGTCGCGTGCTCCCTCAGGGGTAGAACCGATGAGGATAGGCGTCTCCACCTCGATGAAGTTCAGGTTGTCCAGGAAGTTGCGTATCAGAATGGTCATCCTGTGGCGCAGTTCCAGATTTTTACGAACGCACGAACGACGCAAATCGAGGTAGCGGTACTTCATGCGGATGTCGTCACCGCCGTCGGTTTGGTCTTCGATGGTGAATGGTGGTGTCTGGCTCTCGCTCAGCACGTTCAGCTGCTTGACCAGTATCTCGATGTCGCCGGTCGGCATCTTGGGATTCTTCGACTGGCGCTCGCTGACCACACCAATAACCTGTACACACCATTCGCGACCCAGTTTGTTAGCCTCAGCACACAGGGCGGCGTCATCAGTCTCGTTGAACACCAGCTGTGTCAAGCCATAGCGGTCGCGCAAATCGACGAACGTCATTCCGCCCATCTTTCTTGTCTTCTGTACCCATCCGGCCAGCGTCACTTGCTGACCGGCATCGGTGAGTCGCAGCTCACCACATGTTTTTGTTCTATACATTTTATATATATATTATGTTCTTTGCCGTTAGGGAGTGCAAAGGTACAAAAAATCTTTGAAAGCGCCCAATGTTTCAGTGCTTTTTCCGATTCTTCTTACCGAACGACATATTTACGGCCGTTCAGGATGTAGATGCCCTTGCTGGGTTGTCCGCTCAGACGGCGTCCCTGCAGGTCGTAGTAAATGCCTGCGGGCTGCGTTGTGCTTTCCACCTTCTCAATGCCTGTTGACGACTTGATGCCGGTGATGCCCATATAGGCGAAGGGGTCACACTTGTAGCGGCTGTCCGCAGACTGTTCGGACAGCATGAAGACGTAGTTGCCGTCATACGGCGGTGTGAAGGAGAAGGTAAGCTTGTTGTCTGTGCTGTTACCCTTTATGTAAGCTCCTACCACCAGTGTCTTCTTCAGCTCTTCGTAGTAGTTGGGCCACAACCCATCGCCCTTAACAGTAGCTAAAGCGTCAGTGAGATTGTCGTTATCCACACTGACGGGTGACAGCAGCAGGACGCCAGAATACTCTGCACCGCTATTGTCGATGGTCAACGTCAAGTCGTTAGGAGTGTTGACTGCCTGCTCGCCCTTGGAGATTTCACACTTCGTAACTTTCAGCCCATCGACAGACGGCATCGAACGGTAGGTAATGGCACCGCCTTTAACGGTTCGCTCGACGTAGTGGTTTCTATCTGCTAACAACTGCCAATCACTACCTGTGACCGATAGGCATTTAAAGCGTGGATAGATGCGTGTAGTGCCGTCAGGCAGGCTGGTATCAGTCTTAGGCAGCGAGAATCCATACGAGTGGTTAGACTGCGACTCCAGCTTCTGTTGTTCTATGTTGGTAAGCTGTTGCCACGTGCCGTCGCTCTTCTCGGCAAACAGCTGGAGGTCGAACGTCGCTGTGGGATACAGGCTGTTGATATAGTCATACGACACATAAACGATGGTTCCCTCGGCGTCGGATGCAACGGTATAGTTCTTTAAGGTTCCCAACTTCGGCAGCAGACTCGTTGGCGTGGTGCCGCTGGTGGGTTTCTGAATACCGATGATGGCATCTTGTCCGATGCAGAAACCGATGCCAGGCTTTGCCACGCCCGACACGTTGGAAGCATTGGAGTTCAACACCGACAGCGAGAAGTAATTGTCAGCATAGCCACCCCAGCCCCAGTTGATGTGGAACAGTCCGTTGCCGTCATAGCCGTCGCACACGAAGCAGTGTCCGCCGTCGTCCGACATTCCGCCATAGATGACTGGGCGCTGTGCTGCCAACTCGTCGTATATCAGTGTCTCCCACTCGTCTATGCTGAAGTTCATGCGCTGAATGAAGCGTGTGCCCTTGTCGTAGCCGAAATTGGTTATCAGCGCATTGCATGCCTCCTGGTCATAAGCCAGCGAGATGTAAGGACTATAGTCCATCTTGATAGCTTGTCCGCAGTAGCGCATCAGCTTTGACACGGCCTTCACCTGCGCTTCCGTGATGCCCGCTATCTGCTCTCCTTCCGATGTCAGGTAGCGGTCTACCATATTGTTCCAGTCAAAGGTCGTTGCCGACAATTCAGGAAGGTCGAACGACTCCTCCACATTCTCCTGCAGGTTAGATACCGAATATTTATAGGCTGGAATGACTGTTGTGGCATTCTGCGGCCACTTGTGGTAATACATCACCTGCGCCATTGCGGTAGCGACACAGCCCGTCACACAGAGCTTGCCTGCGTATGACGTCACCTTGCCGTTATACACGGGACAGTCGTTATTAAAGACGGGACTCTGGTCCCACAGCGTCTTGACAAGCGGCTCAATCTTGGCACGACTGACACGCGGCGCATTCACCAGCACTTCGTCGCCCAGCGACTTGATAGCCTCGCTGTAACCCTGGAGCCACCAGCGCATGTTCGCGGGCATGTTGTCCCAGTCCAGTTTGCCGCTGGTGCTGTAACCCAAGACGGGCAACGCACGCTCATCGCCGCTGGCAATGACAAAGCCGCCCCCCTCCAGGTTGAAGGCATAGATGTTATCGACCGCCACAGCAGCAGCTTCCATCTGCGACTGCGATACAGCGCGACGGGCGGCACCTGTTGATGACTTCAAGAAAGCGGCAGCACGCTCCTTTGCCTGCTGTTGGCTGATGGTCTGAGCGCTAATCATCAGCGTTGCCACCAACAAAACTGTTGTTAAAAGAACCTTTTTCATTACTTCGTAGCTCGTTTTAAAAACTTTCCGCAAAGGTACAACTTTTATCCGAAACGACCTAAAGTTTTGGTGTATTTTCCTACTTTTAACAGGCATTTTAATATTGGTATGTAAAATAATTTCCCGAACCTTGATTCCAGCTTTCCGAATCGTGAAAACAGCCTTAAAACCTGCATTTTAGCAACACGTCGATTTACTGGTAGAAAAACGTTGAGTTGCTAGTAGAGAATCGTTGATTTGCTGGTAGAGAAACGTAGTGTTACTCTGACGGGTTTTACCTCATCAGCAAAAATGTACAGAAAATTCATATATACAACAAGAATTTTGCGGTTCTGCCGACAAATAAACGAGAGGAAAACTTGCAGGTTTAATTTTTTCTTTGTATCTTTGCATGACTAAAACAATACGGCTTTAACAAACGGAAAAACAGATGATGAAACGGATTCTACTAACTGCGGCTATCGTGCTCTGCTGTGTAAACGTAGTGTTGGCACAGCGCATTGAGGTGGTGGACAAGCAAGGCAACGGCGTGCCTTATGCTACAGTGACGACACCCGATGCGGAGTTCATCGGCACCACCGACATGAACGGCGTACTGGAAGACACGAAAGACTACGCAACCATCGTCGTGAGTCACATAGCCTTCAAGCCTCAGAAGGTGGCACTCTACTCTGGCAACACCCGCATCACGATGGAAGACGTGGAATTCACGCTCGACGAAATAACGGCATCGCCCAAGCCGCTGGTTTATGTGCAGACGTACTACAGGCTGTTCTTCTACAGCGAGAAAGAAGGCATGTTCTACTATCGTGTGGGCATCACCGATAACGCCTACGACCGCCAGAAGAAAGACGTGAAGGCAAACACCAACCACGTTGCCAAAGCGACAATAGGCATCGTCAAGGTGCTGTTGGGAGCACTGTTAGGTCCACGCTTGGATCAGGTGAGTCGCATCAACGTGAACAAGCTGGAAGACCGCATGAGGAGCAGATACGACGACATAGACCTGCAGTTTGTCGACGACGGTCCTAACAAGAAGGCGATTACCGACTTCAAAGGTGTCGTTGGCAACATCGTTGACAACCCGCAGACGGGAGTGCGCCGCTACTCCTATGACACCAGTGCCATGAGACGCCACCAACTGGAAGCAGAAGGCAACGAAAAGAAACTGAGGAAGTTGGAAAAGAAAGCCGAGAAGGAGAGCGAGAAGACAAGAAACAAGGAGGAGAGCTGCTTCCAACTCTACCGCATTGACGAGAACGGATTTTATGCTCCAGAGGACTTCGTGATGAGCGAAATCGTTGAGAGCTACGACAAACTGGTGGACGAAGCGTGGGACCACCGTATCATGGGACTTCAGATTTTTGCCACCGATCGTGCTTATGTCACCAAAGAAGAGCTGAAGGAGATTAAGAAGAACAACAAATTTAAGCTGACATACGACAGCATCAAGCAGTTTGAGGCCGACAACAACATACCCGAACTGGCGCCTGCCGTAGAAGAGAAACTGGCTGAACTGTGGAACGTTGACAAATAAAAAAGAAAAAATCACTGGATTTATTTTGTTCTTTGCCCACTTATTTGTAACTTTGCGCTCATATTCGAACAAACCTAAACAATTTTGATACATTATTATGAGTAACATGAAACTTGACATCACAAAAGCTGCCTGCTTCCTGGAGGCGGGTGCTGTGAAGGCTTTCGAGCCTAAGGTAAAAGCTGCACAAAAGGCATTGGAAGAGGGCACATGCCCAGGCAACGACTTCTTAGGATGGCTGCATCTGCCCTCCTCTATCACTCCTGCATTCCTCGACGAGATTCAGGCAACTGCCGACCTGATGCGTCAGAAGTGCGAAGTAGTTGTCGTAGCCGGAATCGGCGGCTCCTATCTGGGAGCACGTGCCGTCATCGAGGCATTGAGCAACTCGTTCGCCTGGCTCGTACAAGATAAGAAGAACCCCATCATCCTCTTTGCCGGCAACAACATCGGCGAGGACTATCTCTCAGAGATGACAGCATACCTCAAAGGCAAGAAGTTTGGCGTCATCAACATCTCGAAGTCGGGTACCACCACAGAGACAGCACTGACTTTCCGTCTGCTGAAGAAGCAGTGCGAAGCCCAGATGGGCAAAGACGTAGCACGCCAGGTCATCGTGGCTGTTACCGACGCTAAACGTGGTGCTGCACGCACCTGTGCCGACAAGGAGGGTTACAAGTCGTTTGTCATTCCCGACAACGTAGGCGGACGCTTCTCGGTTCTCACTCCCGTAGGTCTGCTGCCTATTGCCTGTGCCGGCTTCGACATCAAGCAACTGGTAGCCGGAGCTGCCGAGATGGAAGCTGCCTGCGGTCAGAACGTACCCTTCGAGCAGAACCCTGCCGCACAGTATGCTGCCGTCCGTAACGGACTGTACAAGGCTGGCAAGAAGATAGAAATCGTAGTGAACTACCAGCCCAAGCTGCACTTCTTCTCTGAGTGGTGGAAGCAGCTGTACGGCGAGTCGGAGGGTAAGGACAAGAAGGGCATCTTCCCTGCCAGCGTAGACTTCACTACCGACCTGCACTCAATGGGACAGTGGATTCAAGATGGTGAGCGCACCATCTTCGAGACCGTCATCTCTATCGAGAAACCTAACAGCACACTGGAGTTCCCCAACGACGAAGAGAACCTCGACGGACTGAACTTCCTCGCTGGCAAGCGCGTTGATGAGGTTAACAAGATGGCTGAGCTGGGCACACGTCTGGCACACATCGATGGTGGCGTTCCCAACATCCGCATTGCCATTCCTGAACTCAACGCCTTCTATCTGGGACAGCTCATCTATTTCTTCGAGATTGCATGTGGCATCAGCGGCAACCTGCTGGAGGTTAACCCTTTCAACCAGCCTGGCGTAGAAGCTTACAAGAAAAACATGTTTGCCCTGCTGGAGAAACCTGGCTACGAGGCTGAAACCAAAGCCATCAAGGAGCGTCTGGCTAAAGAACAGTAATGAACGAAGTAACACATTATCTCACCAAGCACGGCTTCGGGCACTTCAGCCCGAAAGCCGTGCTTTTCGATATGGATGGCGTCATCTACGACTCCATGAAGAATCATGCCGTCACATGGCATGACTCAATGGCTGACTTCGGACTGGACATGCCATACGAGGGTGCCTATCAATATGAGGGCATGCGAGGCGTAGAAACCATTAAGGTGCTGGCTCGCGAACAATGGCACGAGGAGTTAAGCGACCAGCGGGCACTGGAGATGTACAACCGTAAGAAGGAGCTCTTTGCCAAATACTGCAAGGAACACCCTGCGGATATCATGCCAGGTATTCATGACTTAATGGAGAAAATCAAGGCTCAAGGACTCAAAATCTGTGTGGTCACAGGCAGTGCACAGCACACACTACTCGACAAACTGCTGAGCGACTTCAAGGGATTGCTGAAAGCGGAACTCATCGTTACCGCCTATGATGTAACACACGGCAAGCCTAACCCTGAGCCTTACCAGAAAGGGATGCAGAAATGTGGGGTAGAACCTTGGGAGACCATCGTTGTCGAGAATGCACCCCTGGGAGTTCGCGCTGCCGTTGCTGCAGGCTGTTTCACCATCGCCGTCAACACGGGACCGCTGCCTGACGAGATGCTGCTACGAGAAGGGGCCGACCTTATATTTCCTCGGATGACAGCTCTTGCTCAGCAATGGGATTTGCTGTATCCATCTGGCTGTCACGCTGAATCTGCAACTCACCCATCCGCGACAGACGAATAACCAAGGGGATATACTCGTCAGTCTGCGGAAGACCAACACTACCGGCAAACACCAACCAGTCGCCGTCAGCACGGTCGAAAACCAAGCCTTCGAATACACCGTTCTTGCGATAGTTCTCATCCAGATATGTCATAACGGAGGCTTTGGTGAATGTGCGGTTGAAGAAGACGGAGCCGTCAGCACGGCGGACAACAATGCGAAACATATTGTCAACAAACTGCTGACCATTCTCGTCCTTCACCATCGGCAGCGAGTCACTGGCTGTACGACTGATAGCCACCTGATACGAACGACCTATCCACGCCACGCCACGCTCGTCAGCATAGTCTTGCATCCGAATAGGAGCCTTGGGAACAACTTTGACAACACGCGGAGCTATAATGTCCTTATTTTTCTTCTTCTCGCCACAACTTGCCAACACGGCTGCCAGCAACATCATGACCAATACTATTTGTACTTTCTTCATCGCTTTAAGCTTGCTTTGTGCTGCAAAGTTACGAAATATGTGAGAAAAAAACAAAGAATTAACAAAAAAATGCATACCTTTGCCGTTGAAATGAAAGAAAATATGATGAAGACTAAAAGACTGTATGCGCTACTGCTACCGTTAGTCGTACTGTTGACCTGCCTACTGACGGGCTGCAACCATGCTGCAGAGCAAGACGAGACCGACGAGGTAGCGACGGACACCATCGAAACAATGGTGAAGCAGGTACAACTATGCGCACGGCTCTACACGACAGAGTATAAGATTCACAAAATTGTGACTTATGATGATGTCGTGCGGCTGAAAGGCAACATGCTGAACAAGAAATTCGACATACCCCTACCCTTGGGAGACAGGAAGATAGCGATACCGATGGATGCTACGCTGAAGGCATATATTGACTTCAGCACCTTCTCCGAAAAGAACATTGAGCGCAACGGACAGAAGATTACCATCCTGCTACCCGACCCTGAGGTGACACTGACAAGCTCAAAGATAAACCAACGCGACATCAAGGAGTATGTAGGACTGGTGCGCTCACACTTCACCGATAAGGAGATGACCGAATACGAACGACAAGGACGGCAATCCATCTTGAAGAACATCAAGATGACTGACATCGTGGAACGCTCACGACAGAGTGCCGCCCGCATCCTGATACCCATGCTAACGCAGCTGGGCTGGCAGGAGCAAGACATCACGATAGCTTTCCGCAAAGAACTGAATCCCAACACTTTAGTTAACACCGATATAGAAAGATGAAGAAAACACTGCCCAAGATAAAACTGCTGCCCAAGACAAATACGCTCGTCATCTTACTGCTTATTGCCGTGATAGGTTTTGCGGCTATCTGGCTCTATGGCGGCATCAAGCATAGCGAGGTAAGTATTGAAAGTGACAACAGAATTGACATCACACCTGAGATGGTGAAGAGCATCAAGGATATTGGTGAATGGGAATTTCTGTCTATTGCTGACGAACAACTGGTGGACACGGTCCGCAAGGGTATATTCAGCAACGATCACTTGGTACGCATCTATTACGGCACCATGCGGTTAGGTGTGAACATGCATCAGTTAGAACCAGGATGGATAAAAAGTGAGGGTGACAGTCTGGTGGTAACACTGCCGCCCATTATACTCCTGGACCGTGACTTCATTGACGAAGCGCGGACACGTCACTTTCACGAGAGCGGACACTGGACAGGCAGCGACCGTGAGGCGCTGTTTGAGCGCGCCCATCAGCGGATGCTGAAAAACGGACTGACACCCCAAAACATAGAAAGTGCCCGCCAGCATGGTGAGACACTTTTCCGACAGTTGATGCGCAGCCTAGGGTTCAAGCACGTCAACATTCAATGGGGAAAGGAGAAAACTACTTCTTGATAGGCAAAAGCAACAATACGCGGGTACCACGCTGATGCATTTGGTCTAACTGCAACTCGCCACCTAACTTGTTGGCAAGCTTCATACAGATGCTGAGATCTAGCTCTGCCGCATCAAACATATCCTCAGGCGTATCAAACCATGTAAAAATATTCTCCCTACGCTGGGCAGGAATGCCTTTACCCGTATCGCTGACGAAAACGGTAAGCCAGCCTGGATTCTCGCTGGTATTGCAACCCACCGTAACATCGCCCTCTTCTGTAAAACGGCAGGCATTCAAGATGAGTTTGTTTACAATAAGGTCCACCACATGGCGATCGCTCTTAATGAAGAACTCATCGCTCAACTCGTGCATGAAATGAAGCTTGACATTCTCGCGGCGGTAAACGTTGTTTTGATTGGCTTCAAGGCTACGACGACACAGCGCATTGGGACTGAACACCTCATCCTTCAAACGATAGTGGTTCGAATCTGCATCGGTAAATACCATCACCTCATTGAGTAACGAGATGATGACACCGGCATTATAATGCAACTGATCACCCATATCGCTCTTCTCATTCTTCGACAAATACAGGTCTGGTTTCGATACGACATCTGCTATCTTGTTGATGACCTTCAGCGGTGAACGTATCTCACTACTGATGTTCTGCAGAAAAGCGCGCATCATATAGTCACACTTCTTGGTAGACTTCAGTTCTACGCGTACCTTATTATATAAATAAAGCATCGCTACCAAGGCTATCACTAGAATACAAATCAACAAAATCTCCATCTTTTTACCTCCTTGTTAATTTAGTTGTTTGCAAAGATACAAAAAATGTTGTAATTTACAAAATTTTTAGACTACTTTTGTTCTAAACATCCCTATTTTTAACGATATTGACTACATAGAGCACTCCTTGCACTACTTTGAAGTGCACATCATAAAGGCGAAAAGGCATTCCGTAAATCCTGTCGGATGTGTGGTGGTAGTGAGGGCGAGGGTCAAGTGAAAGCACCTGTTCCAACAGCCGACAATCGGTAGCACCTAACACCTCTTGAACGGCTGGAGGAATTACGACTTGAAGGTGCTCCCACTGATGACTGTCGGTAAAGCCAGCACGAGCCTCTGCATGACTGTCGGTATATGGCAGGTAAGGTTTGACGTCGTATATGGGAGTGCCATCCATCAGGTCTGCCCCAGCGACATCAATGGTGCAAGCATCATGATGCACCTTGACAATACGCACAGATGACAGACCGAGATTGTTGGGACGGAAAGGGGAACGCGTCGCCCAAACCCCTAGACGCTCGTTGCCACCCAGGAGAGGAGGACGGACTGTAGCATGCTTCTCTGCATGCACATTCATCGAGAATCCCCAGATAAGCCAAAGATAGTCGAACTCCTCCAAACCTCGCAAACCCTCTGCATCATGAAACGCATCGGTGAAGACAATACTGCCTGGCAAGTCCTGAACAAGCCCACTCTGACGGGGAATGCCAAACTTTGACGACAAGGGTGACTTAAAAAAAGCTATGGGTTCTATCTTCATGTTGCAAAATTACAAAATTATTCAGAATAATTAGTAGCGAATTGTGATTTATTTTGTATCTTTGCAGCATGGAACAGAAGAAAATAACCTTTGACAGCTTTGTACGAGGCACCATTGTCATTATTGCCATTGTGGGTTTCGTCATGCTACTGAACAGACTCAGCACCGTATTACTGCCGTTCTTCGTAGCCTGGCTACTAAGTTATCTGCTCTTCCCACTTGTTAAGTTCTTCCAATATCGCTGTCGCATGAAGTATCGCATCCTTGGCATACTTAGCACCTTCTTTGTGGTGATTGGGGTCTTGACAGGACTCTTCCTGCTGATGATTCCGCCAATGGTGGAGGAAGCCGGTCACGTAAAGGATTTGGCTCTTGCTTACATCAAAAACGATAGTGTCATGAGCAATATCCCTAACATGGTAGAGCAGTTCATACACGACAACTTCCGTGAGGAAACGGTAACTGCGTTGATAACTCACGAAGGCTTCATTGACGCTGTCAAGCAGACGCTGCCACGTGTCTGGCAAGTCGTCGCCCACTCTTTTGACATCCTGTCAAGCGTCTTCTCTATCACGATGGTCATAATCTACACGCTGTTCATCCTGTTGGATTACGAGAAGTTCGAACAAGGCTGGGTGCTGATGCTGCCACAAAAGTATCGTAAAATGGCAACCACCATTGTTGGCGACATGGAGGAAGGCATGAACAAATACTTCAGAGGACAAGGTCTCGTGGCTTTCTGTGTCGGCGTGCTGTTCAGCATCGGATTCCTCATCATCGACCTCCCTATGGCTATCGGATTGGGTATGTTTATCGGACTGCTTGACATGGTGCCCTACTTGCATATGTTAGGCCTTGTACCTAGTGCATTGCTGGCTGTCGTCAAGGCTTCGGAAACAGGACAGAGCTTCTGGCTCATCATGCTGGCGATTGTTATCGTTTTTGCCGTTGTGCAACTCATACAAGACACGATTCTTACACCCAAAATCATGGGAAAGGTGATGGGATTGAACTCTGCCATCATCCTGCTGTCACTCTCTATCTGGGGAGCCCTTTTGGGCATTATGGGCATGATTATCGCACTGCCACTAACCACGCTGCTCATTACTTACTACCAGAAATATATCGTCAGGGATATGCCGAATATTCCTACCACACCAGAAAAAAAATAACGATAAATGCACATAGCTGTCGCAGGAAATATTGGTAGCGGAAAGTCAACACTCACGCGACTCTTGGCTAAACACTATGGCTGGGAGGCTCGCTTTGAGGCTGTCGACCATAATCCGTATCTGGAGGACTACTATCGTGATATCCACCGTTGGTCGTTCAACTTGGAAGTGTATTTCCTGAAAGAGCGCTTCCGCGATTTGCTTGAAATAGCGAAGGCCGACCATAGCATCATTCAAGACCGTACCATCTATGAGGGAGTTTATGTCTTCATGGAGAATAACAAGGCGATGGGACATTTGTCCGACAGAGACTACGAGACCTACATGGAACTGTTTCAGCAAATGATGGATATCGTCAAACTGCCTGACCTCATGATATACCTAAGGGCATCTGTTCCCCATTTGGTTGGCAATATACAGAAGCGAGGCAGAGATTACGAGCAGTCTATCCAGTTGGAATACTTACAAAATCTGAACCAACGCTATGACGACTTCATCTACAACAAATACCCTGGAAAGGTGATGACGGTTGAGAAAGACCAGCTGGATTATCAAAACAACCCCAAAGACTTGGCAAGCATCATTAACCGCATAGATAACAACCTGTTCGGACTATTCTCTGAGTAATACCTGTTTTTTATATCAGAATATCGAAATAAACAAAACATACAACCATGCATATCGCAGTAGCTGGAAACATCGGAAGTGGCAAAACCACATTAACAAAACTCTTGGCACACCGCTATGGCTGGACGCCACGTTTCGAACCTGTAGACAACAACCCCTACTTGGAGGATTTCTACGCAGACATGCCCCGCTGGTCTTTTAACTTACAAGTGTACTTCCTGAACAAGCGATTCAAAGAGGTGGTGGAGATTTCCAAGTCGGAAGACACCATCATTCAGGACCGTACTATTTTTGAGGATGCACGTATCTTTGCTCCGAACTTACACGGACAGGGAATGATGTCTGACCGCGATTTCCAAAACTACAGCGACCTGTTTGACCTCATGATGTCACTCGTCAAGTTGCCTGACCTCATGATATACATCCGCTCCAGTATTCCCACCCTTGTAGCGCAAATCCAGAAGCGAGGTCGTGAGTACGAACAAACCATGCGACTGGACTACCTGGAAGGACTCTCAAAGCGATATGAAGAATGGATCACCAGCTACAAAGGACAACTTATCATTATTGATGGCGACAACTGCAAGTTCGGCGACAACGCTGAGGACTTCAAAAAGGTAACGGATATGATAGACGCCAAGCTATATGGCTTATTCCCTATGGAATAAGATAAGGTCTGAAGCCTATAGTTTCACACTCGAGATATCCACAAGACCATTGACAATTGCATAAATCGTAAGTCCTGCAGGAGAATGTATCTGCAACTTGCGAGCTATATTACGGCGATGCGTGATGACTGTATTCACGGAAATACACAGGTGCTCAGCAATCTCTTTGTTTTGCATACCCTGAACCAAGCTAATGATGACATCACGCTCACGGTCTGACAAGGCATCGTTGTTTTCCTGATTACCCTTGAAGACCATCGAAGAAATATTCTTTGTCACATTGTCTTGCTTCATTTGTTGCTCCAAACGGCGAATGGCTGGCGTGAAGATATGGTCTTCTACCTCAGCGTGATGGTGCAACCACTCCTCATTATTATATATATCGTAAAGTGTGGCTGTCAACTTGTTGTTAAGATGGGCATCTGCAGGCAGATATTTGATAATCATCAACTTCAGCTCACGAAGTTTCTTGTCTGTCTGCTCATGGTGCTTGGAGAACATCTCTACATTATAGTCTAATGCTGGACGTCCGTCAAGGAGCGACTGTACATATGGGAATAAGGTCTTCTCTTCGTACTTCATGTGACGACGTATCTCTTGGGCATACTCGTCGTAAAACTTCATAATAAGGCGCCCCAGCTGGTCGCTGTCATCAATGCTCTCCTCCAGCTCACGACGGATAAAAGGCAACTGAAAATCAAGGTAATAGGTATGACTGGCCTTTAGGTAATGTAGCAGTGTAGGAACAGAAAGTTGGTCGTCATCATCAAAATTGGCAAAGTCGTTAATGGTGAAATTCACCACTGCCAAAAAGGTATAGGTATCAACCCCATTCATCTGACAAGTCTCGGCTACGGTCTTGTCGCCAAAACCAAGATTGATGCCAAAACAACCTAACGCCTGTAAAACACTGTAATTGTCCTTGATAAGCATTATCATCTTATCTTGCGGCTCATACATCTTCAAGTTCTTCATCTCACTTACACCTTATTATTATGACCATGCAAAAGTACATATTTTCCTTGAAACGCACAACTATTGTTAAATAAATTTGGCTTTTCGCTCACTAATTCGTATCTTTGCAGACATAAAAACTAATAATAACAGACAAGATTATGAGAAAAATTATCGTTACGGTAGCACCCGTATGTCATGTGGGCAAGGAGATCCCTGCTGAGTGTAAAAACCCGCTGACTCCTGAGGAGATTGCAGAAGACACCATCAACTGTTACAAGGCAGGCGCCTGCGAAGTGCACCTGCATACACGTGACTTACAAGGCAATCCGACATTTGAGTTGGATGTATTCAGAAAAACCATTGGCCTCATCCGCAAGGAGACGGATATGATTGTACAAGGCTCTACTGGCGGATTGTCTACTCTGACATTAGCCGAGCGCTGTGTCTCGCTTGACGTGCCTGAAGTGGAAGTGGCTTCGCTGAATATGGGTAGTGTCAACTTTGGCGAAACTGTCTACATCAACACAATGCCGGACTTGCGCTATTGGGCCAAGAGGCTGGACGAAACACATACCGTACCTGAGATGGAATTGTTCGATTTAAGTCATGTGGAATGTGCTACAAGACTGGCTGATGAGGGTGTTATCCATCGGCCGCTGCACTATAATTTCTGCGTAGGACCTGGCAACTCCAGCAATCTCTCGGCTACAGGCAAGAACCTTGCCATGCTGTGTTCACTGATGGAACCTGGATGCAGCTGGGGCGTGACTCATGACTCGATGAAGGATTTCTCTATTTTGGCTTGTGCCATCGGTATGGGAGCTTCAGCTGTGCGTGTAGGCTTTGAGGATAGCTTCTACTATGCACCGGGTAAGCGGGCACACACCAATGCGGAACTGGTTGAACGCTTGGTAGCTCTGATTCGCATGATGGGATGTGAACCGGCAACACCCGCAGAAGCACGTGAGATGCAGCATATCAAGTAAGGAGTAAAAATCGAAGGAGGATGTAAAGTGAAAGATAATCAGAAATGGAAGATGGTCGTCTTAGATGACGACCCCACAGGCATACAGACGGTACGCGGCTGTCTGCTAATCACGGAATGGGACGAACAACATGTACGAGAGGGATTTGCCGACGAGCAACCATTCTTCTACATTCTGACCAACACCCGTGCAATGACGCGCGAAGAAGCAACACAGGTTACGCGTGAAGCAATGGAAATGGTGGTCAAGGTGAATAAGGACTTGGGCTTTCGCCTCATCATCGTGAGCCGCAGCGACTCTTGCCTTCGCGGGCACTTTCCTTTAGAGACTGACGTTATGCGTCAAGTTCTGGAGGAGAATGGTTTAACCGTTTACAAGAAGACACCCTTCTGCCCTGCATTTATCGAAGCAGGTCGTTTCACCATTGACGGCGTACACTATATGCAAAGCGGCGATAAACTCATCCCTGTTTCTGAGACGGAGTTTGCCCGTGATAACGTCTTTGCATACCACACGTCTGTACTGCGCGACTACATCAAAGAGAAAGGTGACAATGCCGACGATTATGACATTGTCAATGCCCAGTCGTACGATGAATTACACAAGTGGTGGAATGTGTTCAGTAGCAATGAAGAGTTTGCCAATGGTTCTGACGCACTTGTCATCCGCTCTTCTTCATCACTGCCGAAAGTAATAGCAGGCCTGCCTGATGAGATAACACTATTAGACAGAAACATTGTCAAAAGCAATGGGGTTGGTTGCTTTATCGTGGGTTCTCATGTACAAAAGACCACACGACAGTTGGAGCAACTCCTTCAAGAAGAAGGGAGCTGCGGCGTGGAGGTTGACGTACAACGGATACTGGAAGACGGAGAACCACTGATGCAGGAGACGCTGTCCGTTATTAAACAAATCGCTGACGAACAGCTCACACCTGTCGTCTATACCTCCCGCAGGGAGATTAGACTCGACGATGCTGATAAACGACAGCAATTAGGACAACTGGTCAGCAACTTTTTGGTTGATATTGTTCGACGCTTGCCATACACCCCAACCTACTTGGTAGGTAAAGGCGGCATCACGTCACACGACATTCTGACTAAAGGAATAGGTATTCAATCGGCGCGTGTGCTGGGGCAGATTATCAATAGCGTTCCATGTATCATGGGACCACAATTCCCGTATATAATCTTCCCAGGAAATGTAGGTGATGACACTTCGCTTCGCCAGGTTTTCAATAAACTGAAATAAAAGCGCTGACTAAAGCGAAGAGAAAAATAAAAGCCGCTATCAATGATAGCGGCTTAAATTTATTTCTTCTGTGGAAAAGCTTCTTCTGACAACTCCTTAAAGAAATCATACTCTAAAATGATGCTTATTCTCATCAACAAACGCACGTCCAAGCTCTTACGCTTAAAAATGTTATATACATTCGTGCGCTCACAAGGAATTTGAGTTGCCAGCCATGCTGCTGACTTACCTTGCTTCCTCAAAATTTCTTCAATGTGCTTTCCTATATTCATACTTCAGCCTTGATTAGTTTCTACTCGGTGTACTATCTCGCTGCAAAGGTATGAAATAAATCTCAATATATCAGCACATTATTGTGGAATTCTTTTTCTCAATACGCATTAAAATGCAAAGAAGTACCAATACAGGCGTTAGGTTGTTGAATATGTAACAACGAACAGAGGGTCGGAGCGATATCTGTGATATGAACTTCCGCAGAACTTGCACCATGTGGAACTTTCCACCCATAGAACAATAAAGGTATATGAGCATCATATGGATTCCATTTCCCATGAGTTGTTCCTACAGGCGAGGACCAACTGCCATAATCATAGTAACCAGGTTCAGGACAAACAATGATGTCACCTGAGCGATGGAAATTATAGCCACAAAGGATACGCTCACGAAGAAACGCTGGAACCGGTGATTGCTGAACTTTCTCAAAATCGACAACGAATGCATTGAATGGCTGCTGACGCAGGAACTCTATGGCGGCATCCTTTACTTCTTGAAGTTCAAGGTTTTCTTTAGCAATAGCCTTATGATTCAAGAAAAAACGATAATCGTAGATTCCCAGCACCAACGGCATCTGATTATGGAACTTGTTCATCAAATAGGTCTCCAAGTCACGTTTGATATTATCAGAAAACCATTGACCACCATACAGTTTGTTGTCCTGTATAAACTTGTAGTTATGTGCGGCACCATGATCGGCAGTTAAAAAGACGATGTAGTTTCCCTGCCCAACTTCTGAATCGAGGGCTTGGAAAAGACGAGCCAGATCCTTGTCCAACTCAAGATAAGCCTCATCAGTATGTTCACCGCGAGTGCCCCACTGATGACCAATGACATCAGTCTGTGAATAACTGACACAAAGCATATCGGTAGCACTGCCTTTTCCCAGTTGTTCACCCTTTAGAGCCGCTATAGCCATATCGGTTGTGATATGACCGGTCGTAGGATAAAGTCCTACGTCCTTTCCCTCTTTTTTAAATGCTACGTTTTTTAATAGCTCCTTATTATATTCTTTTGCCCACTTAGGCAACTCCTGCATATAATAGGTACTGGTTATGAACTGCCGGTTCTTGGTATCCAACCAATAGGCAGCATTGGCAGAGCGACCTGCAGGGAGTATTGCCGCACGGTCCTTGTATGACACGCCAATTACCTTCGAACGGAAATCGGTATTCAGGCGTAACTCATCACCTACTGTCGTAGCCAGCAGGTTAACGGGAGACATTCGTCCTGCCTTCATATTGTCAGAGCCGACAGGAGTTACGGTACTGTCCGAGCAGCAATAAGTCTTACGACCGTCTATATAGAAGTTGTTGCCGCAAATACCATGAAATGCTGGTGATGTACCTGTATATACTGAAGTATGCCCAATGGCAGTCACTGTTGGGAGATAGTTTATCAGACAATTGTCAAATGAATAGCCCTGGTCTATCATGCGACGGAAGCCATCCTTGCCAAACTTTTCGTAATAGCGTGACAGGTAGTCCCAACGCATCTGGTCTACTACAATACCTACCACCAACTTGGGACGCTCACCAAACTGTGGTCTCGTCTCGCCTTGTGCCACTACTGTCAGCGTCAATGAAAACAGAATAGTCAATAATACTTTTCTCATGGATTTCAAATTAAAATTAATAGAAGCTGTAAAAAAAACAGTGTGAGACTGTGCCTCTTTTTTCTGACACAGCCTCACACGTTGATAATGAGTCTTAGTCTTCGTCCTTCATCTCAGCTTCATGCTGCTTGATAAGCTCCTGCTGGATGTCGTTCGGAACGAGCTCATAGCTCGAGAACGAGGTCGTGAACGATGCGCGTCCACCTGTCAGCGACGACAGGGCAATGCTGTAAGATGCCAACTCTTTAAGAGGTATCTTGGCGGTCAGTTTCTGGTAGCCGTTCTCTGAATCCATACCCATGATGATGGCACGACGCCCTTGCAGGTCGCTCATCACATCACCCATAAAGTCAGCGGGAACAAGTACCTCGAGGTCATAGATTGGCTCCAACACCTTAGGACCTGCCTCCTTGAAGGCGGCACTGAAGGCATTGCGTGCTGCAAGCATGAACGACAACTCGTTGGAGTCAACGGGGTGCATCTTGCCATCATAGACAATAACACGAACGTCACGGGCATAAGAACCTGTCAACGGACCTTGCTCCATACGTTCCATGACACCCTTCAGAATGGCAGGCATGAAGCGCATATCGATGGCACCACCTACAACCGAGTTGATGAAGACGAGCTTGCCACCCCACTCCAAATCCTTCTCTTCCTTCGACTTGATGTTCATCTTGAACTCCTGACCATTGATGGTGAAAGAGGTAGGATCAGGCATGCCTTCAGTATAAGGTTCTACTATCAGATGTACCTCACCAAACTGACCTGCACCACCCGACTGTTTCTTGTGACGATAGTCGGCACGAGCCATCTTGGTGATGGTCTCACGATAAGGAATCTTCGGCTCTTGATACTCAACCTGAATCTTCTCATTGTTTTCCATGCGCCACTTCAGGGTACGCAGGTGGAACTCTCCCTGTCCGTGAACGATTATCTGGCGCAACTCCTTCGACTGCTCCACTACCCAAGTGGGATCCTCCTGGCGCATCTTCTGCAGCGCTGCCATCATCTTCTCGGTCTCAGCTTCGTTGACAGCCTTGATGGCACGAGAGAACTTAGAGTTAGGATATTTGATGAAGTCGAACTTATTGTCGACATCTTTGGCATTCAGCGTATTGCCTGTCTTGACATCCTTCAACTTAACGGTACAACCGATATCACCAGCGCGTAGTTCGTCAACCTGGATACGGTTAGCGCCAGCACAAGCATACAGCGTTCCCATGCGCTCCTTTGAGCCGCGGTCAGCATTGGTAAGGTCGTCGCCACTCTTTACGACACCGCTCATCACCTTGAAATACTGAACCTCACCGATGTGGGGCTCAACACCTGTCTTGAAGAAATACAGAGATGTGGGGGCGCTGGCATCTGCAGGAACTTCTTTTCCAGCAGCATTCTTGACAACAGGCATCTCACTGACGAAAGGTACCACATTGCCCAAGAACTCCATCAGACGGCGAACACCCATGTCCTTGCCTGCGCAAACACAGAAAACGGGATAGATAGAACGTGTCACCAAGCCTTTGCGGATACCTTCACGCATCTCATCTTCGCTCAGGTCCTCGCTCTCGAAGAATTTCTCCATCAGCGTGTCATCACCGGCAGCAGCAGCCTCTACCAAAGCGGCCTTCCACTCCTTGGCCTTCTCCAACTGATCGGCAGGAATATCCTCAATAATAGGAGCACCTCCCTCAGGCTTCCACGAATATTTCTTCATCAAAAGCACATCGATGACGCTATTGAAACCTGCACCAGTTGCGATAGGATACTGTACAGGAACGCAATTGTTACCGTAGACTTCCTTCAGCTGAGCCAGAATCTGGTCAAAGTCGCAATTGTCGCGATCCAACTGGTTAACCAGGAAGATAACGGGTTTCTTCAGTTTCTCTGTATTGCGGAAAGCATTCATCGTACCCACTTCAGGACCATACTGACCATTAACCAGAATGACAGCTTGGTCGGTCACGTTCATTGCGGTGATTGAACCACCTACGAAGTCGTCGGAGCCCGGGCAGTCAATGATGTTCAACTTTTTGTTGTTCCACTCTACATGAAAAACAGTAGAGAACACCGAATAGCCGTATTCCTGTTCAACAGGGAAGTAGTCGCTCATGGTGTTCTTTCCCTCTACGGTACCACGACGTTTGGTGATACCTGCTTCATAAACCATTGCTTCGGCAAGAGTCGTCTTGCCGCTACCCGCACTGCCAATGAGTGCGATGTTTTTAATCTCGTTAGTTTGATAAACTTTCATAATAATATTGTTTTTAGGTTCATTTTTCGTTAAGCGACGCTAAAGGTAGACATTTTTGACCGAAAAACCTACGATTGCTTTCAAATATTAAATTTTATTAGTAATTTTGTCGTCGCTTAGCAAGGAAAACGCATCATGGCAGGACTGTATATACACATTCCATTCTGCAAAAGTCGCTGCATCTACTGCGGCTTCTACTCTACTACCAACAAGGAGTGGCAACAGCGGTATGTAGATGCTGTGTGTCACGAAATGCAGATGCGACCATCGCTGGAAACTGTCACCACCATCTATCTCGGTGGCGGCACTCCCAGTCAACTGAACTCTGGACAACTGAGGCAACTGTTTGATACTATATATAAGGTATATGCTCCAATCCCAACTGAGATTACCATAGAATGTAACCCTGATGACATATCGGAAGAGTTTTGTACGCTTTTAAAAACATTACCTGTTAACCGTATCTCAATGGGCGCACAGACATTTAGCGACGAACGCTTGCGCTTCCTGCACCGTCGTCATACGGCTTATCAAGTGCCTGAGGCCGTCAAGAGGTTGCGTGATGCCGGCATCCACAACATCAGCATTGACCTGATGTATGGTTTCCCCAATGAAACTTTGGTCGATTGGGAAAGGGACATCGACACGGTCTTAGCACTTCAGATTGAACACATCTCTGCCTACTGCCTAATGGTGGAAGAAGGGACGGTTCTCTCTGAGAGATTAAAGATGAAAGATGAGAGATTAAAGATGCCCGACGAGGAACTGGAGCGACAGATGTATGAGTTGCTGATTGACAAATTGACCGCTGCTGGCTATGAGCACTACGAAATATCCAACTTCGCACGCTCTGGCTATCGCTCACAGCACAACAGTAGTTATTGGAACGACGTTACATACATCGGTTTAGGAGCTGCAGCACACAGTTACGTTGGAAGAATACGCAGCTGGAACGTCAGTGACCTTCAGCAATACATAACGAGCATAGAACGTGACGAGCTTCCTTCTGAACATGAGCTGACGGATGACGACACACACTACAATGACCGTATCACTACAGCGCTAAGAACAAGTGACGGATTGAATCTTGGCGAACTGACAGATAAACATCGACGGTATTGCTTGAAAGAAGCTCAACGGTTTCTCGCCGATGGGCTCCTGACTCTACACGACCAGCAGTTACGACTGACGCGACGCGGACTTTTTGTCAGCGACTATATCATGTCATCACTGATGCTCGTTTAGCGTACAGCTATTGACACATTGAGGACAAAACAAAAACTTATTAGTCTTACATTATATAATATTTACACGTATGAACACCTGGAAACAGAATCTTGAGGAGACTAAGCAACATTTTATTGATTGGTGGAACCACAAAGGTATTGTTCTCACCATGTGGGAGCACTTCCAAGAGGGTGTAAAGCCTCATGCCGACATTCCTGAGCCCAAACCTTACAAGGACTTGAACCAGCGATGGTTCGACCCTCAATGGCGTGCCGAATACCTGGACTGGTATGTTGCTCACTCCTGTCTGAAGGCAGATATGCTACCTGTAGCCAACACCCAACTGGGACCTGGCTCGCTGGCTGCCATCTTGGGTGGCGTATTCGAAGGTGGAGAAGACACCATATGGATTCACCCCGACCCCAACTACACAGACGATATCAAGTTCGACCCACAACACCCGAACTACCTGCTACACAAGGAGTTGCTACGAGCCTGCAAGCAGAAGGCACAAGGGCACTACTACGTCGGTATGCCTGACCTGATGGAAGGTCTCGACGTACTGGCAGCCATCAAGGGGACTGACAAGGTATTGCTGGACACAGTGATGCAGCCTGAAGTGTTGGAACATCAGATGCAACAAATCAACGATATCTATTTCAAGGTGTTTGATGAACTTTACGATATCATTCGTGAGGGAGACGAGATGGCATTCTGTTACTTCTCCAGCTGGGCTCCCGGCAAGATGTCGAAGTTGCAGTGCGACCTGTCTACGATGATTAGCGTCGATGACTACCGCCGCTTCGTACAGCCATTCATCCGTGAACAATGCCAGAAAATTGACTATACGCTCTATCATCTGGATGGCGTAGGTGCCATGCACCATCTTCCTGCCTTGCTCGAAATCAAGGAGTTGAATGCTATCCAGTGGACTCCTGGTGTTGGCGAGCCACAGGGTGGCAGCCCCAAATGGTATGACTTGTACAAGCGAATTCTATCTGGCGGCAAGAGCATCTTGGCCAGCTGGGTAACCCTTGACGAACTACGACCTTTGCTTGACAACATCGGTGGCGATGGCGTACATCTGGAGATGGATTTTCATAACGAGCATGAGGTAGAGGAAGCCTTAAAAATCGTCGAAGACTTTCGTCATGCTCGCAACCTCTATCCTGCGTCTGCTGTTGGTAGCGATTCTGCCATTGACGACGCCGACCGCGAGGTTGCTGCCATCATAGCGAAGATAGAAAGCGCAGGCAAGTGTCCGTGTGGCATCGACCATGACCACGCCACTACCGCCAACTCGACAACACATGCCGCCAGTCCTTTGACTTTTAACATCCAGAAACCCACCCTCGAAGAGGTGGCAAAACAAAGGATTCTCATCTTCGATGGTGCGATGGGTACGAGCATTCAGGCACTGCACCTTACCAACACACGGGGAAGTAATGAATATCTGTGCATCGAACGCCCCGAGGTCATCCAAGAAATCTACCGCCAGTTCCTTGCTGCCGGTTCCGACATCATCACCACCAATACCTTTAATGCGCAAAGCATCTCGCTAAAGGCATTGGGTCTGGAGCAAGAGGCACGGCACATCAATCAGGAAGCCGCCCGATTGGCTCGACAGCTGGCTGATGCCTTCACGCTGACGAACCCTGAGAAGCCGCGCTATGTCTTTGGTGGAATGGGACCCACCCGTGAAACCATCTCCATGGAAGGGGCAAACGTCAGCTACGAAGAACTGTGCGACATCTACCAAGAACAAGCCGAAGGACTGTTAGAAGGTGGTGTTGACGGGCTTATTCTCGAGACTGTCTTTGACGTTGAGAATGCCCGTGCTGGCATGGAAGCTTGTCAACGTGCCATGAAGCGCTTTGGACATAACGTACCCTTACTCATCAGCTGCACTGTCCGCACACCTGAGGGCTTCAACATGATAGGACAGAACGTTATTGACTTCATCAAGCAACTGCCGACAGAAGACATCTTTGCCGTAGGACTTAACTGTAGTCCTGACATCCAGATGGTTTTGTCGTTAACACGCCGTCTGGCGGCAGAGACAGCTCACCGCATCATCGTCTTCCCCAATGCCGGTCTGCCTGACGAGCATAACCACTATCCCACTACGCCTCAGATGTTTCAGCGTGAGATGTGGCCGTTCTTCAACGAACGTATCGTAAATATTGTTGGTGGATGCTGCGGAACCACCTACCAGCACATGGCCGTCTTGACCCAATTGGCCGAACCCGCTCCTGCATGTTTCCTGTCACCCCGTGAGCCAAAGCCTGACCACAATTCAAGCACCACCCTTTCTGAACAGGAAGAGCATGCATTACCCACAACGGCGAGGAAGCCTTCAACCGATACCGCACCTGTCTCACAAGAAGCAGGACGCTCTATCTTCGATGCCATTGTTGCCGGCAAATCCAGTGACTGCGCCCTTGCGACAAAAGCTGCCGTTGAGTCAGGACAGCAGCCTCAGGACATCATCAACAACGAAATGATTCGTGCGATGAGTGAGGTTGGTCAGCGCTTTCAAGACGGTAAGGCTTTCGTACCGCAACTTCTGATGGCCGGGCGTGCCATGAAGGCTGGTCTGGAAATACTCAAGCCGCTGATGGTTGGTCAGCAGAACAGTTCGTTGGGAAAAGTGCTCATCGGAACTGTGAAGGGCGACCTTCACGACATCGGCAAGAACCTTGTAGCCTCGATGTTAGAAGGTTGTGGGTTTGAAGTCGTAAACATCGGTATCGATGTATCGGCTGACACTTTTATAGAAGAGATTAAGAAGAACCAACCCGACATCCTGTGCATGAGTGCCCTGCTCACTACCACGATGGGCTACATGAAAGAAGTCATTAATGCACTTGAGAAGGCTGGCATTCGCAATCAGGTAAAAGTGATGGTAGGCGGTGCCCCTGTCACCCAAGGTTTTGCCGACGAGATAGGTGCTGACGGCTATAGTGACAACGCCAATTCTGCCGTCACTGTTGCCAAGCAGTTATTAGGTAAACTTTAGCTCACTAAGCGTAAGACTACAGCTGTTTCTTCAGCTTCCGCTTATAACACTGTTTAAAGTCGCAGAGTCCGCAGGTATAATCTAACTTGCGGACTTTTTCACCTATACCGATGATGCCACTTACCGACTTGATAGGAACCATGAGCGACGAGTCGGTGAGTGTTATGCCGCAAGTGTGGCCGCCAAATAGCGGAAAGAGACGTTGCTGTTGTGAAACGTGCCAACCGCAGTAGCCTGGTGAGAAGCGGTTGGTATGGTGCCAACCCAGTTTGTCAATACTTTCCTGTAACGTCTCTTCCATCCTGTCAGCGCAATGCTCGGCAATCACACTACCTAAAGCGTCAGCAATAAAGACTCTTACCATATCGCCCTCATCTTTCAACCGCTGCTGATAAGCCTCATACTCCACGCCACTGGTGCAGACAAAAAGGGCGTAGGCCTCAGAGCCTCGCAGCTGACGAAGAATAATTTTACCCATATCAAAATCTGGCTGTTCAGGAACTACCAGATAGCAGAATTGAGGACGCAGCCAAGGACTTACTTCTTCAACAACAGCTTGCGTTTCCTGCTGCGTTGCGGTGTTAGGTGTCACATCCCGATAGCCCATTTGCTCATAGATGTCGGCAAGGGTTATCTGCAGGTCGGCATATGTCAGCGTTTTCTCGGTCATTTCTTGTTAAACGCTTGCAACGCCTCAAAAAAAGCGTCGACATTAGCCGATGGCGTATGCGGTGGGGTATCACAACCACTTGAAAGCACAAAGTTGGGATAAGGACGCATCTTCTCCAGCAAATCTGCCACAGCCTGGCGCATCAGTTCGGTTGATCCATCCTTAAAAACGCTGACAGGATCGATATTTCCCATAGCCAGCGCCGTAGGTGGAACGTCTTTTATGACTTCTTCCATCTTGCATTTGTTACCGAAATGGAAAGCAGCAGCACCCGTCACTGCCATTGCCTCGGTACAATGTCCCGTATTTCCGCAATTATGCAGTACGACTATAAAGTTCTCATTCTGGACGCGGTCTACAATTCTCTTCACGTATTTCGACGAAAACTCTTTACAGTCATCGTTAGACATCAACCCTGCAGCAGGTTCTGCCATCATGACACCGTTGGCTCCTGTTTCGCGCAGTGCCAGACAGTATTTTTCAATAAATTCAGTACACTTCTCCAACAAGGTATGGGCAGCATCTGGGTGCTCATATATCAGCACCATAATTTCGGACATGTCATAGAGGCGTCCTGCCAGCGAGAAGGGACCGATGCATCCTGCGAACAGCGGACGGTCGTTCAGTTCTCGGGCTGCCAGCAGATTGGCTTTCAGATATTGTGGGATGCGCGCTGCCGACAACGACGGCACTTGAAGCTGGTAGATGGAGTCGACATCAGGTAGCAGTCGGCTGCTGACAGCCGGTACGGCAATGTCGCTGAAGGTAATCTCTGAGCCAAAAGCCTCGGCCTCCGTCGTCAGATCCATGATGGTACACGCTGCCGCACTGGGATACTTCTTGACCAGCGTCATCACAGCCTCATAGTGTACGCGACCATCGCTCACTGCCTCACGGACAGTATGGTTATTCATCTCGATACCTGGATGGGTCATCACGGGCACTGCCGTAACCTCTTTCTGACGGATGACATCAGCCACCCACTGCTTCATGTTCATCTTCATAGTCTACTCAATACTTGATAACATAAAGACGAAGAGTTCGCTGTTTTGTCACTACTATAAAATGATGACAAACCGGCACATACCGCGTCTATTTATTATAACAGAGTATTACCGATGAACAAGATACTAACCGCACTACTACTTTTCGTTGTTATTTACTGCCGTGCCGGAGATATTCTCGTCACTTCGGGTGGAAGTCTGCACGATGCGTTGCGGCAGGCACGCGAATGGCGCCGCACCAACGACCCACGCTGCGAAGGCGGCATCACGATTATTCTTCAGGCAGGCCGTTACTATATGAGCGAACCGCTATTCCTGCGTCCAGAAGACAGCGGCACCAATGAGTCGCCGCTCATCATCCGCGGCATAGGCGAAAGACACGGGAGCGTCATCTGTGGCGATGCCCGACAACGTCACACCCAGGTGTGGCCTTTAAAAGAACAAGGGGAAAGCCATTCGGTAAAAAAACACGATGACGGCCTTCCAATGAAAGGTATGGAGCGCATACTCGATTTCAACACCACAGACAGAACGATCACTATCCCTACTCCTCCCCAGAATGTTCTACAGACGAAGAACTTGGAAATGGTGGTTCACCAGCGGTGGGCCATTGCCATCCTGCGCATCAAAGAGATGAAGGTACAGGGCGACAAGACGGTGGTATCATTCATGGAACCCGAGAGCCGTTTGGAGTTCGAGCACCCTTGGCCGCAACCCGTCATCGGAGGCGAGAAGGGCAACTCGTCTTTCCTGCTTCGAACTACCGAACAGCGCGACGGCATTGAGCAGTTGGTCATCGTCGATGGAGCCAACTATGTACGTTTTGAAGGCATAACCTTCAAACACACTTGCTGGAATCGTCCTTTGCACAAAGGACACGTCACCCTGCAGGGCGGTTTCCCCCTCGTTGATGCCTATAAGCTGAAAGAAGATCCAGGGTTACCTTGGGACAGCGGACTTGAGAACCAGGCGTGGATAGAGCGCCCCGTCAGTGCTGTCACCGTGCGCAACGCCCACCATGTTGACTTCTACTCGGTAGTGTTCGAGAATCTGGCAGCCACGGCCTTGGACTTTGTCGATAACGTCAGCGACTGTATGGTACAGAAATGCACCTTCGGCAACATCGGCGGCACGGCTATCATGGGCGGTTCCTTTGCCGAGAGCCCAATGGAGGTGCACCGTCCCTATCAGCATCTGGCGGAACGCTGCCAACGGCTGACCATCAAAGAAAACGTCGTCGTAGATGTTGCCAACGAGGACTGGGGAGCCGTGGGCATCGCATTGGGCTATGTACGCCATTGCACCATCAGCAAAAACTACGTGAGTTTCCTCAGCTACTCAGGCATCTGCGTCGGTTGGGGATGGACACCACTTGACACGGGCATGAAGAACAACCGCATCATCGACAACAGGATTTACGACTATGCCCGCCAGCTCTACGATGCCGGCGGCATCTATACGCTCTCCAACCAGCCCGGCTCTATCATCAAGGACAACGAAATCTCCGCTCCCTACCCTGCCCCCTATGCCACTAACGACCGTGGGTTCCGCATCTACCTGGATGCCCGCACCGACGGTTTTACTATCGAGAACAATTACACCGGCGACATCGCCCCCGGGATTGCCGGTCGTCCTCTCACTAACCAACGTCCCATACGTCGCGACGAGATAGGCGACAACCACCCGGGTCCAAATATCATCTTCAAGCAATGAAACAAACGAACTACCATCTATTCGACTTCATGGACTTCGACCCCGACCTGAAGAAAGGCGAAGCCCTGTGGAAGGCATACGCACCATCAAAAATTGAGGAACGCGACGGTGACATCGTCGTTACCATTCCCTATCAGAAACAGCTACATCAAGAGGACATGGCACCCGACACCAGTGCAGCACAGCAGAGCTACGACCTCATCATCCGTGCCTACGAGCCCGACATCATCCGCCTGTTCACCACCATGAGCACTGACGAGATAGTGGAGCAGGACGACATGCTGCAATTTGCGCCGGAGGTGAAGCGCCAGCCGCTGACACTCCAACCATTCCCCGAAGGTTCAGTTGGCTACGATGTCATCTCAGCCAACGGCAAGAAAGTCGCCACCATCGACCTCAATGCACCTGTGCTGGACCACTGGAGCGACCTGCTGCCGGCACCACAGCCAGCGCCCTTTATCACCTTCTATCCCGATGGTGACGAGGCAAAAGGCATTGCCTTGAGTGACGACCACTTCTCGCCACCCCGCTACGATGCCCTGCCGTTGGGCTTTGTCACTGTGAGCAGTGCGTCCGTTGCAACAACCCAGACGGAGCGGGCAACTATCAGTTTCAAGTGTACTCCCGACGAGTGTTTTGTAGGTACGGGTGAGCGTTTCCGCAAGATGGACCTCAGCGGTCAGACCTTCCAGTTGAAGAACCAAGACGGACAGGGCGTCAACAACCGCCGCTGCTACAAGAATATACCATTCTACCTCAGCAGTCACATGTACGGCTGTTTCTTTCACACCTCTGACTATTGCAAACTGTCACTGGCTGACCATTCGACGCGCAGCGTACAGTTCCTCAACGACCATGCCACGCTGGATGTCTTCCTGATTGGCGGAAAGAATCCTGAGGAGATTCTGCGCGGCTACCGCTTGCTGACGGGATTCCCGCAGATGCCGCCGCTCTGGTCGTTTGGCATTTGGATGAGTCGCATGACCTACTTCTCGGCCGATGAGGTCAACGACATTTGCGACCGACTGCGCGCTGAGCACTACCCCTGCGATGTCATCCATTTGGATACTGGTTGGTTCCGCACCGACTGGCTCTGCGAATGGAAGTTCAATCCTGAGCGTTTCCCCGACCCCAAAGGGTTCATCCAGCATCTTAAGGACAACGGTTTCAAGGTGTCACTGTGGCAGTTGCCATACGTCGCTCAAGGGGCAGAACAGCTGCAAGAGGCAAAGACGAACAAGTATATCAGCCAGTCCACCAAAGAAGAGGAGTCCTCGACGGGTGGTGCCTCAAACTTCTCTGCTTTAGACTACGCCGGCACCATCGACTTTACCTACCAGAAGGCTACCGACTGGTATAAGAACAAACTGTTGAAACCCCTGTTGGAGATGGGCGTCAAGTGTATCAAGACCGACTTCGGCGAGAACATCCACATGGACCACCGGTATCACTCGATGACGCCCGAACGACTGAACAACATCTACTCCCTGCTCTACCAGCGCGCAGCCTTTGAGGTAACCAAAGAGGTGACGGGCGACGGCATCGTCTGGGCTCGCTCAGCGTGGGCCGGCTGTCAGCGCTACCCACTGCACTGGGGTGGCGACAGCGCCTCGTCATGGGACGGACTGGCTGGCTCGCTGAAGGGCGGTCTGCACTTCGGACTCTCTGGCTTTGCCTTCTGGAGTCACGATGTGCCGGGGTTCCACAGCATCCCCGACTTCATGAACTCCCCCCTCGACCAACAGGTGTACGTGCGCTGGACCCAGTTCGGCGTCTTCTCCAGCCACATGCGCTACCACGGTACCTGCAAGCGTGAGCCCTGGCACTACCCCGCCATTGCACCCATCGTCAAGCGCTGGTGGAAATTGCGCTACAAGCTGCTGCCATATATAATAGAGCAAGGAGAACTGTCATGCCGCACAGGCTACCCTATGGTGCGTGCCCTCTTGATGCATCACCCGAACGACCGCCAGTGCTGGCACATCGATGACGAATACTATTTCGGTTCGGAATTCCTCTGTTGTCCTGTGATGAACGGCGAGAACCGCCGCGACATCTACCTGCCCGATGGCATGTGGGCCAACTTCTTCACCGGCGAACGCCTGCAGGGTGGCCGTTGGTATTATAACGTAGAGGTGCCGCTCGACCAGATGCCGGTATTCGTTCGTCCAGGAGCCCTTATCAAGCTCTATCCCGACGATGTGGACTGTACCGACCAGATGGATATGAAGAAGGTCGTCACCATCGAGATTAGCAAGGAATACGAAGGAACCAAAATATAATTTTTAATCTTTAATATAACAACGTGGAAAGTCACTACATGCAAGGCCTTGACTGGGTCATCTTAGGAATCTATTTTGCCGTACTCATCGGCATAGGACTATGGGCAAGTACAAAACGTAAGAAGGAAGGGTCGCTCTTCCTTGCCGAGCACTCGCTGCGCTGGCATCACATAGGTTTCTCCATGTGGGGAACCAACGTCGGACCGTCAATGCTGATAGCCTCTGCGTCGGCAGGTTTCACGACGGGTATCGTCTCGGGCAACTATGCCTGGTATGCCTTCGTCTTCATTGCGCTGCTGGCGTTTGTCTTTGCTCCCCGCTATCTGGGTGCCAACATCAGCACGCTGCCCGAATTCATGGGTCTGCGCTTCGGACAGAGCACGCGCAACATTCTGGCGTGGTACACCATTGTCACCGTCATCATCTCGTGGCTGGCACTGACGCTGTTTGCCGGCGGTGTACTCATCCGTCAGGTGTTCGACATTCCCATGTGGTCGTCAGCCCTGGTACTGGTGATTATCTCCGCGTTCTTCACCATGCTGGGTGGTCTGAAAGCCGTAGCTTACACCAACGTCTACCAGATGATACTGCTTATCATCGTGTCACTTGTCCTTGTCATCGTCGGTCTTGACAAGATAGGCGGTGTGCAAGCACTTGTCGACAAGGTGCCGTCAGACTACTGGGTTATGTTCAAGCCCAATAGCGACGAGGCTTTCCCGTGGCTGCCCATCCTGCTGGGCTACCCCGTCATGGGTGTATGGTTCTGGTGTACCGACCAGAGTATGGTGCAACCCGTGCTGGCAGCCAAGGACTTGCGCGAAGGTCAGCTGGGTACCAACTTCACCGGTTGGCTGAAGATTCTCGACGTTGCCTTATACATTCTTCCGGGCATCATCTGTTTTGCGCTCTATGGCGAGACGCTGAAGAATCCTGACGAGGCATACCTGACAATGGTCGAGAACCTCTTCCCTGTGGGCATGGTAGGACTGGTCTTTGCCGTCCTGACGGCCTGTCTGGTCAGCACCATCGGCTCTGCCCTCAACGCGCTGTCTACCGTCTTCACCATGGACGTCTATGTGAAGAACTTCAAGCCTGGCGCCCCCCAGTGGGAGATTAACCTCGTGGGACGCATCGTGGTGGTGGTCGGAGCCGTGCTGGCTATCGTGATGACGGTAGCCATCGATGCCATCAAGGGTCTCAACCTGTTCAACGTCTTCCAGTCGGTATTGGGCTTCATCGCACCGCCAATGGCATCGGTCTTCCTGCTGGGCATCTTCTGGCGGCGTACCACCACACGCGCAGCCAACTTTGCGCTGACCATTGGAACCATCTTCTGTCTGGGTGTGGGTATTCTCTATCTCTGGCCACCGATGTGGCTCACCGAGTGGCTGACGACATCAGGCATTGCCCTGCCCCACTTCATGATGCTGTCGTTCTACCTCTTCGTCATCCTGGTGGTCTGCATGGCTATAATTACGCTGACCGACAGCAAGAAGACTCTATACGATATTCCCGCCCCCATCCGCGAGAAGCAGTCACGCCTGGCCGTTGGTCTGTGGATAGCACTGGCTGTCGTGATGGTAATACTTTACGTTATCTTTAACTAACACAAGATTATGAAAAGACTCCTCCTTATCTGTTTCGTGTGTTGCACCGCTCTTGCAACTTACACAACAGCCTCAGCCCAAGGCTTGACGGACATGAGCCGTAGCAAGCAAGCCCAAATGCAAAACCTGCCAATGGGTGCCACTCGGTGGACTGGCGGCTTCTGGGGCGACCGCTTCAATGTGTTGTCAACCACCGGCATCTGGTCAATGTGGGACACGTGGAACACGCCCTACGAGACGCTCGATGCCGACGGCAAGCACGGCAGTCACGGTTTTGCCAACTTCCAAGTGGCGGCAGGTACCGTCAAAGGCAAGCACCACGGTCCTCCCTTCCACGATGGCGACATGTACAAGTGGCTTGAGGCCTGCGCTGCCGTCTATGCCATCACCAAGGATCCGAAGCTCGACCAGCTGATGGACAAGTTCATCGAACAGGTGGCGCTGGCCCAGCGTGCCGACGGCTACATCCATACCCCTGTCGTCATCTCCGAACGCAATGCGGGCATCGACAGCCACGCGCTGACGGAAAATGCTGCAGGCATTGAGATTGGCAAGGACCAGAAACACGCCTTCGCCTCGCGACTGAACTTCGAGACCTACAATCTGGGACACCTCATGACGGCTGGCATCATCCACAAGCGCGCCACCGGCAAGACGACCTTGTTTAACTGTGGCAAGAAGGCTGCCGACTTCCTCTATAACTTCCTCACCAACGATGCCGCCGAACTGTCGCGCAACGCCATCTGCCCCAGCCACTATATGGGTGCTGCCGAGATGTATCGCGAGACGGGCGACGCGAAGTACCTGACGCTGGCCAAGGGCCTCATCGCCATCCGCGACAGCGTGACCAACGGCGAGGACCACAACCAGGACCGCCATAAGTTCCGCGACCAGTACGAGGCCATGGGACATGCCGTGCGTGCCAACTACCTCTATGCCGGCGTGGCTGACCTGTATGCCGAGACCGGCGAGGCACAGCTCATGAAGAACCTCTCGGCCATCTGGGACGACATCGTCAATCATAAGATATACATCATGGGCGGCTGCGGCGCGTTGTACGACGGCGTGTCGCCTGACGGCACCACCTACAACCAGCCCTCCATCCAGCAGATACACCAGGCCTACGGCCGACAGTTCCAGTTGCCGCAGGAGTATGCCCACAACGAGATCTGTGCCCAGATAGGCATGATGCTCTTCTCTTGGCGTATGTTCCAGACCACAGGCAATCCTAAGTTCATCGACAACATAGAGAACGAGCTCTACAACGGCATCCTCAGCGGTGTGTCGCTCGACGGCAAGGACTACTTCTATACCGAGGCACTGCGCCGCACCAAGGAGTATCCCTACGTGCTGCGTTGGCCCAAGCACCGTCAGCGCTACATCACCTGCTTCTGCTGTCCGCCGAACACGCTGCGCACGCTCTGCGAGGCTCAGGAGTATGCCTATAGCAGACAGGGCGACACGCTGTGGGTGAACCTCTACGGACAGAATACGCTGACGACCAAGGACCTCGAAATAGAACAGGTCACCAACTACCCGTGGGACGGCAAGGTGACGCTGACCCTTAAGAAGGTGAAGTCGCTCTCCGTCATCCGCCTGCACGTCCCCAGCTGGTGCAACACGGCCACTGCCAAAGTCTTCAGGAAGAATCTGAGAGGCAAGGCTATGGAGGTGAAGTACGACAGCGACAAAGGCAAAGCCAACGACCTGGTGCTCAGATACGACTGGAAGAAGGGCGACGTCATTGAGATAGAACTGCCCATGAAGCCACGCCTCATGGAGGCCAACCCGCTCGTTGAAGAGGCTAAGAACGAGGTCGCCGTCATGCGCGGACCCATCGTCTACTGTCTGGAGGGTCAGGATGTCGAAGGCAACCATCGCATCAACGACATCGCCATTCCTACCGACGTACAGTTTACAGAGACGAAGGTCACCATCGAGGGTCACGAGATGATAGCCCTCGAAGCCGACGTGCCACTGGTCAACAACGACTCGTGGAGCAACAACGAGCTGTACCGCGAACTGCGACCCGTCAAAAACCAGAAGGTACACATCCGACTCATTCCCTACTACGCCTGGGACAACCGCGGCATCCAGGACATGTCACTGTGGCTCCCTTTAGCACGCTAACACTATGAGAAAAATCATTTGCACACTCCTACTCTTCTGCGGCATGACGGCTCATGCCGCAGATATCTTCATCACCCCCGACTCGTCGCTCACCAGTGCCGTCCGCAAGGCACGTGAGATGCGACGCCTCGGTCAGGCTACCGACGTCACCATCCACCTCTCGGCAGGTACCTACTACCTCTATGAGCCCCTGCGACTGCGCCCCGAAGACAGCGGACTGACCATTGAGGGTAGTCAGGCAGTCATCAGCGGAGGCATGCCCATCACGGGATGGAAAAAGCAAGGCAAGCTGCTGGTAGCCGACGTACCCGACTTCAACGGCTACCCCATTGACTTCCGCCAGCTGTGGGTCAACGGGAAGAAGGCAACGAGAGCGCGCGACGTGCAGGACTTCGAGCAGATGCATCGCATCATGACCTACGACAAGAAGAACCAGGTGCTGTGGATACCCAAGAAGGCTGTCGAGAAGCTGAAGGCTTACTTCTCACCGCTCACCACTCACCGTTCGCCGCTGGAGATGGTGCTGCATGAGATGTGGTGCACCAGCAACCTGCGCATCAAGAGCATGACACCGCAAGGAGACTCCGTTGCCGTCCGTTTCCACAACCCCGAGGGTCCCATCCAGTTTCAGCACCCCTGGCCGTCACCTATGACGCCCGACACCAAACACCCCTCGCCGTTCTATCTGACGAATGCCAAGGAGTTGCTTGACGAGCCTGGCGAATGGTATTACGACATCGGCGAGCACAAGCTCTACTACATGCCCGAAGCCCCATCAGCCCTCAGCCGTCAGTCCTCAGCCTTCACAGCTGTCGTTCCCGTGCTGGAGACGCTGGTCGAGTTCATCGGTACTGCCGAGCACCCCGTGCGTAACGTCACCATGCGGGGCGTCACCTTCAGCCACACCACGTGGATGCGTCCCTCACGTCAGGGCCACGTACCCCTGCAAGCCGGCATGTACCTCACCGAGGCCTACAAACTGCGCCCACAGATAGACCGTCCCAACAACCACAAGCTCGACAACCAGGGGTGGCTCGGACGTGCCGATGCCGCTGTCGAGCTGCGCTATGCCGAAGGCTGCAACTTCGAGTCGTGCCACTTCACCCACCTGGGCGGCAGCGGTCTCGACTACGTCACCCACTGCAAGGGCGGCACCACGACGCGCTGCACCTTCAGCGACATTGCCATGAACGGCTACGTCTGCGGCTCCTTCTCGCCCGCAGGACTGGAGACCCACCTGCCCTATCAGCCTACCGACTTCCGTGAGGTGTGCACCGGACAGACTGTCGAGCAGTCGACATTCTATGACGTCACCAACGAAGACTGGGGCTGCGTGGCTATCTGTGCGGGCTACGTCAGCGGTATCACCATCGACCACAACACCATCCACGACGTCTCCTATACCGGCATCTCACTGGGCTGGGGCTGGAACCGCGACCTCGTCTGCATGAAGGACAACAAGGTTCACGCCAACCTCGTCTATAACTATGCCCAGCACATGTACGACTGCGCCGGCATCTACACCCTGGGCAACCAGCCTGGCACCATGATTACGGAGAACGTTGTGCGCGACATTGCCAAGCCCAGCTACGTCCACGACCCCGTCCATTGGTTCTACCTCTATACCGACGAGGGCTCGTCGAACATCACGCTGCGCGACAACTGGACACCCGAGGAGAAATACCTCAAGAATGCCAACGGCCCCGGCAACGTCTGGGAGAACAACGGTCCGCAGGTCAGCGACGCCATCAAGCAACGTGCCGGCGTGCAGTAGTCTTACTCCGCCTCGCTCACTTTGATAATTAACTTCTTATAATTCAAGGAACCTCTCAAAAAGCGACTTTAGGTGGCCTGGAACGACGATGTGGTGGTTGCCTATGGGGTTGGTGAGGAAATAGGCCGCATCAGCAGGATTGGAGAGTCGGACTACCAGTTGGGTGCGACAGAGGTCGGCTTTCGACTCGTTGCACATCAGTTCACCTTCAGCAACGAAACTGCGCTGCAGGTCGCCGGAGACTTTGACGATGGTGACAGGACCTTCCTTCATGTAGCCGCGGATGCCTATGCCGATGCCCGACTCAAAGTGAGTGTCCAGTTCGTAGCGCTTCACCATGTTCAGGGGGATGGTGCAGTGGGCCAAGACCATCTGTCCTGTCTCGGGGTCGATGCTCGACGGATTAGCCTGAAAGCCGCTGATGCCGGTTAAGGCTTTGACGATGGTCATCGTGAGCAGTGCGGGGACGTCGCCTTCGCAACCTGCCACGGTACCCTCTGCGTTCAGTCGGGCGAGAGCCAGACAACCGGTATTGCGGACGGCGGTGAGCAGGTCGAAGCAGCGCAGCGTGAAGCCCTGCAGGCGGTGCTGCTCGGCGAGCGCCTTCAGGGCATCATAAATCTGATGTGCCACAGGCAGTGATTGGCGGATGGCGTCGGCAGGCGTCTGTTCTGTCACCTCCTCCTTGACGGGCGTTACAGCAATGGTATCCAGCAGTTCCTGCATGGGGATATCCACCAGTTCGATGCCTAACCGTTGGCGCACGCTGTCCTTGTCGGCATGACTGGAAATGAGCCAGTCGGAGGGTTGTCCGATGATGCCAAGACGCGCACCTTGCAGTCGTTCCCTGGCTTCAGCAACGCTTGACAGCATCCCGATGCGTTTGTGAATATACTCGCTGTTACCATGAATGATTTCGCCCTTGAAACCCTGTTGGCGAAGATAGGAGAGTATCTCCATCGAGGCGGCGAGCGAGTTGCTCTTTCCCGATGTCAGCAGGTAGAACGGCCTGTCGCTCTGCGCCTGCAACTGAGGCAGCAGCCGCAGGAAGATACCCTCCGTGCCACCCGTGCGTACATAGATGAGGTCGAGCGTGTGTGTGCCGTAGTCGGCATAGTCATTGCCTCGCAGGTCGTATTCGATATGTAGGCTGTTCAGAAACTCACGCGTCACAGCCGCAACGGCATTCTCGTCGTGCAGTTCGGAAGTAAGCGTATAAATGGCGACCTTCTTCCCACCGTCATTCGCTACCTTGTCTCCTGTATTCATGTTATTGTCCGGTATAATTATTTGTTTGTAAAACTTCTGCGATACAAAGATATACATAATTACGCAGAAAACCAAATAAATCTTGTTTTTCTATACAGATTTTATTACAGAAGTGTGGGACGGGCTGAAGATTGACGGAAAGGACTTTGAGGAAGTCATCAACCACTCTTATATTGTCGCATTGAACTAAACTGGCGATGCCGGACTCACAACAAGAAGTCCGGCATCGCTTTTCACCTATTCGTTATTCCCCAGGAACGATATCCGTTTCAGCGGCAGCATGTTTTTATCGTCATCTGTCATCTTGTCGTAGTACTCCTGCCACATCTCGATGAACTCGTCGCCATCAATGAGTCGCAGGAACTTGTCGTTGCCGGAAGCAGCATTGCGGGCATCAGCAGAATACGTTCCGCTGGTAACGAACAAGGCAATGTCGCCGGCCTTTAGCACACCAGAGAGCGCCCTAACTTCCGAGGCACCAATAGCAGTGTCAGGTTTATGTTTCACCTGAACCTTAATACGGGGAGTCTTTGCTCCAAGCGGGTCTAAATAGGCGATGATGTCTATACCACCGTCTTTTCCTTTTGGAGCAATAAATGGCGTGTGATAACCCATAGCACGAAGTAAAGCAGCCACCAAGTCTTGAAATTCGTAGGGGCTCTTACCTATAACAAACTGCCTGATACCTTCACGGGCATCCGACTCCAGCAAATCAAGATTTACTGCATTGTCTTTCTCCGCAGTTTCATCTGTGGGTTCTCCTGTAGGGTTATCATCCTTCGGATTCAGTCGCCTCCATTCATGATAGGCATCATTGGCTATGTTCATTACGTCTTCAGGGCTTTTCTTCAAAGCCTTCTCTCCTTCAGGTGTAATATACCAAGTACCATTCTTTTTGATGATAAAGCCAGCCTTCTGATAGTCAATGGAGTAGAATTGGAAACTGTTTGTCCATCGGATATAGCCCATCTTCCCTGCAGGTTCTTTTTCCCAGTCCGTCAGTTCTACATGCTCATTCACCCAGGGATAGATTTCCTTTGCTGGTATGCTACCCCCACGTCGAATCATCTCCTTCATCACGGCGTACAATGTCTTTGTTGCACAGGCCTTCGTCCTACTGAATTGTTCTTTTGCCATATTTTCCTATTCTTAATTTTATCTGTTCCCTTTCGCCCTGTTGTGCGTCTTGCACAACATCTGGCAGTTCTCGATGCTCGTGGCACCGCCCTTGCTCCATGCCGTCACGTGGTCGGCATCCATGTCCTTCAGGTCCCATATCTTGGTATGGTTCTGGTCGTGACCGATGGCACAGAGCGGACAGTTGCTCTCACCCTTCTCCTTTGCCGCTGCTGTCTGTTGGGCATAGACAGTCTTCTTCGTAGGCTCGTCGAACACACGAACATTGAGCAGTTTCGTGTTCTGACAGCCGTCAAGAATGTATTCGTAGATACCCTTCTTGTCTTTCACGTAGAAGCTCTCATAGAGTTCGCGCACCTTCGCAGCAACTTCTGCCGGATTGTAGGGTGTCTTGTGGAATCGCTCGTAGAGTTCACCCCACTTCAGCCCGCACATCTCCTTCTCGGGTGTGAAATCGAATACTGACGTTATCCAGTCGATGACGGAAGTGAAGTAAGCCTTCAGTTCCTGTATGTCTGTGTCATTGCGATGGGCAGACATGTAGTCCTCAATGTGCTTGTTGTCACCAGAATCTTTCGACACCCATGCCAGGGCAGCATGCAAGATGTCTTGACGCTTGACATTGCCGGGGATAAAGCAACTCCATTTGTTGACGTTTGTGTTGTTCGAGTTGGAGAACTCCTCCTTGGCTTTATCGACAAACGGCCCCGAATAGACGGCATTGAGAATCTCTTGTGTGTTCAGCGGAATGCCCACTATGTTGATGGTGCGAAACCAGTCTTTGATTTCCTTCTCTGTGCCCTCGCAGACGTAGATGAGAAGACGGGTGTTCAGAAACTTCTCCTGCTCTTCTTTGTTGAGTGCGGTAAAGTACCAAGGCCGTCCGTCGCCATCTATCCATGCAAACTTCTCCGTAATGAAGCGACCAAGCGACGTGATGCGCTGTTGGCCGTCGAGCACCTCATATTTGTCGTCGCCCACCTTTGAGAAGTATATCAGCCCTAAAGGGTAGCCGTTCCTAACAGACTGGATCACGTCCACCTCTTTCTTACCGCCATTCTCAGCATAGAGATAGTGGCGTTGAAACTGTGGCTGGATGGTCAGTTTACCCGAAAGGCCATACAAGCCTTTTCCTTCATACTCGTTATACTGGAACCCCTTGCAGATGTCGCCAATGGTCCAGTCGGTTACTAATGTCGGTGTCATAGCGGTTATTGTTTTTTACGGATTGCTAATCTCTTATATTTATCTACACCGTTGACGGTCGCAGTTGCAAAATCCCACGGACCGTCCTTCCCATGATTGAATACTCCAACTATCTCAAATTGATCTGGATTGTATTTGTCAAGAAATGTTATTGGAACTCCCATTAATCCTTCATAGTCAGAAGGAATAGAGTCTGTATATGGAATTTCTATGGCATCATAATTGTCATATTTGTCATAGCAATCCTTATTTTTCAGTTCCTTGTGTCGACTATACCTAAGATTGTCAGACATAGTCATAAGTCTTAATGGTTCATGACGCCTACCATGCTCAATATTAGTGAACCAGCATGAATTACCGAGGCGCGTATAATCACCTGTATACCCTAAACGCTCTGCTTTTGCCTTATCCTTGGGATCTATTTTTGTACCTTGTGGAACACCAAAAACCATATCAGTTGAAAAACCAGTAGCACCTAGCCATAATCTATTTCCTTGAATAAGTGGAAATATTTCTTTGTAGGTTATGGCATTTGTGTTACCTATCATAAGACATTGCTTGTTTGCAGAGTATATCCACGCAACAAACTCCCTGAACAGCGAGAACGGCGGATTAGTAATAATAATGTCTGCCTCGTCACGCAGAGCTTTCACCTCATCGCTTCGGAAGTCTCCGTCGCCCTCAAGATAGTGCCACTCCAGGTCGTCAATGTCTATTCGCCCGTTGCCGTTGGTGTCGCGCGTCAGTTCGAATATCTTACCCTTGATGCGTGTCTTGTCTATATCGAACAGCGGATTCTCCGTTTCAAAGAGTGTCGGTTGGTAGTTCTTGTACTTCTTGCTCTCTACAGCATAACTCGTCGAGATAAGCCGCCCCAGTCC
>ERZ842401.443-NODE-443-length-60037-cov-9.054433_pt1 | contig 60037 bp, 55 predicted proteins | sample MGYA00521270_ERZ842401 | MGnify/ENA primary metagenome ERZ842401 (study PRJEB31892, sample SAMEA3878208) | bioreactor metagenome | biome: Moose rumen | place: Sweden | collected 2011-10 | study: EMG produced TPA metagenomics assembly of the PRJEB12797 data set...
AGGATGCATTGAGCGGGGAGCCCAAACTGTCATTTGCTTTCCAGACGGATGCGCAGCGGCGATATTCGCTGAAGGCTCTGTTGGAGTTTTTGGAGAACCGCCCCACTCGCGTGATTGTCGCCATTGACGAATTCCAGCAAATACGAGAGTATGAAGGGCTCTCCATGGAGGCTCTCCTAAGAACGCATATCCAACCACTTACCAACGTTCAGTTTATCTTTTCGGGCAGCAAAAAGCACACGATGGCAGAAATGTTCACGGCCGAAAACAGTCCCTTTTACGAGAGCGCATCGCTATACACGCTGGAAAAGATTGACCGGGAGGTTTATGCGCGTTTTATCGGCGAACAATTTGCCGCGCAGAAAAAATCAATCACTCCGGAGGCTGTGGACTTCATCCTTGACTGGACGCGCTGCCATACGTTCTACACGCAGTCCCTGTGCAACAGGGTATTCTCGACCGTCAAGAAGGAAGCTGCCTTGGTGGATGTACTAGTGGCTGCCGATGCTATTTTGAAGGAAAACGATGCGGCCTTTCTGGAGCGGCGTGCTCTGCTGACCACCAAGCAGTGGAAGTTCCTTTCGGCAGTTGCAAAAGAGGGAGAAGTAAGTGAGCCCACCGGGGCGGCATTCCTTCAGAAGTATAGGCTGGGGGCGCCTTCCACTGCTGCCAGACTCCTGGCCGCATTGACGGAAAAAGAACTCTTATTGGAGACTAAGTCCCTGAACGGCAATTCCTATTGCGTGTATAATGTCTTCTTCTCCCGGTGGTTGGAAAGGTTGTAAAAGAACGCTATGAATAACAACGAGTTTGACAAGTTCGCACGGATGCACCAGGGCATCAGTTCGACAACCCTGAGCCGCTACCAGTCGGCGTTGGATTTCCGCTTCTCTGTTCCGTTCTGTCTGCATCGCTCCACTGCCATATTGGGGCGACTCCGGCTCACACAACAACGAAGAACCATAACCTCTCAAGCAGGCAATCTCCTGCTCCAATTCACGGATACGTGCGCGCAGACGAAAGTTTTCGGCCAATAGATCTTCGTAAGTCATATGGTAATTAACCTGTTTTACAGTCTGTTAGACCATTGATATATTTCAATTGGGCTAAACCAACGCTAGAATCGTCGTTTTAGCCCAATTGACTATTTAAACAAGTCAAACATTGTGATGGTACGCTTGACTGTTCCGCTGTTTATTCCGGGCTTAAGTCCATACGTGGTCAGAAGAGTTGGTACAATTCCATACTTGGTCCCCGTCTCCTTCCTGAACTTGGAAACTCTATTTTGGATTTTGCCTTTATCCTCTGCGGTCAATTCATATTCATCTTCAGATGTGTATTTTACTTCGCAAAGATTAATGATTCGATCGGCCCGTTCAATGATAATATCCACCTGTACATTCCGCTCTTTTGAATCCAGATCTTTTTTCCCGCGCCAAGAATAATATTCTGTCCGGACAGACGGCACACCAAGAGCAGACAATATCTGCGGCATGTGAGCCTGACACACCCTTTCATAGGCAAGTCCCCACCATGTGCTTTGAACCTGAGATTCCAGTGTTTTAGTCCAGTATTGCGCGTCCGTAGTTCTCGCTTTCCCAAACTCATGGTAGAAAATTGAATAAAAGTCTGTGAGGCAATAAATCCCCCCGGTAGCACTTATTTTTTTGACCTTGATATTACAACATTCTGGGAACGGCCATCTCCCTGCCTGTGGTATTTGCCATCTGGGTGATGATTGAAGGTGTGGTGATTGCTGTTCAGAGTTTAGACTACAAGATGGTGGGTTTCCCGATGTGGTGGGTGCTCCTGCTCCTGGGTGTCGGCGCCGCAGTTCTGGGCTATTTCGGCCTCAAGAACTTGGATGTCACCGCCGGTGTGCTGTCGGCCATTATCGGCATCGGTATCATTGCCAACGGTCTGGCTTATATCCTTGCCGTGGTGGGTGTGAACCGCTTTGAGAAGCGGGTTGACCGCCTGGGCCGCATCATCGACATAGATGAGCAGTAGGAGGATATATCCCTGGTACTACATCATGGGTGTGATCTGCTCGTCGGGATTGACGGGGATGAATTCGCTCCAGACGAATCTCCTCGCCTGTGGAGAGTTTGAAAACGGCCTTCTGGAAGTTGGCTTTGCCGAAGTTGACGGCGGCATCCAGCGCCTGCCTGCCTCCGGTATGCAGGATGCGGGTCATAGTCCGAGTTGTGCCAGGAAGTGGTGGATGATATCGGGGCGGCAGACAAGCGGGAACAGGAGGCCGTAGACCGCGCCCCAGAAGTGGGCGGTGTGGCCGATGTTGTCCATGTTGCGCCTTGCCATGTACCAGCAGTACAGCAGATACAGCGGCGCAAAGATATAGCCCGGCACCGGAATGGGAATCAGGTAAATGTAGATGCCCATCTTGGGCTCAAAGAGAATCGATGCGAAAAGGATGGCCGATACGGCTCCGGAGGCTCCCACGGCATTGTAGTTCCAGTTATCTCTGTATTTCACGAGGTCCCAGACGCTGGAGACGGCGATGGCGCTGACATACAGCACCACATACAGCACGATACCCAGGGTGCCGCCGAAAGCCAGGGCGAAATACTGCTCCACGACCCTTCCGAAAAAGTAGAGCGTGAGCATATTGAACAGCAGGTGCCCCCAGCCGCCATGGACAAGGCCATAGCTCAGCATCCGGTACCATTCTTTCCGGTGCCACACGGAATAGGCGTTGAAAAGCAGTCTATTGCCGTTCAACGTGCCTGTAAAACACAGGATGCTTATCAGGCACGTAACGGCTATGAGGATAAGGGTAACCATAATGCGGTGACGGAAATCGGACGGAGTCAGAATATCTTGAAAAGCATATAGCCGATGGCACCTGTGGCAAGGGCTTCGGCGGTAACGATGATTTCCAGGGCGGCCATGCCGACAGATTTCTGCAGCAGAACAGCCCCTGCATCAACAAAAGCGTGAAGCAGGATGGCGGCGAGGATGAGCCAGAGCCATTTTCCTCCCTTTTTCACTGCCGTCCAGACAATCAGGGACAGGCCAAGATGAAGAATCAAGGCAGAAAAGCGTTCCCAAAGGCCGATAAGCCAAGTGCCGGCAGGCGTAGTCTGCAGCTGTTCCAGTTGGGCCTGCACCTGCGCTCCTGCATCGCCGGGCGCCATGGAAAAGACATCGGCATGGCCTGCATTGATCATCAGGGAAATGACCAGGTTGGAGACCATGGTGAGCCCGAAGATGAGGAGCATCTCCGCTCCGCCATGTCCTGCGCCGTAGGCAACGGCCGGGATGGCCGATTCCGGCTCCTTCTTCATGAGGAACTTCATGGACAGGAACCGGCCGGTTTCTTCGAAAATGCCGGCGGCAAGGCCGCCATACAAGGCGTACCAGAGGGTGTTTCCCAGGATATCGGCCCCATGCGGCCCTTTCAGGACAACCTGATGCACCAGGCTTTCAAGGATGAGGGCAAAGACAATGAACGTGCCTGCACCGATGAGAATGGTGGAAAGCTTGGCATGATACTTCCGTACCAGCCACCAGGCAAGGCCGACGGGAACCGCAATGCCCAGGACGGCATTAACAGCCATGAGAATAAGAGAAGTTACAGGGACCATAGGATTGCTGTGATTTCGTGATTCATAAAAAGTCAATGCTTGAACTCGACGATGCTTCTCCCTTCGCCTTTCTTCTTCACGTGGATCTGGACCGGGATGCGCTCGTCCAGTTCCTCACGGTGAGAGATGATGCCCACCCGGCGTCTGCTCTCTCCGGCTATCTCCTGGAGTTTTTCGAGGGTGTACATGACAGACTCCAGGCTGTTCTTGTCCAGGGTGCCGAAGCCTTCGTCGATAAAAAGGATATTCACGTTCAGGTCGGGACGGTTCAGGGAGGAGAGTGCCAGGGACAGCGCCAGGGATATCATGAACCGCTCGCCGCCGGAAAGGACCGTGGCCGTGCGGATCTGGTTCCGGTTGTCCTTGTCCCTGACAAAGATGGAGAGCTGTTCGTTCTCCTCACTGCAGGTCAGCTCGTAACGGTCCGTAATACGGCTCAGGTAGATGTTCGCGTTGTTCAGCAGGGGACGGAGGATATAGGTCTGGACCAGGGTACGGAAACGCGTCCCTCCGAAATAGTCGTTGAGGAGCTTCCATTTGGCATAGACCTTCTCCGCCTCGTTCTTCCGGGCTTCGATTTTCTTGAGGAGTTCCGCGTTGGAGCGCTCCTGCTCCAGTTTCCCGTTGATTTCGCCGATCTTCCGGACCAGTTCTTCCCCGGTCTGTTTCAGCGCCTCTTTCGTTTTCCCGAGGTCTTCCTTCCGTGGCGCGTCCTGCTCTTGGGCCACGCCGAGCGCTTTGAGCGCTTCCTCTTTCAGCCAGACGGCTTCCGTGATGGCGTCCGCCGCCGATCGCAAGGCCGCTTCGGTCTCCGTCACAAACGTTTTCCTGCTTTCCAGGCTGTTCTCGGACGCAGTAATCTCGTCCAGCGCCTTCTCATCCCTTCCGGTCTTTCTGTACCATCCGTCCAGGAATTCCTGACATTCTTTGATGCTCTTCTCGTGGATGTCCATGGAGGTTGCAAGGGCGTTCACGTCGTTCCCAAGTCTCCTCCAGTCACCGGTAAGGTTTCCGGTGTGACAGGCCTTGGGAGCGGGCGCTCCGGTCCAGCCGGGGAAGGTTTTCAGGATCCCTTCCCGGAAGCCGCTGACGGTCACAAGCATCCCTTCTTCCGTGCCGATGAGGCCTTCCTCTGCAGCGATGGCTTTCACGCGTTCGAGATACGTCCGGCTGTCTTTCCTGAGCTGGGAGATGGCAGTGTCGGCATCGACCTGCCATTCGGGGTAATCCTTCCCGATGGCCTTGGAGACGGATTCGATGATGCCGGCCTTCTCGCCATTCAGTTCTTCGGATTCCTTCTTCAGCCGCTCGATCTCTCCGGCATTCCTGTCAAGCGCATTCCTGACCTCATCCATCTGGCTTTTTGCTGAGGCGGCCATCCTGTCAAGGTCGTTTTTCTGGAGCAGCAGCGAATCAATGACTTGCTGGAGGGTGATGGCCGCCTGCTGTTTCTCTTTCAGGGAAGCTTCTTCCCCGGAGAGCGAAAGCAGGGCGGTTTTTATCTGAGCGGTCAGTTCTGCGTCCGCGTCCAGTCCCAGTTCTGCGGCCTGCCGCTTCACCTGGGCGCGGCTTTCCGTGAGAATGCCGTCCTGGGCGATAAGCGCTTCTTTTTTCCCGTTGAGTCTGCCGGAAAAAGCACTCCATTCCATGTTGCTGGCTTCGAACGTCGCTTTTGCCTCGTCGCGAAGTTTCTTTGTTTCTTTCTGCTTCTTTTCCAGGGCGGTCAGCTGGTCCGAGAAATCATCCCGGATGCTTTCAATGCGCTGGCCGCACAGCGGGCAGAATTCTTCCTTCTCTTCCACCAGACGATGACGCAGGTTGACCAGTACTTCATTGACACTGCTGCTCATGGTAGAGAAACAGGCTTGAGCCAGTTCGAAAGCGTTCCCGGCTACGTCGTAGGCTTTTTTGTCCGATTCTTTCCTGATGGACAGGCCCTCCAGCGTCTTCCCGTCCTTTTCGATTTCGGCGGCAAGTGATTCCCTGGCCTTCTCCTTCATCTCCACTTCTCCAAGTGATGCCATCAACAGTGTAAGGGCATTGACCCGTTCTGTGAGAGCGTCCAGTTCCCTGTTTGTCTTCTCGGGTTCGAGCGTCTTCTTTTCTGCAGCCTTTGTGTCGATTTCTGCCTGTTTGGCTTTGCAGGCATCGTCGGCCCGGCTGAACGCTTCCATCTTCAGGGAAAAATCCTTCCTTATACCATCGGTCTTTCCCATCTCGGCTTTCAGGCGGGTGAGTGCGTCGGACAGTTTTCTGGAAACCGTCTTGAACTGTTCAAGGTCTTTGACCGTCGCCTCGGCGTTCCGGAACAGCGTGTCCCGGGAGGCATTTTCTGTCTGCCATTCCTTTTCCTTCCCGAGAGCCGCCTTCCGTCCCTCCAGTGTGTGCTGGCGGAAGAGAAGATCGGCCGAGAGTGCCGTGAACCGCTCTTGCAGGGCAGGGAGCAGCTCCGTTTTACTCCGTTCCTGCTCGCGGCGGTGTTCACGGAGCGCCCGGAGCTGGAACCTTTGTCGGGACGTGGCTTCCCAGTCGGCGAGGAGCTCTTTCGCTTTCCGGAAGTCATCTCCTTCCATGATTTCTTTCAGCATCTTCTCCTTCCCGGATGCATTCGCCAGGTTCGCCCTGGCCGTGTCCAGCTTCTCGACAGCTTTGATTTGACTGTCGTTCCTGTCTGCCAGGGCGTCGTTCTCCTTCTTTTTTCCCTCGGCTTCTTCCAGCGAACGGTTCAGGGAGTCGAGTTCCTCTTCGGGGAGGGCGTGCTGCTTCTCCGTATCGTAAGCCGTCCGGGCGTTCGCCAGCCTTTCCTTGGCCACCTTGAAGAGGTTGCCGATGGCATTCCCATAGGTGCTGAAGTGCCTGGTGTCCGTGAGCTGCTCCAGAATGGTTTCGCGCTCCTCCTTGCTGCCCGTCAGGAACGCCGCGAACTGCCCCTGGGCGAGCATGGCCATCCGGCTGAACTGCGCGAAACTCAGGCCGATGGCCTTCTCAATGACCTGTTTCGCCTCATTCCCGCTATACTCCTCGCTTCCCACAGTGACCTTCATCCTGGCTGCGCGGTGTTTCAGATAGCGCCGCTGCGTCGCCTTGTCGGTATTGCCGAGATAGGCGCCCAGTGTGAGGCGGGAGCGGTACTCCCTCCCGTCGTTGCCGGTGAAGACCACCTCGCTGTAGCAGTCGTCCTTTTCGGAAATGCCGATCCGAGTGTACTGCTCGATGTCGTAGGTGTTGGAGAGTTCTCCGCTCCCATCCCTGAACTTGTTGTTCTTCTGGTTCGGGACCGATTCTGTCCTCGGGGTGGTGCCGTAGAGCGCCATGGAGATGCCGTCCAGGATGACGGACTTGCCCGCACCGGTATCTCCCGAGATGAGGAAAACAGGGACAGGATCGCCGGTGACGGGGTCTGCGAGGTCCTTTCCGAAGTCTATGTCCGCCTGTTCGATGGAGGCGATATTCCTAAGATGCAGTTCCTTGATTTCCATACGTCCGGCCTCCTATTCGTTCTTGCCTTTTTTCGCTGCCTTCTTCGCTGCGGCGTCCTTCTCCTCGTTTTCCATGCGTACGATTTCCGCGTGCACTTCCTCGAAAGCTTCGCGCAGCATGTCCATGTCAAGGCCCGGGTACTGGTCCAAGGTCTTCCCGATGAATGTCAGCGGGTCTCTCATCTGCTGGAGCTCCGCCACTTCGAAGACGGGTTTCTCTGTTTCGGCGGCATCTTCGGCCTTTCCCTCCCAGAGGGGCTTCGGGTTGTAGCGCACCTCGTCATGGCAGGGCTCGATCAACTCGTAGATCCGCTGGTTGAAATTGGAATCCAGCATCACCCCTGCGTCCAGGCGGAAACGGAAGTAGCCCCGGCCCTCCGTCCTGCAGAATGATCGGACCGCTTCCAGGGCTTCGTCCTGACTCTTGAAGGCCCCTTTTTCGGGGAGGATGAAAAAATGCCGGAGTTCGTCGATCCGGAGCTGGCGGACAGTCACCCGGGCCCCGTGCGAGGGTATTTCCACCACGCTGACCGTGTGGGGATAGGTCTCGTCGCAACTGACATGGAGGGCGCTGCCGCTGTAGCGCGCCACTCCGGAAGGGTAGGAGACCATCTCCTGGAGCGCATCTTCCTGATGCCCCAGCGTCTGAGGCTTGTGGATATGTCCGAGAGCCAGGTAATCCCAGCCGCTTCCCATGGTGCTGAGTTCATACGTGCGCAGGGTGCCGATCTCTCCATGTCCTGTCACGTCCGAGCCTGTGAGGGCGAGATGGGCCATGAGGACGACGGGCTTTCTCCCGGTATTCTCTGCGGCAACCTTGTCGAGGATGGACTGGATAAGTGCGCTCCTTTCTCCGGCGAAATGCGGAAGGGCGATCACGTAGCCGCTTCCGAGGCGGATGATGAAATCGTCTTCCCAGCCCGTTTTCGTCAGGCTGGTATCGGCAGAGGGAGGCAGGCCGATCAGGTGCGCGTCGGCGATGGCCCAGAGGGGACTGTCGGCCTGGATGCGCGAAGCGGAATCGTGGTTGCCCGCGGTGATGATGATGACCATCCCGGGATTCTGGCGGGCGAGGGAAACGAAATGATCGTTGAAAAAATGTTTGACGGCAGCGCCCGGCTGCTGGATGTCGAAGATGTCGCCGCTGACAAGGAGGGCGTCGGGGCGCTCCTCCCGGCACCACCTCTCCAACTGGGCGAAAAAGTGCGCATGCTCGTCCACCCGGTCGTAATTCTGATATAGGATCTGCCCAAGATGCAGGTCGGCTGTGTGAAGGATTTTCATGCTTTATTGATATAACTTGCTGAAGCCGCTGCTCAGTTCATCTACAAGGTCGTGGCTGTTATAGGCCTCCATGGTGTTGCGGGCCGTGAGCCTGTCTCCGGCATACCCGTGGATCCATACTCCGAGCGCTGCCGCATCCATGGCGCTGTAGCCTCTTGCCAGCAGTCCTCCGACGAGGCCGGTGAGCACGTCGCCGCTTCCTCCTTTGGCCATGCCGGGGTTTCCTGTCGTATTGACCAGGCATGTCCCGTCCGGCGTGAAGACCCTGGTGTGATATCCCTTCATCACGATGCAGCATCCTGTTTCGGCACAGAGTTCCCATGCCTGGGATTCCCTTTCCTCGTCGCTCTTGCAGGGGAGGAGCCGCCGCAGTTCTCCTTTATGGGGGGGGTGAGGACGGAGCCTTTGGGGATCAGTTCCGTCCATTCGGCCATCACCGAGAGGATATTGAGGGCATCGGCATCGAGGACGGCGGGAATCTTCCGGGAGCAAGCGTCCGTGAGGATATCGATCAGTGCGTTCATCGTCCCGGGCGACCATCCCAGTCCCGGGCCGATGGCAAGGGCTTTGTAGCGTTCCATGTGCTCGGGGACGCTATTGAAGTAGGGTCCCGGATTCTCCGAGAACATGGCCGACGGATAGCGGGTGGCGGCAGCCAAAAGCGTGTTGGCCGATGAATGGAGCATCACCAGACCGCAGCCTGACTTGAGGGCTGCACCGGTGGCCATGATGGCGGCACCCGGCATCGTCGCGCAGCCGGCAACGATGAGCAGGCGTCCGTAATCGTGTTTGTTCGAGTCGTTCTCCCGGGAAAGAAGCCGCGGACGGAGATATTCAGGATTAATCTGTATCATTGTCCAAAGATAACAAACTTTTGTGCAATTTCGGCAAAAAGTGTCTATCTTTGTAACAAGCGGGACTGCGGTCCCGGATAACAGGAATACTAATCATTGATCTGCTTGTAATGAATACGAAAGAACCCTTTGTAATCACTGTCAGCCGGGAGCTGGGCTCCGGAGGACGCACCATCGGACAGAAACTGGCCGCTCAGCTGGGTGTTCGCTACAGTGACAAGAATCTCATCGAAGACTTGATGAAAAAGTTCAATCTCACCACCTACGAGATCGAGCGCATCAAGGCGAAGAAACGCAACTGGCTCACGGACTTCGTGGAGGCAGTGGCCCCGCTTCCCAACAAAGGCTCCTTTGTGGGTTTTGACCCGGCGAAGGCCAATGACTGGAATATCAGCGTGAAGCAGGATGAGATTTTTGAGGCGGAGACGGAAATTCTGAAGAGCATCGCGGCCGGAGGGTCCTGCGTCATCGCGGGCCGTCTCGGGTTCTCCGTTTTCAAGGAGCATCCCAACCACCTGAACATTTTCATCCAGGCCCCTCTCGGGCAGCGCATCGGCCGGGTGATGAAGAAGCAGAATCTCACCAGCGAAGAGGCTGCCACGGTGATCAAGGCCGTGGATGAAAGCCGCGAAATCTATATCAAGCGCTATGCCGGGGTAAGTCGCTACGATGCGCGCAATTACGACCTGGTGATGAATGTCGCCGGCATGACGGACGACGAGGCCGTCCTCTGCATCCTCAAATTCATAAAATACGCCGACTAAGACAGTGACCTCCCTGTTTCTCATACTCATCGCGGTTGTCATCCTCCTGTGCGTCGGGCTCAACAATGTATCGGCCCGGATCGGAGTCCCTACCTTGCTGGCCTTTATCGTACTGGGCATGGTATTCGGCAACAACGGCGTGTTCCCGCTGGAGTTCGAGGATTACGATTTCGCCAGGGAGACCTGTACCGTCGCCCTGATTTTCATCATGTTCTATGGCGGGTTCGGCACCCGCTGGGAGGCGGTGAAACCCGTCATGAGGGAGGCCACCCTGCTGGCCACCGTGGGTGTGCTGCTGACGGCCGGTCTCACGGGTCTTTTCTGCCATTTCGCACTGGGATGGAACTGGATTGAGAGTTTCCTCATGGGCTCCGTCGTGAGTTCCACCGACGCCGCCTCCGTCTTTTCCATCCTTCGCGGCAAGAAACTGGGTCTGAAAAACAATACGGCCCCCATGCTGGAGGTGGAGAGCGGCAGCAACGACCCCTGCTCGTACATGCTTACGGCCCTCATGCTCAGCATCATGAAAGGAACGGCCACAGGCGGCGGCATTGCCTGGATGCTGATCGCGCAGGTCGGATTCGGCCTCGGCTTTGGTTTCCTGATTGCCTGGGCGGCACGCTGGGCGATCGAGCATGTCCAGATCAAAGGAGAGGGATTCGACTCCCTTTTTATCCTGGCGGTGGCCATCGCATCGTATGCCTTGCCGGATGTGATGGGAGGAAACGGGTATCTCAGTACCTATATCGTCGGCATCGTCCTTGGCAACAGCGATATCCCCAATAAAAAGGGCCTGGTCAATTTCTTCGACGGCCTCACCGGACTCATGCAGGTGCTGATCTTCTTCTTGCTGGGCCTGCTCGTGTGGCCTGCCAGACTGTACAAAGCCATCCTGCCGGCCCTGGCTATCTTCTTTTTCATGTGGCTGGTGGCCCGGCCCCTGGCTGTGGGGTCCATCCTCGGGCCGTTCCGGAAGTATCCCTTCAAGCAGCGGACACTCATCTCGTTTGTTGGACTCAGGGGAGCGGCCTCCATCGTTTTCGCCATCATGGCTACGGTGGGCAACACGATGCTGGAGAACGATCTTTTCAATATCGTGTTCTGCCTGGTGCTGATTTCCATCGCGCTCCAGGGCAGCCTTATTCCTACTGTCTCCAAAAAACTGGACATGATCGATGCCGACTCCAATGTCATGAAAACTTTCAACGATTATTCGGAAGGCACCGACATGCAGTTCGGTTATATCGAAGTGGTTGCCGGCGGTGCCTGGGACAATAAACTGGTAAAGGATCTGAGCCTGCCCAGGAATCTTCTCATCGCGCTGGTCCTGAGAGGGAAGGAGCGCATTATCGCCAAGGGAGATACGATGATGCAGGCAGGAGACCAGGTGGTGGTGGTGACCAAGGCTTTCGAGGACACGACAACATCCCTGGTAGAAAAAACTGTCAAAGAGAAAGGGCGTCATGCAGGAAAAGCCATCAAGGATGTCACCAGCGACGGCCTGGTGCTGCTTGTGAAGCGGAATGAAGAGAGTTTCATCCCCAACGGCGATACGGTCCTGTACCCCGGAGATCAGCTGGTGCTGCTCCGTAACCGTCCGAAGGCTTAATACATTGAAATGACATGCAAGAGGAACTGAACAGACTGGCCAACAGTTACCGTGAGGCAGGAAATGCCATTCACGATGCGATCCGGGAACAGATCTCCCAGGCGGGCGGCTTTTTGAACACCACCAACAACCGGCAGGAGAAGAAGGACATGAAAGCCCTGGTGTTCAACAGCGCCAAAGGCTACTCGGAGACTTTTCCCATCCGGGCCATGCGGATAGCGGAGAACGGCTCCGTGGAAGTGTATGTGGGGACTTACGGAACCATCTATACGGACAAGTTCCTGCGCAGCAAGCGCTCCGATGAGCGCTGGATGTCCCTGAAAGATTCCAACATCCTTTTCTTCCAGACCATCCTCTCCATCGCCAACACGATCGACCTGTACCTTCCCAAGGAAGGGGAAGTGCTTGATTAGTATAATTTTTGCAGTAAATCCGTTACCCCATCACCACGTCCAGGATCATCATGAGGGCGAACCCGAGGGCAAAGCCGATGGTTCCGATGTTGGAGTGCTCTCCCTGGGAGGCCTCCGGGATCAATTCCTCGATGACGACGTAGAGCATGGCGCCTGCCGCGAAGGAGAGCATGTAGGGCATGATGCCCGTCACGGAAGAGGCGAGCAGCAGCACCAGTGCGCCGCCCACGGGTTCCACGATTCCGCTCAGGCTGCCGATGGTGAAAGCCTTGAACCGGCTGTTGCCGGCCGCGCGGAGGGGCATGGAGATGATGGCTCCTTCCGGGATGTTCTGGATGGCGATGCCGAGGGACAGAGCCAGTGCGCCGGCCATGCTGAAATCGGAAGAAAGGGCACCGGCGATGGCAACGCCCACCGCCATTCCTTCCGGAAAATTGTGGATGGTGACAGCAAGGGCCAGCATGGTGGTGCGGGAAAGTTTGCTCTTGGGGCCTTCCGGCCCTCCTGCGGGATGGATGTGGGGCGTGATATAGTCGATCAGGAGCAGGAAGGCGAAACCGCCCAGCAGGCCGATGGTGGCGGGGACGATGGCGCTGCTCCCTTCGCCCATCTCCATCGCGGGAATGAGGAGGGACCAGACGGAGGCGGCTACCATGACGCCGGAGGCGAAGCCCAGAAGCATCTTCTGAAGGAGGTCCGGCATTTCCTTCTTCATGAAGAAAACAAAGGCCGACCCCAGCATGGTTCCCAGAAGCGGAATCAACAAGGCTATGACGACAGGATTCATTTCCAACGTGTTTTTATCGTTGCAAAGATAGTTTACATTCAGAAAAAATGAAAAAAATATTACTCTCCATCGGCCTGCTGCTGTGTGCGGCGACCCTTTTTGCCCAGACTGATACGCTGCGGCTGGTGCATTCGGTAAGAGGGAAGGTTGTGGATGCGTATACCGGGCGTTCTCTGGAGGCCGTCCACGTGGCGGTCCCGGACCGTCATCATGCCACGGTCACCAACGCCGACGGCGATTTCGTGATAAAATCCGATGCGTCCATCGGCACGCTTGTTTTCACATATCTGGGCTACAAAACTGTCTACCAGCGTCCTAAGGAGGGGAAGATAGAGGTCCGCATGGTCCCGGAATCCCTCCAGCTGGACGAGGCCCTGATCATTTCGGCCGATCCGGAAGAGGTGGTCCGTTCCGCCGTCAGCAAGATTCCGGACAATTATTCCAACAAGGACGAACTGCTGGAATGCTTCTACCGGGAAACCGTCCAGAAAGGCTCCCGCTATACCTACATCGCGGAAGCGGTATCCCGGATGTTCAAGTCTTCCTATAACAAAAGCACGTTCCAGGACCGTGCCGCCCTGGAGAAAAGCCGGGTGCTGCTGAGCCAGCGCAAGTCCGATACCCTGAGCGTGAAACTGCAGGGCGGTCCTACCATGGCAACGACCCTGGATGTGGTGAAGGACAATTACATTCTCTTCAACCGGGAAGACCTGCAGCTGTATTCCTATGCAATGGACACCCCCTCTTTCATCGAAGACCGGCTCCAGTTCGTGGTCAAGATGGAACCTTACTCTGTCGATGCCGTAGATTATCCCTTGTATCATGCCAGGCTTTTTGTCGATGTGGAAACGCTTACCTTTACCCGGATCGAACTTTCCCTGGACATGACCGACAAGAACAAGGCCACCCGCGTGATGCTCCGCAGCAAGCCTTTCACGCTCCGGTTCACCCCGCGCGAGATGTCTTTCATCGTCAACTACCGCCGTGACGGTGAGCGTTCCAGGCTGGGGTACCTGCGCTGCACCATGCGCTTCGCCTGTGATTGGCGCAGACGGCTCTTCAAGACCAATTACACGGTTGTCAACGAATTGGTGGTCACGGATTTGAGGGAGCCGGTCGTCCAGATTTCCCGTCAGGAGATGTTCCGGACCGGGGACGTGATGACCGACAAGGCCAAGGAATTCCTGGATCCCGATTTCTGGCAGGATTACAACATCATCGAGCCTTCGGAGAGTCTGGAGCATGCCATCAGCCGGCTGCGCAGGCAGCACCGCTAGCCTTCCAGGAAGCGCTTCCGGAGCAGGGCCCGGTCATCGTCCGTAAGGCCCAGTTGCTGCGTGAGGTAACGGTCCATCGACCCCCATTCCCGGTCTATCAGGTCCAGGGTCCGGCAAAAGTTTTTCGTGTTCACGCCCATGAAGGCGCGGATGGTGTCCAGTTCCGCTTCTTGTCCGCCCGCCTGCGTCACTTTCTGCAGCAGTTCGTCCACCAGGGGCTTGTAGGTGAGGTTGGAGCGGTCGAAATCGGCCACGATGGTATCCCTGTCGGCTCCCAGGGCCGACAGGATGAAGGCGGCACCAATCCCGGTACGGTCTTTTCCCTGGGAGCAGTGCCACAGGACGGCCCCTTCCGGCGCTTCCATGATAAGGTTGAGAAAGGCGGCGTACTGCAGTTGGGAAAATTCGCTCTGGACCAGGGAGGGGTACAGGTCACGGCCTTTCTGCTGGAAAAACTTGTTGAAGGACAGCTGGACGATGTAGCGGGGGAGGTCCAGGAAGATGCCTTCCGGCACGGCTTCGCCGCTTTCCCGTTCCTTTTCCGTGTCCAGCGTGGGAAGGGAGATATGTTGTGCCCCGGGAACCGGCCTGTCGGCCTGGGCCTGTATTTCCTGCTCCGTGCGGAAATCGAAGATGCGGCAGAGATGGTATCTCTCCACCAGCAGGCGCACGTCGGCATCAGTGGCATCGTGCAAGTGCCCGGTTCGGAGCAGCATGCCTTTCCGGACAGTCCTTCCGTCCGCGGCAGGCAATCCGCCCAGATCCCGTGCATTTACGATCGCTTCGAAATTCATGGCGCAAAGATAACAAAAAAGGGCGGGAATAACGGAATGCAAGAAAAAAACTGTATTTTTGTGAGGAAGACTACTGAAATATGATCATCAAGAATAACCGCCTTTCCCGCAGGGAGCAGTCGCAGATAAGAAAAGAAATTACAGACCTGTCCAGGATGATGAAGCGGACGGAGGCTCCGGTGACACCATTGAAAAAGAAGGTGCTGTCGCTGGTGGCCAAGTACAGGAAAGACATTGAGGAAGAAGACCTTCCCCGTGTCCGGGCCTATCTGAAGACATTTTTCGATGCCCAGCCCGGCCAGCCTTATTACCGGGTGATGGATCTTCGCGAAGAGACGGAGGACAACCGCCTGGTAATCATCGGTGACACCCACTGCGATTTTCCTTCCCTTTGCGCCATTTTCGAAAAGCTTGCCCTTTCCGAATACGATTATTTTGAGAAGGCTACCTTCATTTTCCTGGGGGACTATCTGGACCGCGGCGCCATCTTCTTTGAGTATATCATGCTGCTGGCGGAGTTTAAAACTCTGCTTGGCAGCCGTTGTATCCTGATGAAGGGCAATCACGAACTCATCCGTTACGAAGAAGCCTCCGGGCAGCTGGAATCACTCGTTTATCCTGCCAATACCTGCCCGCTTCTGAACGACTACTGCGGTGAAGACAAGGAATTCCTTCGCAAATTTGCGTCCTATTTCTCCCATCTGCCCTATTACATTCTCCTCAAGACCAGGAAAGGGACAGACCTGCTGGTGCATGGCGGCATTCCCCGCGACATGTACCTGGACCGCTGCTCCATTTCTCCTGAGACAGGCGAGATGCTGGTCGACGGCGACATCCTCTCTGTTGTCCTGGACAATATGATCTGGAGCGATCCCCGTCACGATGCCCGCAAAATACAGGGCGGGAGCAGCCGTTTCGAGTTCGGGCGGGAGCAGTTTGAAGCCTTTGCGGAGCGTTCCCGGGTCGACCGCCTGTTCCGGAGTCACGAGCCGGTGGAAAACGGCATGGAAGCGTATTATGACGGCCGTTTGTACACGATTTTCTCCAACGGAGGAGCTCAGAATGCCATCACCGGCTATCCGGACGTCGTGAATCCGGTGTTTGCCATCTTTTCTGCGGAGGGCGATGTCCGCTTCGAAAGCGTCTATTTCAAGAAGTTCGTGGCGGTCAGCGGCCTTTCGACCTATTCTACCGTCCTTTACAACGGGGGACCTGCGACGGACATCGGCCCTATTCCCGAGGTCCTGCATCTGAACGAAGAATTCTATATAATAAACAAATAAAAGACAAATAGTTATGGCAATTCAACAAAGAACGGGCGAAGCCAAAGTGAAAGGCGTAGCCGACGTAGTTTTCCTGTTCGACTGCACCGGGTCGATGTCTCCCTATATCGAGAATGTGAAAGACAACGTGGCTTCTCTCATCAAGGGCTTCAACGCCACGCCCAACGTGAAATTGGACTGGCGTGTCCGCGCCATGGGCTTCAAGGACTTCTATGTGGACAAGGACTACCTCATCGATCGTTTCACCTTCACTTCCGATGCCGATGAATTCGCGAACAGCCAGCTGGCTAGGCTGGAGGCCGACGGCGGCGGAGATGAGAAAGAATCCTGCCTGGACGCGATCTGGTACGCCATCAAGCAGAGCGAGTGGCGCCCCCGCTGCAACAAGGTGGTGGTCGTATTCACCGATGCCGGCACCAAGGGGCTGCATGAGCGTACCTTGAACGAACTGGGCGTAGTGGACGAGCTCTCCTACCTGCAGCAGGAGATCATGAAGAACAAGATCCAGCTGTTCATGTACTGCAAGACGGATCCTCTGTACGAACAGCTTCACCAGCTGGAACGCTCCCATGTGTATCAGTACGACAATCCAGGCGAGGAACTCTTGAAAACCGACTTTGCAGACCTGCTGGAAGTGATCGGCAAAACCGTGTCGGCCTCCATTGTCACTGACAACCGTACCCTGTAGCTTATGCTGAATATCGGTGATACCATCCGGGGCTACCGGATTGACAGTGAAATCAACCGCGGAGCCTTTTGCGATGCGTTCAAGGTGTCCAAAGGGGGAAAGTCGTACTTTCTCAAGGAATACTCGGACCCTACGGAACTCTCCAAGGATTTCAAGGATTTCCTGGACAACCAGAAAGTGATCCTGGGGGCCCTGAACAGCCTGGGAGACTCCGTGGAAACGGTAGTGGAGCATTTTGTCCAGGACAGCCACTACTATCAGGTCAAGAAGCTCCTTTCCGGCTGCGACCTGGACGGCTGGATGGAGCGGAATACGGATGAGAGTGACCGTCTGGAAGCCGCCCTCCAGCTTACCCGGACCTTGCAGGCCGTCCATCAGGCCGGCATCGTCCATCAGGACTTGAAGCCCGGTCAGGTGATGGTGGTGAGTGAATCACCGCTGAAACTGGTCCTTACGGACTTCGACTGGTCCGTTCCCCATGGCAAGGTGGTGCGGAAAGTGGCCACGCCGTGGTATGGATATGTCGATGAAAAACCCACCGAAAAGTCCGATATCTTTACCCTTGGCATCATCATCTGCATCCTTCTCACGGGTGCTAATCCTTATCAGGAATGCAACGGCAATGTCTTTGACGAGGAACTGTGGCCTCGATGGGTCAGCGGACGCCATTACGACGAACCCATCGTCCTGAATCCGGATATCTCCAGGAAGATGAACACGATGATCCTTTCGTGCCTGTCGCCGGAACCGGAGGTCCGTCCATCGATGGAAGAGATTCTGTCCGTGCTGGAACATCCGACGGATATCAAGCGCCGCGTAGCCTTGTCTGCCGGAGGAAAGCAGCTCATCATTCCGGCCGGCTCCACTGCAGGCAGGGGCGACTTCAAGCTCTGTTTCCCGGAGGTGACCGACTCTGATGGAAATCCTGCGTACATGTATGTGAGCCACGACGTTCAGGTGTTGGGCGTACAGCGACGCGGTGACGACCTGGCCCTTTCTGCCCCCCAGCCGTTCTCCAACTATTTCCTGTTGAACGGGACGCGCCTGGGTGACGAGGCCGTGATGGTTTCCGACGGAGACCGTCTGGAACTTTTCAGTTCAAAGAAAGAAGCCGTTGTGGCATCGTTCACTCTGGAGGTGAAATAGCGGATGCAGTATCTGAAGGCCGATATCGGTTGTGACGCGCTGGAGCGTTACAGCGCTGATTTGCGTGATATCTTTCTTCCTGTCACCGTTGAGGTCAGGAAGTCGGGGAAAGTATTGTCCGACGACGAGGGGTCGTTCTACTCACCGGACCGCTTCAGTTGGAAATATTCCGTCAGGCTGTTTTTCAACGCTTATCACCGGCTGTGCGAGCGCAAGCAATTGATGCCCGTTTATCAGGAAAGCACGCTTTCGTCGACCCGGAAAGTGCCGTATGCTTCCCTGGATACCATCCGTGTGCTGCATCGGGGGCTCGGCCTGCGGCTGGACCAGTTCCGGGAGGCCCGGATTCCGCTTTTTCGGGACATTCCGTCGAATCCTACCATTTCGGATCTGGACAATGCCCGGAACAGTACGGAAGACCCGGATATCCGTCAGTTTCTGGGACAGATTGTGCTGATCGACCGGGAACTTCGGGAATACGCCGCTCAGTTGGATTCCCTTGTATCAGGCTGGCGGCGTCGGGATGAGGATGTCCGGGCGGCCGCTCCCATGAAGGAGGTTCTGGAACCTTATATCCGCCGCCTGAAAAGTTCCGGAGCGGTATCGGCCACCTGGTCTTATCCCTATCCGAATCTGGAGGCCAAGCGGCGGAAAGAATGGCTGGAGGCACAGGAAAAGGCTCGTCTGGCCCGCGAACGGGCTGCCGCCATCGAACGGGAACGAGTTGCCAGGGAACGGGAAAAAGAACGTGCCGCGGCGGAACGGGAGCGTCTGGCCCGGGAAAAGGTTGTTGCTGCCGCCCGTGAAAGAACTGCGCGCGGGAAAGCACTGGCCGAAGAACCAGTCTGGTCCCGTTTCGACCGTGCGGTAACCCGTTTCGGCCGCCGGATAGAGGACAACATGAGCGACATTACCGACAAGGTCGTGTTCGGATTCATTGTCTTCGCCTGCATCATCTTTGCCGGAACAGTAATTGTCGCCTGGGTGGATGAGGGCTTTTTCGGTGCCTTCCTCTATGCCCTTCTTTTCGGCGGTTTCATCGCTTTCCTGGTAGGTTGGCTGGGCACCCTGCTTTATGCCCTGGGCAAACTCATCGCCTCTGTCCCATTCTTCCTCCTCCGCTGGATCTGTTATAGGGGATGGACGCTCGTCCTGACCCTCGTCCTCCTGTCCGGTGCGGGTATTTTTTGGCTTTTTTCCCGGCAATTGCTATATTTGTAGATAATGCACAAGACGGGATTCATATTCAGATGGTTTTGGGCAACCCTCCTCTCTTTTGTAACAGGGCTGCTGCTGGTCTATGTCATCGGGGGATGGGTGGCGGAAAGGACGGCAGGCCAATCCTATGAATACCTCCAGTATTATTACGATTATTACAATTACGCTCCTGCAGGCGTTTCCCACTTTCCATCCAATCAGGACATTGTGATTGTCGATGCGCACGACAACAGTATCGGCAGCCGTTCAGGAATGGCTCAGGTGCTGGACAGGCTCTCCTCGTTGCATCCGGCCATGGTCGGCCTCGACATCCTGTATCCCTCTACGCATGAGTCTACGATGGAGGACGATGAGGCTTTGCAGGCCTCTGTCGGCCGGATGGGAGAAAGGCTGATCGTCGCCAGCCGTCATCATGGCCCGGATTCGCTGGAGCACTCTTTCTTTACGTATCCTGCCGGAGCGTTGCACGCTACGGTCAATGCGCAGTCTTTCTATGGCTTTACCCCCAGGGATTCGGTCGGCGGACAGTGGGTGGACAAAATGGTCTTCGCCATCGCTCGGAAGTATGCTGAGCAGCAGGGAAAGCCTTTTTCTGTGCCGGCATCGGCCGTTGTCAATTATGAGAGCCTTTCTTTCCGTAAATTGACGGCTCCCGAACAGATTTCGGCATCTGTCGTGGACGGTAAGATCGTACTCATTGGAGACTGCAAGGATGCCAAGGACGAGGTGGACCTTCCCTTCAAGATAGAAGGGAAAAGCTCCCTGCCCGGTGTCATGGTCAACGCCTATCAGCTGGCGTCGCTGATTTCTCCGGATCGGGCTTTCAAGCCGGTTTCCCGGCCGGTGTCGCTGCTGCTCTGTTTCCTGCTCACCCTTTTGTTCGGCTGCTTTTCCTGCTGGTGGTCTGCCCGCGAGAACGCGATGGTGGATGCAAAGGAAATTACGGGGAAAAAGCAATTGTGGGGCAATGTTTTCGCCTTTTTGGTGAAGCCGCTTCTCGTATTGCTGGTGGAAATGGGTGCACTGCTTCTTCTTTTCGTGTTCATCCATCATCTTCATTTGATTCCGGACCTGCTTCCTTTTATGGCCGCTGTTCTTTTCATGGATACTTTCGACAAGGTTTCCACGATGGTTTTTAAGTTCAACAACAAGAAAAAGAGCCTATGAAACCCCGCTGGATGATCCTGTTGCTCTCCTTCTGCTTCTCTGCCCTTCCGGTGGGCGCGCAGCGGTATCAGATTTACTCCGTTGAAGGAGCCGTCGTCATCAAAAGTGCCGCCGGAGCCACCAGGACCGTTCTTCTGGATGCCGAGTTAAAGGCCGATGACCGTGTCTCCGTACCCAAAGGCGGTTGCCTGTCCATTTATGATTCCGGAAAAGGGACTGTCGCTTCCCAGGGAGAATGCAAGGATGTGCCGGTCAGTCGTATCGTCTCCAATCCCAGGGGCACTTTCGTCAAACGTTTTGTAAGCATGCTGAAAGGAACGGATGCCTCCGAAAGGGCTTATGTGTCCCGGAAAGGGGAGGACCCTCTCCCGGAATTCGTCTATGCCATGCACCATCCGGGCTATGCCCCGGCCTTTCGCGTCGCCTTCGAACTGATTGATGCCGAAACGGAAAGGACCGTTTCCGGCACGCTCAGGGACGGGCAGCAGGTCTATTTCAGGGTAACGAACCACGAAGATATTCCGCTCTGTATAGGTATCCTTTGGATAGATTCCGCCGGCAACAGGGCCGATTGTCTGGAACAGGAAGACCGCTATGTCCTCATTCCCGGCGGCACTACGGTAGACCTGGCCGATGCCGTGATGGAGGTGGCCCCTCCGCTCGGAACAGATACGATCTGCCTCTTTGCCGCTGAAGATTTCTTCGACCTGGGCGGATTGTCCGATATGGAAGCCCGGGCCGGCTCCCGGAGTGCATCATCGACCGTTAAAATCGGGTATTTCGCCCGTCGTTTTCAGATCAAATGAGAAGATGGATGGTCATATGGCTGCTGGCTCTTGCCTGGGTACTCCCTCTGGGCGCCCAGAGGGTCAAAGTCACCGTGCAGAGCGAGGAACTCTCTTCCGGACAGTACAATAAAGGGTTCATAGACATAGGATATGTGTCTTCTTCCCAGCTTTCTGTCCGGGCTTTTGTGAATGGCCGGCCTCAGGAAGTGGGGGAGGCCAAAGGGGTTCGCCCCGGTTCCAGAAAAGTGCGCATTTCGGGATTGCCGGAGGTAGAGTATGAAAAGTGCCGTGTCAAGCTTGAGTTCCTGGACTCCGGAAACAGGGTGGTGGATACCAAAGAGTTTGTCCTTCAGTACAAAGATCCCCGCAAAAATCTCTATATGCTCAGTATTGGCGTCGGCGGGAATCTGCAGGATTCGTCATTCCTGCCCCTGACATTCCCTAAGTATGACGCAACCAATGTCCGCGACTGTTTCCGGGATTATTCCAAGGCCTATTACATTGAAAAAGAGTTCCGTCTGCTCTGCGATCCTTCGGAAACCACCACTGTCTCCATCAGGCGGAAACTGGACCAGGTGGCCAATGAAATCCAGGCTGATGACGTATTCATACTCTATCTCTCCGGCCATGGAGAGGAAGAGGGCGGCGAGTTCTATTTCGTGACCTATGACACGCGGCAGAAGAACCTGAAAACCACAGCCTTGTCGGGCGCAGAAATCCGTGGGATACTGCACAGGATGACAGCCAAGAAAGCCCAGGTCTATGTGTTCGTGGATGCCTGTCATGCGGAATCCCTTTACCTGAAAGACGCGCAGGCACGGGGAATCGTCTACTACGCGTCCTGCCAGAAGGACGAGATGTCGGCCGAGAGCAGGAAATGGAAGAACAGCGTCTACGCCAACGCGTTGATTGCCGCTCTTAAGGGAACGGACGGCAGCGCCCAGATCGGTGACGGGTATATCACGGTGGCGTCTCTTCAAGATTGCCTGTATTCCAAGGTGCGCAGGGAGACCGGCTTTTCCCAGAATCCTGCCTGTCATCATCCGGGCTTCGGGGAGGACCATGTAATTTTCAAGTCGGCGGTTGCTGCGGATGCCCCTTCACAGCAGGGCGCTCAACAGGCCTCTGCGGCCGTTTCCAAACCAGCAGCGCAATCCGTACCGGTGCCGGCAGATGCGGCGGCCGCTTATGCCCAGGCCCTGAAATACCAGAATGGAGAAGGCGTGTCCATAGACCTTGTCCGGGCCTTTGAACTGATGAAGTCCGCCGCCGAGAAGGGCTATGTCCCGGCCTATCACCCCCTGGCCGATATGTACCACGGTGGCCGGGGCGTCAATAAAGACCGCTCCAAGGCGGAATACTGGTATCAGAAGGCCGCTGATGCCGGAGACAAGAAAGCTAGACAGAAACTATTTAACATGTAATACTATGAAGAAGTTTTTCCTGACATTCGTCGCTGCTTTTGTTACTTTTTCTGCGTTTGCGCAGGTCAAGTTGTCCTGTGACCTTCCAGAAGTGGAATTCGTCTATAAGCGCTGTACTCTGAGCGGAAGTACGGCATTCATTGATTTCACTTTTACCAATACAACCGGGAAAGATATTAATCGATTAGCGATAGGCTGTGAAAATGCTGTAGCTTACGATGATGAAGGCAATGATTATAAATTTGCAAATTGGGCTGACGGAACCCATATTATCAAAGAGTATCAAATCGGGGGACATTCTAATTCTTCGTATGATATAGTGGTTAATGATTTCATGGAGGGTGTGACTTACAAGCTTAGAATTGTCTTCACGAATATTGATGAATACGCCACGAACTTTGTCCGAATGAAAATTCCCGTTTTTATAAACAATAATGGTTCAAACAAACGTGGCACCTTGGAACTTCGCAATGTGCCTCTGAAACAAGAGTAGAGCCAAGTCTTCGATGAACCCAAAATTCATCCTTGTCTCCCGGGCTCAGGAAACGTTGAAGGGCATTTTTGTATATGGAAGGGTGTTCCAGCACAAGGAACTCCTGGCGCAGTTCGTGCGGGAGCAGGGATATGCGAAGGTGCACGGGGGAGGGTGGTATGAGAAGGACGATGAGCGCAAGGTAATGGCGCTCTACGGACGGTCCGGGGACTATGGCGACCCGGATTTCCGGTTTCTGGACTGTATCCCGAAGGAGTTGGAGGGATATGCGTTTACCTACAGCCGCGACGGCTGGGAGGCCGGTGAGCCGCTGGATGTGTCCGGTGTGGAGTGGATGTGAGGCCGGTTACTGATACAGGTGCCGCTTGATGGTGCCTTTGGCCGTACGGACAAACGGAATGTCCACCAGTTCTACCTTGCCCAGCTGGCTGAAGGCCGGGAGCCGGGTGTTCACCTGGGCGCGGATAATCTCCTGCACTTCCTGATGATCCCGTTCTTCGAGGCCGGCAAGCCCTTCTGCATCCAGATAGACTAGGGCGACCAGTTTTCCGTTTCTTGAAAGGACCACAGACTCCTTGACCAGCGGGTGGGCGTCCAGCAGCTGCTCCACTTCTTCCGGATAGATGTTCTGCCCTGTGGCGCTCAGAATCAGCGCTTTCAGGCGACCGCGGATAAAGAGGTTCCCGCCCGGGTCCAGCGTGCCCAGGTCGCCGGTCCGGAACCAGCCGTCTTCTGTCCAGGCGGCGGCATCGGCCTCGGGATTCTTGTAATAACCGATGGTGAGGTTCGGCCCTTGCGCCTGGATTTCTCCCGGTACGTTTTCGGGGTCGGATGAATCGATGCGGATGGTGTGGATGGGCTTTCCGCAGGAACCGGGTACGTATTTGCCGACCGTTTCATAGGCCAGCAGCGGGCAGGCTTCCGTCATGCCGTAACCGACCACATAGGGCAGCCCGATCTGGCGGAGGCTGCTCTCGATTTCCCAGTTGAGGGGCGCACCGCCGATAATCAGGCTCTGCACCCTTCCTCCCAGCGCTTTCATCATTTTCTTGCCGATGGCTTTGTACTGCAGTTTGCTGATGCCGGGGACAAGGAAATTGTGTGACGCAAGGTCCGGTACCACCAGGGCATGGTGCAGTTTCTCCACTACCAGCGGAACTGTAATGATCAGCTTGGGCTTTATCTCCTGCAAAGCCTTGAGCAGGAGCGACGGAGAGGGGGCTTTCCCCAGGAAATGGATGGTGAAGCCCGTGCAGCAGGGATAAATGAACTCGATGGCCAGGCCGTACATGTGGGCCAGGGGGAGCATGCAGACAATCTGGTCCGGCTCGTTAAGGATATGCTGCTGGCAGTACTCCACGATATCCGACATGGCGGCGAAGGGGAGCATCACGCCTTTCGGATCTCCCGATGTGCCGGACGTGTAATTGATGATGCCCAGGTCGTTCTCTTCGTGCTTGGGCAGGGAATAATGCTCCGCCTTGAAGCCTCCGGGGTGCAGTCCGGAGAACTGTTTCTTCCGGTAACTCCAGGCCGATTCGTACTTCTTCCCCGCGGTCCACAGGAGCTTGTCGGCCTTGCAGTTTACAGCCGCCCTGAGCCGGGGCATGGAGGTGACGTCCATCCGCTTCCAGGCATCCGGGTCCGTGAACAGCAGCACGCTCTCCGAGTGGTCTACCAGGCGGGCGGCGCCTTCCGGCGTGAAATCGGCCAGGATGGGGACGATGACCGCCCCGTAGGTGTTTACAGCAAGGAAAGTGACAGCCCACCGGGCCGAATTCCGGGCCCAGAGGGCTATCTTGTCTCCTTTCTTGATGCCCGCCGCCCTGAAAAACAGGTGCAGGATTTCCATCTGTTCGGCCAGGTCCTTGTACGTAAAAATGGTGGAACCGTAGTCGCACAGGGCGGCTTTGTCACCGTTCAGGCGGATCTGTTCTTCCAGTTTTTTCAGGTATGGCGTCATGGGCATTCCAGTTAATTATTTGTATTTCTGCACGCGGTTGTCGTTGATGATGCCGGACCAGTTGAGGCCATAGGCGAAGTCCCAGGCGTTGCCGTCGGCATCCACCAGCGGGCGCATGTCGCGCTGGACATCTTCCAGCTGCTCTTCCACGGTGCGCATGTCGGCAGGAAGCTGCATGGGCAGCAGGCCGGAGGGCTCCACGGTGCCTTTGATCACATCCAGCACAGCCTGGTTCTGGACGCCGAAGGTTACCAGCACGGCATCGGCATACGGCTCCAGTTCCGACAGAACCGCGGGACGGGTGAGGTTGACCACCACGACCACGGGCTTGCTGCCCATGGCAGCTTTGGTCCGGATCACGAGATCCAGGTCTTCCTCGTTCGAGGTGGTGACGGTCTTGCCTTTATAGGTTCGGTTGGTGAAACTCTCCTTGGGGTCTCCGCCGGCCACCGACACGGCACGGGCGTATTCGGCCTTATAGGGACGATACTGCAGGCTGATGGGAATGTAGCCGTTGCCGCCTTTGGCGCGGTCTTCCACGCTGTATCCGCCGTTGGAGGAAGGTCCCTGGATCATGACCAGGGCGAAGTCGGCCTCGGCCGGGTCTTCCGTCCACTGGTAATAGCGGCCTGCCAGTTCCTTGTCCAGGGGATAGTCCCAGCGGGCCTGCCTGTTGGCACCGAAACCGAACATGCCGCCGCCGGCGGGATAGAAGCGCTTGGGAGCGTAGATCCTGGCCGATTTGACGGGAAGCGCTCCGCCATGGTTCTTGACCATGACGATGGACTTCTGCTGGGCCTCATAGCCTGCCTGCATGAATTCGGGCTTGCCTACGACGGATGTTGTCGCAGCGGGGTCCAGATAGGGATTCTCGAACAGGCCGGTGCGGAAGGAATTCATGAGAAGGCGCCGGGCGGAATCCTGGAAACGCGCCTTGGCCGATTCCTCGCCGAAGTCGCGTACCCACATCTTGTAGGCCGCCAGCACGGGACCCTTTTCGTTGTTGCCGCCGAACTGGTCTACTCCGGCCTTGATGACCTCGTAGTGGCGTTCAGCCTCGGTCAGGCCTTCCACGCCCCAGCACTTGCCGTCGAAATTCTCGATGGCGCCGTTGTCCTTGGTGATGTTCCAGTCGGTGCAGACCACCCCGTCAAATCCGTATTTGTTGCGGAGCAGGTCGGTGATGATGTACTTGTTGTAGCTGTTTCCTACATTTTCGCCGTCCGGGGAGATGTTGTAGGAAATGGTATAGTAAGGCATGACGGCAGAGGCTTTCTCCGTACCGCCGGCAAGTTTGAAAGCGCCGTCCACGAATGCGCGGAGGTGGGTTTCGAAGTTGTTGCCGGGGTAGATGGCGTATTTGCCGTAGTTGTAGTGGGCGTCGCGTCCGCCTTCTTCGGGACCGCCGGAGGGCCAGTGCTTGATCATGGCGTTGACGCTCTTGTCACCCCAGCCGTCTTTGGAACCGGGGGTTGTCTGGAAGCCGTCCACATAGGCGCGGGCCATGTCCGTATCCAGGGCGGGATCTTCGCCGAAAGTGCCGCTGAAGCGTGTCCAGCGAGGCTCCGTAGCCAGGTCGATCTGCGGGCTCAGGGCCGTTGCGATGCCCAGGGCGCGGTATTCTTCCGAGGCAATTTCGCCGAACTTCTCCACGATGGCAGGGTCGAAGGTGGCGGCCAGACCCAGGGTGCTGGGCCAGAGGGAGATCTGTCCGCCGGCGCCCATGTTGAATTCGGCCGTCGCGGCAGTCTCATGGCGCGGGTCGGAGGAATTGTTGGCGGGAATGCCATGGCCGAGCCCTTCCACGAAGGACTGTACGTTGTTGTTCCAGCGGGCTGCCACTTCCGGGCTTTCCACGCTGGTCACCAGCACGGCCCGGAGGTTGTCCTCCTCCAGGAATTTCTTCTGCTGGTCCGTGAGGTCGTAGGGCTTGGCGCCGCTTTCGGCGTAGTTCTTGCCGCCATAGGTGGCGCCGCCGAAACCGTATGCCTGGCCGGGAACGGCCTGGTGGCCGCTGTAAAGCATCAGACCGGCGATCTCCTCGATGGAGAGCTGGGAGGCCAGGTCTTTTGCACGCTCCTGTGCAGGCTCGCGCCAGTCTTCATAGACATCCAGTTCACCATTGCGGTTCAGGTCCTTGAAGGCGTATCCGTCCACTTCCAGGATAGAAGCCGTCGTGTAGCCGAGGGTAGCTCCGCCTTTCTGGGTAATCAGTTTGTAGCCGTCGGCCTGGGATTCCTGCCATTTGGGACCGCAGGCGCTGACAGCGAGAAGGGTGGCGAACGAGGCCGCCAAAATTGTGACTCTCTTCATGGTTCTGGTAGTATTTAATTTACAAATATAGGCTTTTTCCCGAAAAAAAGCAGTATTATTGCGCCCTGATATGTGGTGGATTCTGTCCTTTTTGTCTGCCGCCCTGCCGGGCTGCTACGATTCTTTCAAGAAAATCTCTTTGAAGGACAACGCCGTCATCCCCGTCCTTTTCCTGTTCGGCGAACGGTTGAACCTGTATCACAGCATCGGTGTGTTTCTGTCCATCCTGGCCCTTCTGATACTCAGTCTGTTCTTCTTATATCTGGGTTCTCGGTAATATCCGGAATTATTCTTATATTTGTAATTCGGAATGACTTTGAGTGCCATCATATTGGGGAGTATTGTAGCCATGCTGTATATCAGCGTGGTGGTTTTCATTATCCTGGACGACGGCGATTCCGGCTGGAAGGTTTCCTGGCTTCTGATGATTTCCCTGTTTCCGGTAATCGGCCTCCTCTTTTATCTGATTGCAGGCGTAAACTTCCGCCGGCTGGGCATTCTGCCGCGCATCCACGAAGGAGTGATCAAGCGCTTCGACAAGGAGATTTCTCCTGCCCTGGCCCGGGAGCTTTTTCCGGACGATGCCATCGCCGAGGTGGAGGAGCGCTACCGCCCGCTGGTCAGGCTCCTGCTGGGAGGAAATGCCGGCAACAAACTTTCCAAGGACAATTCCATCGAAATCATCACCACCGGACAGCGCAAGTGGGAAGCCCTCCTGGCCGATATCCGCGCCGCAGAGAAGTTTATCCACATCGAGTATTTCCGCCTGGGCAACGACAAGGCCGGCCGGGAAATCCGGGACGCCCTCATGGCCCGTGCGCGGGAGGGTATCGAAGTCCGCTACATCCATGAAGGCTTTGCCAACAGGATGATTCCCTGGTCTTATTACAGGGAGATGCAGAAGGCCGGGATCGATGTGAAACGCTTCTCCAATCCCCGGTACGGCCTGCTCAAATTCTGGGTCAGGACCGACAGCCGCAACCATCGCAAGATTGTGGTGATAGACGGGAAGGTGGCCTATACGGGCGGCATGAACATCAACGACAATTACCGTTATCTCTGGAGAGATACCCATCTGCGCATCGTCGGCCCGGCCATCCATGCCCTCCAGGCCTCTTTCATCGACACGTGGCTCACCTCCGGCGGAAAGCTCCCGGAGCCGCTTCCGGCCTATTTCCGTCCGGGCATCAAGGGAGGGGAGGCTCCTCTGCAGGACAATCTGGTGCAGATCGTTACGGACGAGCCGGATTACCCCTATCCCAACGTGCAGCTCAGTTATGAGTGGATCCTGCAGAACGCCAAGGACTACATCTATCTGCAGACCCCTTATTTCGGCCCTCCGGAATCTGTCCTGAACGGCCTCAAGGGGGCGGCCCTCCGGGGCGTGGACGTCCGCCTGATCCTGCCCGCCAAGGTCGATGCCCCCCTGATGGGACCGGTGAACCGCTCCTTCTATGCCGAATGCCTGGAAGCAGGCATCCGCCTGTATATCTGGAAAGGCGTGTTCATCCACTCCAAGACCCTGGTCTGCGACGACTATCTCACCCTTGCAGGGGCTTCCAACCTGGATTTCCGCAGTTTCCAGATTAACCACGAAGTGAATGCCTACATCTTCGGGAAGGAGGCCGCCCTTGCTTCCAAGCAGGTCTTCCTGAGGGACATGGAGCAGTGCAACGAACTGCACCTGGAGCAGTGGAAAGCCTCCCGGAAATGGTATCAGGTTTTCGTCGGCCGTCTTTTCAGGCTGGTGGATGCCATTCTGTAGGCGCTATTTCAGCACATAGTCACTGACGCCTTTGAGGCCGGTGGTCCCGTAATATTTTTCCACCAGGTTCCCTTTCACATAGACCCTGCACCCGATCAAATCTGGGTGGTCGGTCAGGTTGAGTGCCTGCCGGACCTCTCCGGAAGGCAGTTCAACCGCGATGCAGGATGCCTTGGAAGTGACGGAAGAACGCGCCGCGATGGCCAGGTGGGTGCTTTTCGAGAGGTTTTTCGTTTTCACGGCATCCCCACTGCTGCTCAGGTCTCCTCCGACGATATAGCCGTACACCCACACATCTTCTTCGCCGATATGGGCGGCGGCTTCCGGTACGGAGTAGGCCTCGATGTCGTCCCCGCCGCCGTTTCCGCTTCCTCCGTTGTTCCCTCCAATGGTGAAGTGCTCGTTTTTCCAGTTCTTGGTGGTGTCTACGGCCACCCGGATGGAACTGCTTCCCTGCGTCGTCCCCGGGGCGGAGATGCTTACCGTCAGGATGTCCCTGGCTTCCAGCGTGCGGGTGAAAAGGGTTTCGTCCTTCCCCTCATTGTACAGGATGACGGACACTTCTCCCGGCTTGAAGTAGGCGATCCGCTCCTCCTTGTAGCTGTACATCAGGCGGGTGTTGCCGGATTTCACATAGAGTACGCCGGCGGGGAAAGAGGTGAGGAAATCTGGGGCGATCTTCAGCCGGATCCCGGCGTTGAGCAGCGTGCAGATGAGTTTTACCTGAGCAGTCTGGCCGCTTTTTACCACCACGACCTGCTCGTCGCCATACTGGGGACGGGAGAATGCCGGGGTGGTGAAGGTCACGGAGCAGATGGAAACCGTATAACTGCCGGGCTCTGCGGTGAGCGCCTCCGGAGAATCTCCATAACTGCCTTCGTACAAGGTCTTTCCCTTTGAATCGGTAACGGTAAGGATAAAATCGTTGGTGTCTGGGATTTCGGCCGATGCTTTGGTGAGGGCGGTCTCGTCCAGCGTCCATCTCAATTCTCCCGGTCCGGCCTCCGATACGAGGCCGAAGTCTTCACAGGCGCCTGCCACTGCCAAAAGCGGGAGCAAGGCCGCCATCCATCTTCTGCATTTCATACGATCAAAATTTTATAGTCCGGACACCGTGTCCGGACATCGGCAAAGTTAGCGGTCTGTCCCTGCCGTCTTGTCCGGAAACAGAAATAAATGCACCGTTTTTTCAACCGAATCTTAAAAAACAGAAACTTTTTCGGCATTTTTTCAACCGATGTCCCTTTGGGGCCGGATTCCGCCAAAAAATCCTTATCTTTGCAGACTTGATAAAAAGAGAATTATGTTTGAGAATCTGAGCGAAAGGCTGGAGAGGTCTTTCAAGATACTGAAAGGTGAAGGAAAAATCACCGAGATCAACGTGGCGGAAACCGTCAAGGATATCCGCAAGGCCCTGCTGGACGCCGACGTCAGCTACAAGGTGGCCAAGGATTTCTGCAACCGGGTCAAGGACAAAGCTATCGGCGCCAATGTGCTCACCGCGGTGAAACCGCAGCAGATGATGATCAAGATCATGCACGACGAGCTGGCCGAATTCATGGGCAGCAGCGCGCAGGACATCGACATCAAGGGCAACCCCGCCGTCGTCCTGGTGGCCGGCCTCAACGGCTCCGGTAAAACCACCTTCTCCGGAAAACTCGCCCTCCATATCAAGTCCAAGAGAGGCATGCGGGTGCTGCTGGCCGCCTGCGACACGTTCCGTCCCGCGGCCATCGAGCAGCTGAAAGTACTGGGTGAGAGCATCGCCGTTCCCGTCTACACGGAAGAAGGGGAGAAAGACCCCATCCGGATCGCCAAAGCCGCCATCGCCAAAGCCAAGGCCGAGGGCTTCAATGTCGTCATCGTGGATACCGCCGGCCGTCTGGCGGTAGATCAGCAGCTGATGGACGAAATATCGGCCCTGCACCAGGCTGTCCAGCCCACCGAGACCCTTTTCGTGGTGGATGCCATGACCGGCCAGGATGCGGTGGAAACCGCCAAGGCGTTCAATGACAGGTTGGATTTCGACGGCGTGGTGCTTACCAAGATGGACGGCGATACCCGGGGCGGTGCCGCCCTTTCCATCAAGGCCGTTGTGGGCAAGCCCATCAAGTTCGTTTCTTCCGGCGAGAAGCTGGAAGCGTTGGATGTATTCCATCCGGCCCGTATCGCAGACCGTATCCTGGGCATGGGCGACGTGGTCTCCCTGGTGGAAAAGGCTCAGGAGCAGTTCGATGAAAAAGAAGCCCGCGCCCTCAAGAAAAAACTGGCCAAGGACCAGTTCACCCTGTGGGATTTCTATACCCAGATCCAGCAGGTGAAGAAGATGGGCAACATCAAGGACCTAGCCTCCATGATTCCCGGAGTCGGGAAAGCCATCAAGGATGTGGACATTCCGGACGATGCGTTCAAGAGCGTGGAAGCCATCATCCTGGCCATGACTCCGTACGAACGGGAGCATCCGGACGTGATCAACGGCTCCCGCCGCAAACGTATTGCCGATGGTTCCGGCACATCCGTTCCGGAAGTGAACCGGCTGCTGAAACAGTTCGAGGGAACGCGCAAAGTGATGAAAGGTGCCATGACGGGCAGCCTCATGCAGCAGATGAAAGGATTCAGGCCCCGGTAAACCGAGGCCTGTAAAAGGGTTTATCTTTTGAAAAGCAGCGCCATATCGGCGTTCACGGCAGGGCCGGCCAGGGCTTCGGGAACGAAGGACCACCGGCCTATTACTTTTGCGTCTCCCACCACTTCCGGGTCGATGGAGCCGTATTCCATGAGATAGTCGTAAAGGATGTTGCGGATTTCCGGATAGCGCTCCACGACACGCTCGTCGATGTTGTCGGAGTCAACGCCGCCTTCCTTGAGCAGGTTGCCGCCGCCGCTGGCACGGTAGGAGGTCATGGCGACATGATATTCTTTCTGCAGGTCGAACGGGGTGCCGTCGGCCAGGGTGGTAATGCTGATGCGGCTGCCAAGGGGCTTGGTGACATCGACCGTGTAGTTCACGCCGCCGGCGGAGTCGAAATTGTAGGGACGGTTGATGAAGGACCATCCTTTCTGCTGGTTGCGGGGCTCATCCATCGGGACGATCTTGAGCACGTGGTCTCCGGGCTTGGAGATGGTCTGGATCCAGTGGTCGTAGGACGCTTCCAGCACGCGGCGGAATTCATCTCCCGTCATCCGTACCACATACAGCTGGTTCTCGAACGGATAGATGGTGAACAGGTCGTTGAAGATGATGGGGCCGCTGCTGACGTGGCCGTTGTAGGTGAGTGGGGCGGCCAGGGACAGGTCGGCCTTGGTGGCGTTGAGGCTGAGGGTATGCAGGAGATTGACATACAGGCTCATGCCTTTATAGGAATCCCTTGTATAGAGATCTTCGTTCAGGATGCCCACTTCCTGCAGGGTGAAGGCCCGTACGGCTTCGAAATCCTTGCGGAAATGATCGCGCATGACAGGATCGGCCTTTTCTGCTTTTACGGGGATCAGGTCGGTTTCGAAGGTTTTTTTGACCACCTTGCCTTTCTCTACGGTAAGATGCATTTTCCCGTGGGCCACGAAGCGGCTGTGGCTGCCGGAGTTGAGGAGGGCGCTGGTTTCCCGGGTTTCCACGTAGGGCCTGTGGTCGTGGCCGCAGATGACCCAGTCCACGCCTTGCACACTGTTGAAGACATCCAGGGCTTCGGCCTCCAGGATGCTGCCGTCACCCTGCCCGCAGGCCGAGTGCATGGCGGTGATCATCACGTCCGGATGCTCTTTTTCACGGACATAGTCCACGTCCCGCTGAACCTGTTTTGCGATGGACTCGAAGTGCATGCCGCTCCAGATATCCTCTGAGAGCCAGGCCTTGATGTTGGCGTTGTTGTAGCCGATGATGGCAATTTTGAGTCCGGCTCTCTTCACCACTTTGTACAGGGGGAAATATGGCTCGCCGTTGTCGTTGCGGATGGCGTTGCCCGCCATGAAAGGGGCGCCGGCCTTTACCAGGTCTTTCTGTACGCGGTCGTACACCGGGTGTCCTGTCTCGATATCGTGGTTGCCCATGGCCACGGCATCATACTTCATGTATTCGATGAGCCGGGGGAACATATGCGGGGTCACCGTGTCGATATAATTGTAATAATAGGCGGCGTTGTCGCCCTGGAGGCAGTCTCCTGCGTCTATCAGCAGCACATGGGAGGCTCCGTCGGCGGTACGGACGCTGTCTATATAGTAATTCATGGCGAAGATGGAGTTCCGGACGCCTCCGCCTACATAGGTGGAATCGAACCAGGTGCTGTGTACGTCGTTGGTAGACAACACCGTAAGGGTATAGTCTCCGTCTTTGAGTGTGCGGCTGCAGGCGAGGGGGAGGAGGAAGGCGGCCGCCAGGGCAAGGGATTTGAAATTCATATACGGAATTGTATTATCACGCGAATTTACTAATAAAAAAACGGAAAACAAATGCTATATTTGTGTGTTGCAACCCTTTTTTGTGATGAAAAGATTCTTTCTGGCGGTTTTCCTCACTGCCGTTTGCGCTTTTTCGGCCTGCCCGTGCGGACAAGCCCAGGATTTTTCCGGGTTCTGGAAACTGCGCTGTTCGACAGGATGTTCGGTTCTTATGAGATAGACCGGAGGCTGAAGGAGATGGGACGCGTTTCAGAATTACACCCTTATGAGGGAGGAGTACACAGTATTCATCTGAATAAAGACGGCTCTCTCAATCCATATTTTACGGAAATACGGGACAGGCTTGCCTCCTTCTTTGCCGCCGTGATGGACCCGGACATTCCTTTTTTCACGGAAGATAAATCCCGGCTGGAATTTTTATTCATCAACCCAAGATAAATGTTTGATAAATAAGAAGAAAAATGATATATTTGCATAGAATAAGTCAGAAATCATCCGCCATAGACCTCTTCCCTTTTGGAAGAAGTTTATAAGCGTGTGATTTTCAGGCGGAAACAGTTTTAACCGAATTTAATCTTAATACAGTATAGCTATGGCACTAAAACCTTTGTATTCGCGCTCCGGCGCCTCTTCCAAGTCTTTCGAAGGGACCCATATCCCCGATATGGAAAATGCTATTTCTTCCGCTCCTGAAAAGGCTCCCCGTGAGGAAAAGAAGGACCATACCCTCATGTCCGGTGAACCTATCGTCGGTTTCCTGTATTCCGTATCCAGGACTTCCGCCGGCGAATACTGGCCTCTGCATCTGGGTGAGAATACCATCGGCCGGGATGATGACAACGACATCGTCCTTTCGGAAATGACCGTTTCCGGCCACCATGCCACCCTGAACATCCGCCGGATGAAGACCACCAAGGAGTATCTGGCCGATATCTATGTGCGTGGCGTCAACGGCGGTTTCGTGAATGAAGACGAAGTCCGCAAGGAGGCCGAGTGCAAGAATGGAGACTTCCTCACCATCGGCGACAATTACGTGCTCTATCTGATTCTGGTGAATCCGTTCGAACTGGGCATGAAGGTGGCGGAGAATTTCGTCGCCGCGGAACAGACCTCCGCCAAGAAGGAGGAATCCATCCGCGACGAGTTCGACCTCGATTCGGACCGTACCTCCACCAGCGGGCGCATGTACGATTCCCGCCGTCGTCCCCAGGGCGGCACCGAAGGCCTGGACGGCGATTCGGACACCAACGAAGGTTTTACCTCTCACTTGCTGTAAGCCATGGCGTCTATCCTGAAGATTCAAGGTGCTGAGGAAAAACGGCTCGGCATCCACTACGAGGTGGATACGGAGCTGGACCCGATCGGAGCAGGCGGAATGGGCCAGGTCTTCAAGGGCGTCCGGGTGGACGAACGCACCGGTGTACGTCAGGCTGCGGCCATAAAGTTCCTGTTCGATGACCTCCCTCCCAACGCCATCGAGCGTTCAAGGCGCGAGGCGTCGGTTCAGATCGACAATGAGAACCTCCTCAAGATGTTCGGCTTCATCCAGGTGGATGAACAGGTGGACGGCGGAGTGGTCAGCCATTACCATGTGGCCAGCGAACTGCTCTATGGCGTGATCCTTTCGGATCTGCTGGAAGGCGTGACCACCGGGCCGGACGGAAGGCCGGTGAAACTGGCGGAGGACCTGTATCTCCAGTCCCGTCAGCAGCCGGAAGAGTTCGCCCGTTTCATCATCAAGAATGTGCTCTCCGGTATCATGGCCTTGCACGACAGGGGCTATATCCACCGGGACATCGACCCGAGCAACATCATGGTCACGGCCGACGGGAAAGTGAAGATCATCGACTACGGCATCGCCAAGAAGATATCGGAGACCCAGGGGCAGAATGCCCACCTCACCACGGCCGGCCAGTTCATGGGCAAGGCAGCCTATGCTTCTCCGGAACTGGTGCTCGGCGACATCGCGCATGAAGATCCCACCACGGACCTGTACGCCGTGGGCGTGGTGCTTTTCCAGCTCCTTACAGGCCATCTTCCTTTCGACGGTCCCCGCCAGGAGATCCTGGAGGCGCAGCTCAAGAGCGCACCCCCCGTCGCGCAGATCAAGGACAGGAAGATGCGTGCCATCGTGTCCAAGGCCATGGCCAAGAAGCAGGCGGACCGGTACCAGTCGGCCGCCGAGTTCCGGGCCGATCTGGAGCATACGGTCACCAGGGAGAAAACGGCTTCCGACAGTACTCCCGTCGCTGTAGCCCTGAAAGGAGCTGCGCCCAACTGGAAGCTCATCGGCGGCATTGCCGCTGCGGTGGTGGTGATCGCCGGCATCGTCATAGCGCTGGCATCCCGTCCCAAACAGCCCCGGCCGGATCCCGCCGCCGTGGTGGAAGAGCCTGAGGTGGTCGTTCCGCGCGATACCCTTCCCAGCGCGGCCTGGTACACGGAGGAAGCGATTGCCAAACTGCAGGCCGGACAGTCTGCGGAGGGAGTGGAGCTCCTGAACAAGGCCATTGAGAAGGATTCCACTTCATCGGCCCTGGCAAATGCCATTATGGCCGCCTTGTACAGCCACGAGGGCGCCTGCACGGACCTGGGCCTGGAGTCTCCCTTCGACATCGACTACCAGAAGGCCTACGATTTTAGCCGCAAGGCTTATCTGCAGGACAGCACCTGTTACTACGCCCATTACGAACTGGCCTATTCCTACACCAAGCGGGTCGATGACATCATCGCCGGAGAACGTGATTCCGGAAAGGCCCGGTGGCATCTGGAGGCCTGTGCGCGTTGGGCGGCCAATAAGGGGAATACCCGTTTTGCCGAGGAAGTCAACAGCAAGTTGCAGTAATGTCAGGGCATCAGAATATAAAAGTAGACGGGAACAAGGTCTATCTCCGTGCCAACACGGGGGAGTGGTTCTATTATGACAAGACCGAAAAACCCCTTGGCAGCGGTGCCATGGGGACCGTCTATTTCGGCCGTGCCTACAATGACCGCTACGACATGGTGGCCATCAAGCGGGTGGCTCCCCAGATTGCCGAGATCCCGGCCGTGCGTCAGCGCGCCAAGACGGAGGCTTCCCTGGCTTTCCGCCACAGGAACCTGATCGAGATGGTGGGCTACTGCGAAGAGTATGAGGACGAAGGGCCGATCTTCATCATCAGCCGGCTGGTGCAGGGTGTTCCCCTGAACAAATATGTGGAGCAGCTCCGCAATTCGCCGGACTGGGTGGCGAGGATCTGCCGGACCACCTATCCTGTGATGGACGCCCTTACCTACCTGCATGAGAAAGGCATCGTCCATCTGGACATCAAGCCCTCCAACATCATGGTGGAGAACGGAAGCAACATCCGGCTGATGGACCTGGGCATCGCCTATACCTCCAAACTGATATCGTCCGGCAACGGCGGCCTGCTGGGAACACCGGGCTATGCGGCCCCCGAGCAGTATATCCAGAAAGGACAGACGGAGATTTCGTTCAAGAATACCACGGACATCTACGAACTGGGTGCCACTTTGTACGACCTGCTCAGCGGGGTCAAACCCTATTCGGATGATTCCGATTCCCTGAAGCCGATCCCCGGCGTCTCCCGTCCGGTGATGAAGGTGCTCAGCAAGGCCCTTCAGCGCTTTCCGGCCGACCGTTACCAGAGTGCGGCGGAATTCAAGCGGGCGCTGATGGAGGCGGTGGCCGGCAAGTCTGCTTCCTCCCGGAATGCTTCCGGCAAATCCGGAGGAACGCCTTCCTGGCTGCTTCCGGTGCTGATTGGAGCAGGTGCGGCGGTACTCGTCGGTTTATTGCTTATATTGTTTGTATGAAACAACTGAAAACATCCTACCCTGTTACCGTCTTCGCGGACAGCCGGCAAGGCGGCCGGCGGGAGAATCAGGACTCCTGCGCCTGGGGCGACACCCCGGCGGGATTCCTGGTCACCGTCTGTGACGGCATGGGCGGCGGACCGTCCGGAAAGGAAGCTTCGATGCTTGCCGCCCATTCGCTGCTCCAGTACCTTCAGGAGCACGGAGATGAGGAGGCGGACCGCTGCCTCCTGATGAAGAAGGCGATTGAATCGGCCAACCAGGCCATCCTTGAAGCCGTCAAGGAGGATCCGGAAAAGAAAGGGATGGGCACTACGCTCACCGCTCTTCTGATCGATGACTTTTCGGCCGTGGTCGCCCATGTGGGCGACAGCCGGGTCTATCAGTTCCGTCACGGACGCAAGCATTTCCGGACTTTCGACCATTCGCTGGTCTTCGCCAAACTTCTGGAACACGAAATCCGCTCGGAAGAAGAGGCACGGGTACATCCGGATTCCAACATCATTCTCCGGGCGCTGGGTATTTCCGAAACGGTTAAGCCGGACATCGTGGAACTGGCCTATGAGAAGGGCGACCGCTTCATGCTCTGTACGGACGGAATCTGGGGGGCTTTCCCGGAAAAAGCCATCACTGCCATCGCAGCCGGGACGCCCGTCCTGTCCGGAGCGGTGGAGAGCATGGTGATAAAAGTGGACGAAGAAGGATTTGCCATGGGAGGAGGACACGACAACCTCACGCTGGCCCTTCTGGAAACAAAGACAAGTTCAAAAATGCACGAAACAATGAGTACCAGGCAAAAAACATTTTTCATGATACTGGCGGCTGCCGCCCTTGTCAGCATCCTGCTCAACGTGTTCCTGCTTGTAAGGAACAAGCCTGCAGGCAAATCCGCCGATGGACAGGGTTATACCAAGGTAGATTCTTTGGTGTTCGTCGTCAACGGCCTGAATGAAGAACTGAAGGATACCCAGGCCCGCCTCCAGAAGGCGGAAGAAAACCATGCCCAGTTCGTGAACGAGATGGATGGAGCAGGGGGCAATCAGGGCAAGGTCGCCGAGCGGGTGAAGAAAGAGCAGGAGAGCATCAATGAGCAGAAAGCGGAGCGGGAAAGCCTGCGGGCAGAACTGAGGGGCATTATCAGCCGCACGGAGAAGCTCAAGACCATGTCCGCAAAGGCCGGGCAGGATGCGACGGACAAGGAAAATGAAGTCAAGGCCGTCCGCGCCGACTTCGAAGCTTTTGCCAAAAAGGCCGGAAAGGCCGGAACTCAGGATGCAAAGAATGTCTTGCAATGGCTGAAAGAGGATATCGCCAAGCAGGACGATGTAAATTATACCCATAAAGGAAAGTCTTCCACGGAGGGCCAGTATAATTACATCCTTTCGGCAATGAATAGAATATTAAACAGCATATAATTATGAAAATCTACACCATTGGACGTGGAGAAACCAATACCATCCACGTAGACAATGAATTTGTCAGCCGTCAGCACGCGCTCCTGAAGGTCTATCCTTCCGGCAAGATGGAAATCGTTGACAAGAGCAGCAACGGTACTTCCATCAACGGGCGCAAGCTGAAACAGAACATGTCCTACCGGGTGCGGAGAAAGGATGTGGTCACCTTCGCCGGTCAGGCGCAGCTGGACTGGAAAGAGATTCCGGACCCGCTCAAGGGCTATAAGATCGCCGGGCTCTGCCTGCTGATCCTGGCCGTGCTTGTCGGTGGTTTCTTCCTTGCGAGACCTTACCTGTTCAAGACCTCCGGCGGCGGTTCTTATGGCGGTGGAGGCGGCGGTGGCGCCGTTCCTCCTGCAACCACTCAGCCTGTCGACACCGTGAAGAGCGGAATCGAGGGAACCAATGTGGACGAAGTCCTCAAAAAGATGACGGAAGAGGAAAAACGCAAGAAGCGGGAGGCCGAAAGAAAGAAAAAGCAGAAGGAGCAAGAAGCCAAAAAGAAGGCCGAGGAAGCCAAGAAGGAGCCGGCCGATACCGCCTCCGCAGGAATGAAGCTGGGACTGTAACAAACGGACAATAATTATTAAAAATAACACTGTATGAAACTTTTGAAAATCGGCAGCTCCGCCAGCTGCAACATCGTGTTCAACAGCGAGTATGTCAGCGGTCTCCATGCAGAACTGCTCCTGACCGACGACGGAAAAATGATTCTGGAGGACAAGAACAGCCTCAACGGAACCTTCGTGGGCAACAAGAAACTGACCCCCAATGAGGAAGTCCGCGTCCAGAGGGGTGACCTGGTCCGTTTCGGCGACGTCGAACTGAACTGGAACAAGGTTCCGGTGAACTACGGCCCCAAGAACGGCGAGACCTGGTACAACATCGGCTCCAGCCAGAAGGTGGAGATTCCTGTTTCGAGTCCTTTCGTGGGCCGTTATCATGCCATCCTGATGCAGAAGGACAAGAAGTTCTTCATCATGGACAATGAGAGCAAGAACGGAACCCTGGTGGACGGCAAGAAGATCCCGGTCAACAAGTTCGTTCCCATCAAGCGCGGACAGAGCGTCATTTGCGGTGATGCCGATGTCACCGAGCAGCTGGCCGCTTATATGCCCAATAATACTGCCTGGCTCAAGCCAACCCTCATCGCCCTTGCCTCTGCGGCTGTGGTCGTCGGCCTCTTCTTCGGCATCAAGGCACTGCTCGGCGGCGGGTTCGGCGGCGGCTGGAGCAAGAAATATGTCCCTGCTGTGGTTTATGTCCAGGCTTCCTACCATTATATCGCCGTCTTCGAGGATACGCCCATCCCTAAGACCAAATGGGACGGTGAACTGGAATTCCAGAATTCTCAGTCCTATTCTGCCACGGCTTTCTTTGTGGACAGGAAGGGTGTCCTCGCCACCAACCGCCATGTCGCCGTCCCCTGGGAGTATGAAGACGAGGCAGTCCGTACTTCCTTGCTCAATGATGTGAACGCTCTTCGCAAGAGGCTCATTCCTGTTACGGAGTGCAACTCCATGGACGACGTAAACCTGCTCAGAGGTACTTCTCTCGGTTCTATGATTATCGACCAATGGATCGCTTCCGGTGACAATTCCCGCGCCAACCTGAATGCGATGATCGACAAGATGCTCCAGGCGAAAATCAGCCTCAAGGGCGTGATGGACTACATTTCCGTGGGCTATCCGGACCGTTATTACACCCATACGGACGAACTGGACCGCTGTTTTGTGCTGGGTGAGTCCAAGACGGACGAGAAGGATGTCGCCCTGCTTCAGCTGAATGTCAAGAAGACCCCGGATGACATTCCGTATGTGATTGACATGGAAACCAAAATATATGAAGGAAGCATCGAACCTCTCGCCGACAAACTGGTCATGATCGGTTATCCTCGTGGCACCATGCATGCATTGGTAGAGAGCACGCATTCTCTGCAGCCGGTTATCCGTGAGACGATGGTCAGCATGAAGCCGGACCGCTATTCCTTCGAGTATCAGGGTGAATCCATCAGCGGAGCCAGCGGTTCTCCAATCTTCAATCCCAAGAATGGAATGCTGTATGGTGTGAACTGGGGCCGCTGGACGGCCGGTGCCACCTTCGGCAAGGCCTGCAAGGCCCAATTCTTGAAAGAACTCTACAACGAGTATAAAGATATCCTCTAAGAATGATTAAAAAGACACTTGTTTTTGTGAGTCTGATGCTCTGCGCCCTGGGTGTCCGGGCGCAGAGTGTCAAATGGTCTGTTCCGCCGGAGTATGAATCCATCGACCAGGTTTCTGAGAAACTGTACAAAGTCACGACCGTCAAGGGTGTAGGCGTTGTAACCGCCGATGGAAAAATGGTCGTGGATCCGGAAGAGGCCGACAAAATTACCGATTTTTCCGAAGGCCTTGCCGTAGCGCTTAAAGTCGACAAGTCCAAAAATTACCGTCTGGCCGGCATCATTTCGGAAGACGGTGAGATGCTGGTCCCTCCGGGCGAGTTCTATGTAGGGGACTATCCTTTCTTCTCCGAGGGCATGCTCCCGGTGTTCAACAAGAAGGGAGCCTATGGCTTTCTGGACAAGGAAGGCGGTCTGGCCGTAGATTTCAAGTATTCAACGGTCCATCCGTTCTGCCAGGGATATGCCCTGGTCGGCCTCGGGAAACCCAGCAAGAACGGTTCTTCCACCGGAGATCCGCTCAGTTCCAAGGATCCGGTCACTTATGTAGACCGCAACGGCGTGGAGATTTCCCTGGACAAGAGTCTGGGAAAAATCACGTTCGGAACCTCTTTCTACAGGGATGAGGCCGTGGTCAGGACCAAGAGCGGCTCTTTTGCCACCATCGGCACTAACGGCCAGATTGTCCAGCTGGATGTGAAGCCCAATCTCAAGTTCGACTGGAAATACCGTCTTTCCGATGAGAAGCAACCGGAAGGCTATACGGAGCCCATTGTCATCAACGGTCCCACCACGTATCAGGAAAACGGCAAGTTCGGTTACGTCAAGGGAAGCCGCCGCATCCTGAATGCCCAGTTCGAGGAGGCCAAGCCTTTCATGGAAGGTTACGCGGTCGCGAAAGTCCGTTCCGGCGAGGTGGGTGTGTTGAAACTCATCGACGGGGAAGTATCCTGCTCTCTGGAGCGCGGTTCCGTAGCAGTGAACGAGAAGGGGAAGGAAGGCGTTGCCGCCGTGGTTACCCTGCCGGAAGAATTCAAGGACGATGACATCTCGGTCCGTTGTTTCGGTGACGACCATAATTCGGAGTTTACGCTCCGGGGGGACGGGACCATCAAGCGTACCGCCCAGTATGTCCTGCCTTCATCGACCCATAATGTCGAGGTCACTTGCAACGGCCTTGTCATCTTCTCCGGGGAGTTCGACGCCCTGGGTCCGGATGCCAGCATTACTGTTGCCGCTTCCACCACGCAGAACCGTGCCAATGAGAAGGATGAACAGCCGTTTGTTGTCTCCTTTACCAATTCCGGCAAGCAGGATGTGAAACTGACAGTCTCCATCTCCGGCAGCAATGTTTCTTCCAAGAAGACGACGATCACGGTGAAGGCCGGACAGAAGGCCCGTGTAAACGGCACCTTCCTCAAGGTTACCAAGGCGGAGAGCCGCCGGATTACCATCGCCTATGGCGACGAGACCATCACCAAGTCCCTTCAGGTTAAACCTATTTTCGATTAGAGTATGACAAAGAGATTCGCGTTGGCCCTTGCGGCGGCCCTTACCGTCGCGGGTCTTGCCCAGGCTCAGGAGGTGAAGCTCAAAACCGGCGCCGTTTACAGCGGCTATGTTTCCGAGCAGAATCCTTCCGGAAGAGCTTGTATCACGTATACGAACGCTACATTTACAATCCCCGGAGATTCCCTGTCCGTCTATTCCTCCGGCGACAGGACCGAAGTCCGCTGGGGAAAGAATGTGTTTGAGTCCGTCGACATCCTGGAAGAAGGGGACATGGTCACTTTCACGACGAACCGCCCCGGCTCCATCTATGTGAAAGTGTCGGATATCGAGCGCATCAGCTATCCTTATTCCGAGGTCATCCACGATGTGGTCGTGGCCGACAAATCCTACGAAGGGACTATCGTGGAAACCATTGTGGGCAAATACCTGAAGATGGAAGTGGACGGCCGCATCATCACGATTGCCGATAACAAGATCCGCAGTCAGTCCAAGGTCTCTGTCGACCGTAATAAGAACCTGAACGTCAAGATGTTCCCTTATCTGGATATCTATGAGGTAAAGGATATGTCCACGTTGACCGGCGCCCTGATCTCCCAGAATTTCCTGGACGGTTCGGCGATTTTCCTCACCCGGGAAGGCTCCCTGATGCCCCTGACCGTGAGCAAGATAACCAGTATCCGCAAGGTCCCCAATGATGCCTATGAGGCCGCTCCCGTTTCCGTGGAGGAGGACGATGCGGTGGATGTCCGCATCAACGGCAATCCGGCCATCTGGCTTGAAGCGAAGATCGACAAGAAGAAGGAAGTCGTCTCCTTCTCCGTGGAGGATCTGGGCAAGAGCATCCTTGCCGTTACGGATGATTTCGTCGCCGTGAATGTGAAGGAGGGTGGCAAGGATCTCATACTGGTGCCCTTCGAACCCTTCTCCGCGAAATCCCACACCATCACCCTTGGAAAGGTCGGCGACCTGCAGGAGGATGTGGCCCTGAAGCCTTCCACCTCCTATGCTTCCTTAGGACGCAAGGTCACTGAATACGACAAGGTGGAACCGGGATTCTATGTGTTCGTGGATGTAGAAGGCAAGCGTGTCGCTCCCATCTGGGTGACGGGCCGCTAAACCCTGGCTACCATATAAAATACCCGGTGCAAAACCATTTGCACCGGGTATTTTGTATGGATGGGGAAGCCCCTATTGTCTCACGAATTCAACGCGGCGGTTTTTGGCGCGGCCTTCTTCCGTTTTGTTGTCGGCGATGGGTTCGCGGGAGCCTTTGCCTACAGGAGTGAGGCGGTCGTAGCTGATGCCCAGCTCCACAAGCCGGGCCACGATGGCTTCTGCACGCTGCTGGCTGAGCTTGTCGTTGGTAGCATTGGACCCCGTATTGTCGCAATGGCCCTGGACCTCGTACTTGAGTTCGGGATACTTTTTCATCAGATCCCTGATGCGGAGGATTTCCTGGTCGGCCTCCGGCTTCAGCGTGGCTTTTCCGGTGTCGAAGGTAATGGCGTAGGTGACAATTTTCTCCGTTTCCGTTTCTGTGGCGGCCTTGGGTGTTCCGCAGGAAACTGCAAGGAGGGAAGCAAAGCCCAGCAGGGCGATAACTGAACGTTTCATGTGGCTATTGATTTGTTAATGACACAAATATATGCAATAATGCCGTTATATGCAAAACAGATTATTCTGCCATCAATACCTCCATGTCTTTCTTTTCACCCACCAGCCAGAGGAAGTCGCCTTCCTCGAAGGGGATGACGGGATTGGGGATGTGGAGGTTTCCGTCTTCTTTTTCCACGCCCACTACCAGGCAGCGGTAGCGGTTGCGGATGCTGCTCTCCTTCAGGTTCTTGCCCAGGAAAGGCGAACCTTCCGCAATGGGAAGGCGGCGGAGAATGACTTCCTGGTCCGAAAAGTCCTCCGGCAGGGAACCGGAATTCTTGCCCAGTTCGGCGCCGAAGGCTTCCAGGCCGGCGTCAGAGCCTACTACCTGGATGCGGTCGTTCGGAAACACGCGGGTATCGGCGACGGGAATGTTCAGGCGCTTCCCCCCCCGGACGATGGCCACTACCTGGACGCCGTACTGCTGGCTGATCTTCAGGTCCCGGAGGGTCTTTCCGGCCCAGTCGGCTTCGGCGGGGATGTCGAAATCGGCCAGGTGCATATCCTTGTCCAGGAGGCGGGAGGCATATTCCGGCTTTTTCTCGCCCAGGTATTCGGCCCTCTTTTCCCGGGAGTTGAGGTTGGTCATGAAGGTCTCCTCAATCTTGTGGGCCGAGTTCTTTGCCCATCGGCCGAACATAAGGTATGCGACGACGGCCAGGGCGAGCACCAGAATCAGGAGGACGGAAATGTGGAAAAGCCGCGCCAGGACGTAGAAGATGAAACCGATGACAATGACCAGGCGCAGGGCGATGCCGGCTACCAGCGGAGCCCGGTTGGCCGGATTCTGCGCCCACAGGGCCTTGAATTCATCGGACCGGTTCTTTTTCACCAGGATGGCCCTGAGGAAGGGAGCCATGCTCAGGAGGATCACCACAGCCAGCGCCACATGCGCCCAGATGCCGGGAATCCATTTTTCGGCAAGCGGCTGCAGGAGGCCGAATCCAATCATGCAGACGGCAACGCACAGGATGCCGTAGATAAGGAGCGTCTTGCCCAGGGAACCCAGGTAGGTTTTCCAGGGGCTGTCCTTGGCCGCGGCCGGCTCCAGTGCCGATGCGGCATATCCATCCAGGAACGTGCGTACCCGCGAGGGGAGATGCTTGTCCAGAAAGTTGTACGCAGGCTCTGCCAGGCGGATCATGTAAGGGGTCAGGAAGATGGTGATGACCGAGACGGCCACCACGATGGGATAGAGGAAGTCGCTTGTCACTCCCAGCGCCACGCCCAGGGAAGCGATGATGAAGGAAAATTCACCGATCTGCGTAAGCGAGAAACCGCTTTGGACGGCGGTTCTGAGGGGCTGTCCGGAAAGCAGCACGCCGATCGTGGCAAAGAAGGACTGGCCCACGATGACGGTGATGGTAATCAGAAGGATGGGCAGCCAGTACTGCACGATCATGGCCGGATCTACCATCATGCCGACGGAAACGAAGAAGATGGCGCCGAACAGGTCTTTGACGGGTTTGACCAGCCGTTCGATATGTTCCGCTTCCAGCGTCTCGGCCAAAATGGAACCCATGATAAAGGCTCCGAAGGCCGCGGAAAAACCGGTTTTGGCGGCGATGACCACCATCATGAAACAGAGCCCCAGGGAAACCACCAGCAAGGTCTCGTCATTCATCAGCGAACGGGTCTTGCGGAGGATGAGAGGAATCAGGTAAATGCCCACCAGTAGCCACAGGATAAGGAAAAATACCAGTTTCAGGATGCTGAACACCAGTTCGCCGCCCTCGAAATTGGACGAGACGGCTACGGTGGAGAGGACCACCATGAGCACCACAGCCAGGATGTCCTCCAGGATAAGGATGGACATGACCAGGCCGGCGAACTTCTTCTTGGCCAGCCCCAGGTCTTCCAGGGCTTTGTAGATGATGGTGGTGGAACTCATGCAGATCATTCCGCCCAGGAACAGGGCGTCCATCTTGCTCCACCCGAAGGCCGATCCCACCATGAAGCCCAGCACGATCATGCCGAAGATGATGGTGAGCGCGGCGGTGATGGCTGGCCCGCCCACTTTCACGATTTTCTTGAAACTGAATTCCAGTCCCAGGGCGAACAGCAGGAAGATGACGCCGATGTCGGACCAGACGTGGATGCTCGCCGTGTCGATGACCGAGGGTGTCAGGGAAAAGTGGGGGCTGGCGATGAAACCGGCTACGATATAGCCGAGGACCAGCGGCTGCTTCAATTTCTTGAAGACGAGCGTCATGATACCGGCGCAGATAAGGATGAGTGCCAGGTCGGCGATCAGCGGGGCAAGTTCACTCATAGTGCGGAATCCAGAAATTCGATGTATCCCGGGATGGAAAGGTTATAGGCGCGCGGGCCGGCAAGGATGTTGCCGTCGGCGTCCAGGATGATATAATTGGGCTGCGCATTCACGTTGAAACGGGTGCGGGCCGTGTATGCATTGACGCTGCCCACTTCTTTGAGCACCTTGCCGGCGGGCGTGGTGAACCAGCGGCTTTCCGGCAGCCGGGAGTGGTCGTCCGTATTCAGGGTCACCATCACGAAGTTGTCCCTCAGGCGGCGAAGTACCTCGGGATCGCTCCAGACGCGGGCTTCCATCTCGCGGCAGTTCACGCAGCCGAGGCCGGTGATGTCTACGAAAACGGGTTTTCCCTGTTCCCTGGAGGCCTGCAGGCCTTCTTCCAGGGTCTCGTAACTCTGGAGGCCGTGCGCTACGGTGACGGTCCCGTTCCCGGCAGGGGAGGAGGCCGCTGTCAGGGGAGCGTCACCCTGGCTGTAAACGATGAAATCCTGGGTGGACATGGGCGGGAGGTAGCCGGAGAGCCCCTTGAGGGGAGCGCCCCACATGCCGGGCACCAGGTAAACCACGAAGGAGAAGACACCGATGGCGAGCAGCAGCCGCAGCACGCTGACATGCTCCGTGGGACTGTCGTACTTGAAGCGGATCTTGCCCAGCAGGTAAAGGCCGAGCAGGGTGAAAACCACGATCCAGATGGCCAGGTAAACCTCACGGTCCAGGATTCCCCAGTGATAGGTCTGGTCGGCCGTGGAGAGGAACTTGAGGCCGAGGGCCAGCTCCACGAAACCCAGCACCACTTTCACGGAATTGAGCCAGCTGCCGCTCTTGAGTTTTTTGAGCAGCTGCGGGAACAGCGCGAAAACGGTGAAGGGGAGGGCGAAGGCCACCGAGAAGGCGAGCATGGTCACCATCGGGGTCCAGAATTCTCCCTGGGACGATTTCAGCAGCACGGAACCCACGATGGGGCCGGTGCAGGAGAAGGAGACCAGGACCAGGGTAAGGGCCATGAAGAAGACGCCGGCAAGGCCGCCCTTTCCGGACTTGGCGTCGGTCTTGGTGCTCCAGGAAGAAGGCAGGGTGATCTCGAAAGCCCCGAAAAAGGAGAGGGCGAAGACGAAGAACACCAGGAAGAACAGGATGTTGGGCAGCCAGTGTGTGGCCAGCCAGTTGAAAATATCGGCCGTGACAGCCTCTCCGCCGATCAGGCGGGTAAGGCCGAAGATAATCACTACCGGAATGGTGTACAGGAGGACGATGAAAAGACCGTACATGAAGGCCTTGAAACGCCCCTGATGCACGTTGTCCGATGCCTTGAGGAAGAACGAAACGGTCATGGGGACCATGGGGAACACGCAGGGGGTGAGGAGCATGGCCAGGCCCCAGAGGATGGCTTCCAGGAGAAGGGCCCAGATGCTTCCGCCGTTTCCGGAGGAGGCTTTCTCGGGGTCTTCAATGGCGGTTTCATGCCCTTGGGCCGCAGCGGCCGGCGCTCCGGCAGTAACGGAGAATTCCTGTTCTTCCGGGAAGCCGCAGGCATCGTCCTGGCAAGCCTGCCAGTGGATGACACCGCTGATGTGAGACCCTTCCGTGCGGACATCCTGCGTAAAGGAGGCGCGGTCGAAATAGACCGGCTCGCCTTTGAATACAGTGGCCTCCAGGGCCGATGTCAGGTCTCCTTCAAGGACGGCCCCGTCCAGGGATGTGTATTCCACGGAGAAGGGGTTGTCGGGATTGTCGGTGCCGTAGATGTGCATGCCCTGGGCGATCCGGGACGTGAAGGTAAGGCGGTACAGCCCGTCCGAAACAGGCAGGGCCGACACTTTCCACACGGCGGATGCGTCTTGGGCAAAAGCGGCAACACCCACCAGGAGTGCTGCCACAAAAGTCATGAAAAGTCTGGGGAGTTTACTTTGCATAGGCTACAGAACGGGTTTCTCTGATAACGGTGATCTTAACCTGGCCGGGATAGGTCATCTCGTCCTGGATCTTCTTGGCGATGTCACCGGAGAGAACCTCTGCATCGTGGTCGCTCACTTCGGCGGCACCCACGATCACGCGGAGTTCGCGGCCCGCCTGGATGGCGTAGGCCTTGGTGACGCCAGGATAATTGGCGGCCAGGTTTTCCATGCCGCGGAGCCGTTTGATATAACTTTCGATTACTTCGCGGCGGGCGCCGGGACGGGCACCGGAAATGGCATCGCCCACAAGCACCAGGGGAGCGTACAGGGAGGTCATTTCCGTCTCCTCGTGGTGGGCGCCGATGGCGTTGCAGATTTCGGGTTTCTCCTTGTACTGTTCGGCCAGTTTCATACCCAGCAGGGCGTGCGGGAGTTCGGGGTCCTCTTCCGAGACCTTGCCGATATCGTGCAGGAGGCCGGCACGCTTGGCGATCTTGGGATTCAGACCCAGTTCGGATGCCAGGATGGCGCAGATGTTGGCCACTTCCCGGGAGTGCTGCAGCAGGTTCTGACCGTAGGAAGAACGGTATTTCATGCGGCCGATCAGGCGGACAAGTTCCATGGAAAGGCCGTGGATGCCCAGGTCGATGCAAGTGCGCTTGCCGGTTTCCAGGATTTCCTCTTCCAGCTGCTTGGAGACTTTGGTGACCACTTCCTCGATGCGGGCCGGATGGATGCGGCCGTCCACTACCAGCTGGTGCAGGGCAAGGCGGGCCACCTCGCGGCGGACCGGGTCGAAGGCGCTGAGCAGGATGGCGTCCGGGGTGTCGTCGACCACGATTTCAACGCCGGTGGCGGCCTCCAGGGCGCGGATATTGCGTCCCTCACGGCCGATGATGCGGCCCTTGATATCGTCGTTCTCGATGGGGAAGGTGGTGACGGCGTTCTCGATGGCCGTTTCCGTGGCGGTGCGCTGGATGGTGTTGATGACGATGCGCTTGGCTTCCTTGGCGGCGTTCAGGCGGGCTTCGTCGATGCAGTCGTTGATATAGGCCTGGGCTTCGGTGCGGGCCTCCGCTTTCATGCTTTCCATCAGCTGGGCCTTGGCCTCCTGGGCGCTCAGGCCGGCGATGGATTCGATCTGGCGGATGACCTGTCCGCGCAGCTGCTCATACTCTTCTTCCTTGGCTTTGAGGGCTTCCTGCTGGTTGTGGAGCTGGTTCTTCTGGTTCTCCAGTTCCTTGTTCTTGCGGTCGGCCTCGTTCATTTTCTGGTTCAGGGTGTTCTCCTTCTGCTTCACGCGATTCTCCGCTTCGCGGATCTGGGCGTTCTTCTCGTTCACGGTTTTTTCGTGCTCGCTCTTGAGGGAGAGATACTTCTCCTTGGCCTGGAGGATGCGTTCGTTCTTGATCTTCTCACCCTCGATCTCCGCCTTTTCCAGGATTTCTTCCCGTTTTCCCTTGAGCAGGGAGCGGCGTACCAGTATGTAGATGGCAAGGGCGATGACCGCCCCGGCCACAAATCCGATAATTAAAGCTATAATGTCCATATATTATTAATTAAGTTTCAAACAAAACAGGCAGCCCCCTTGCAGGAGCTGCCATGTAATTGGAAAAAAGCCGTCAGCATCTAGTCAGAAAATCTTATGGGATAAGATTTGGGTCCCGACCGGTTACTGATATCCCCCGTCCTGCATCGCTGCAGAATCCCCTTTACGGGTAAAATGGGCCCGTCATCCCCGGTCTGAGTCAACCCGGCGCGTTGAAACGTGTTGATTTCAGCTTTCGATGGTTGACGGCTTATTTTGTGCTGGTGTCTTGAAGATAGCGGTCCAGGTCCCTCTCCAGTTCGCCTTTCTCCTTTTCGTTACGCTCGAGTTCTTTCTGGAGGCCTATCCTGTAGACCGTCTCGTTCAAAGCCACCAGGGACATCAGGTCCATGATGGTCTTGTCCGGATTCTTCCGGGTGTAGGCGGCGAGGCGCTTGTTGATGGCTTCAGCGGCCAGCCGGTAGACTTCTTCCTGTTCCGGGGAAGAGGCCATGAGGTTGTAGGTCCGGCCTGCAATCTTGATGCTGATCTTCTGGTCCATCGTCAATCCTCCAAATAGGAGATGCATTTACCGATCTCCCTGATGAGTGTATCGACCTTTTCCTTGGCGGCGGCTCTGTTTCCGCCGGCGGTGAAGGCTTCCGTGAGTTTGCGGGTCTCTATCTCAGACTCCAAATCCATGATCTGCTCCTTAAGGTTTGCACCGGTTTCCTTGCACGATTGTAGCTCTTCGCGAAGCCGTTGGTTCTCCGCTTTCTCAGCCTCATAAAGTGCAATCAGCCTTTCGATTTTTTTTCTCAGATCTTCCAGCATCGCCGGTTTTTACCTTATTTGTGCAAATTTAATAAAATTCCTTCAATAAAAAGAAGGCATACTTTGTATTTTTGCGAAGAAAACGATTATTTTTGTATGTTTTTAACCCTTCGAGCCCAAAAACTGTGAAAAGAATCCTTCTCTCCGCTTTCTGTGCGCTGGCCGTGTGGACTCTGTCCGCCCAGGAGCACGTGCGTTTCGACCCGGAAGTTCCCGTCCATCCGGGCAGCGAGCCGTCGCAGGTGGTCCGTCCCCGTTTCAATCCTGAGTATTCCATCCAGGACTTGCGGGCCGAATATGGCTTCTATACGCCCATCAAGGGCAGCGGTCCGTCGCAATGGATGCTGTCGGCCCTGTACACCCGCCAGTTCTACGGCCGGCTGGCCTTCAGGACCGGGGTTCAGCTGGTGGGCGAGGGGGGAGCGGGCATTCCGCTGGCCCTGGTATGGCGTCCCGGGACCGTCAGTATGGGCACGAGCCTGGTGAATGCGGCCGAGATGGCCGTGTACGATGTGGTCCGCGGCGGCTACTACGGTGATATGAGCGGCGTGGGCCGCAACATCCTGTACGACTTCCTGCTGGCGCTATTCCGCCGCTCGGAGTATTTCTTGGGGCTTACGCCTGCCTGGTACGGCGGCAAGCCGGCCGTCACCGGCGACGTCGGCCTGGTCCTGTCCATCCCTATCTGGCGGATCGGCCTCAATATCACGCCGGTATATCACTATTCGTTCACCCCTGTGGACGAAGAAACCTCCCGCCATTTTTTCTCGATGACAGGAGGTATCTCTTTCTTGTTCTAGCAGCCGCCTACAGCGTTGCGATCAGTTTCCTGAACAGCAGGGACATCCGGTCTGCCGCGGCGTCGGCCGCCTTCACGATGGCCTCGCCGTCGGTGACATAGTCTTCATCGTCCGTGGCGTGGGCCACGTCCGTGATCACGGACATCCCGAACACCGGGATGCCGCTGTGGCGGGCCACAATCACTTCCGGCGTGGTGCTCATGCCCACGGCGTCCGCTCCGATGGCGCGGAAGTAGCGGTATTCCGCCGGGGTTTCATAGCTGGGGCCGGTGCAGGCCACGTAAACGCCTTTGCGAAGGGCGATTCCCAGATTGTCGGCAATCTCTTCCGCCTGGCGGATGAGGCCGGGGTCGTACGGGCGGGTCATATCCGGGAAACGCGGGCCGAACTCGTCGATGTTGGGGCCGATCAGGGGGTTGGGCAGCAGGTTGATGTGGTCCTTGATGATCATAAGGTCTCCCACGTGGAAGGACAGGTTGGTACCGCCCGCCGCGTTTGACACGAAGAGGTAGCGGATGCCCAGGACCTTCATCACCTGGATGGGCAGGGTGACTTCGAACATATCGTAGCCCTCGTAGTAATGGATGCGTCCCTGCATGGCGATTACGGGCTTTCCGCCCAGTTCTCCGACGATGTAGTTGCCTTTATGGCCGATGGCGGTGGAGGACGGGAAGCCGGGGATATCCCGGTAGGGGATGACCCGGGGGCTGGTGATCTCGTCGGCCAGTTTTCCCAGGCCGCTGCCCAGGACGATGCCCACCAGGGGCTGCGAATCTCCGATGATGCCGCGGACATAGTCTGCCGCCGCGTGAATGGTTTCCAGTTTAGTCATACGTCTAAATGTGCTCGATAATCTTCTTGAACAGGCTGGTCATCTTGTCTGCGGCGGCGTTGGCAGCCCTTACAACGTCTTCGCCATCGTTCTCATAGTCTTCCGAGTAGTCGTCGTGGGCCTCGTTGGTGATCACGGACATACCGAACACCGGGATGCCGGCGTGACGGGCCACGATGACCTCCGGGACGGTGGACATACCCACGGCATCCGCCCCGATGGCGCGGTAGAATTTGTATTCGGCCGGGGTTTCATAGCTGGGGCCGGTGTCGCCGATATACACGCCCTTCTTGACCTCGATGCCCATCCGGGCGGCCAGTTCCTCCGCCAGTTTGATGAGGGACGGGTCGTACGGGCGGGTCATGTCGGGGAACCGGGGACCTTCCTTGTCCATGTTGGGGCCGATCAGCGGATTGGGGAGGAGGTTGATATGGTCCCGGATGATCATGAGGTCTCCCAGGTGCAGGCTGAAACTAACGCCGCCGGCCGCGTTGGAGACCAGCAGGCAGCAGATGCCCATCCCGATCATGACGCGGATGGGAAGCACTACGCTTTCCATGCCGTATCCTTCATAATAGTGTATGCGGCCCTGCATGGCGATGACGCATTTGCCGCCCAGGGTGCCTACGATGAAATTGCCCTTGTGTCCCACTGCGGTGGATACGGGGAAGCCGGGGATGTCCCGGTAGGGGATGACGACAGGGTCCTGGATGGCGTCTGCCAGGCGGCCCAGGCCGCTGCCCAGCACGATGCCGATCTGCGGCTTGAGGCCGGAAAGCCGCGCTCCTACGGACTGCACGGCAGCTTCAATTCTTTCAATTCTGGAATCCATAGTTTTTGTGTTAGTGTGGTTGGCATATTCAAAAAAACCGGCAATGGATGCCGGTCTTTTGATGGATTAGAATTCCTCGTTCTCCTGGTCTTCCCGCGGAGTGTATTGCCGGATGGGTTGGTCGTGCAGCAGATCGTGGAGGATGTAATGGACTGCATCCTGCAGGCCTTCGGCAAATTTTTCGAAATCTTCTTTATAGAGGAAAATCTTGTGCTTGTCAAATACAAATGAGCCGTCACGCTCCTGGCGGCGCTTGCTTTCGGTGATGGTCAGGTAGAAATCGTTGTTCCCCTTGGTGGCCTTCACGTCGAAGAAATAGGTGCGCTTCCCGGCGCGGACCGGCTTTGAATACACATCTTCCGAGTTACGCTCCTGGGCGTGTCCCCGCTCATAATCTTCACTGTACATTGTGTAAGTTCATTTGGTTTTCTGAATACAAATGTAGGGAATTTATTGAAAAAAACACTAACTTTGTGCAAATTTATTTGTTTTGACATCATGCTTAACCGACGTATCCTCAGAATCAAGGCGTTCAAGGTCCTCTACTCCTATGCGGAGAATCCGGATCTGACGTTGAAAGAGGCGATTGCGAATCTGGATACTTCATCCGAAGCCACGCGGGAACTGTACCTGCTGATGCTCTCGCTCATACCCGCCCTCACGGCGGAGGCCGCCCGGCGCACGGAAGCCGCCAAGGCCAAATTCAATCCCACCGAAGAAGACCTTCACCCCAATCTGCGTTTCGTAGAGAATAAAGTATCGGCCCTCCTGGAAGAAGATCCCGACTTCAGGAAGCTGCTGGAGAAGAAGAAACTCTCCTGGTCGCAGGACGATGTCTTCCTGCACGATCTGTACGAAACCCTGAAAACCCGCTCCTGGTATCAGGACTACATGGGTGCGACCGGTGAGTCCCTCTCGCGGGACGTGGCCCTCTGGAAGCATGTTTTCCAGGAGGAACTGGAAGACAGCGAAGCCCTCGCGGCCATCCTGGAAGACCAGTCCGTCTACTGGAGCGACGACCTTCCGTACGCCCTCATCACCTGCCTCCATTCGCTGGACGACATCGCCGTGACCGGCCGCTGGACCTATCCTCCGCTGTACCAGAGCGATATCCTGCAGGCCCAGGGCAGGAAGGCGGACAGCGACCGCCAGTTCGTCCATTCGCTGCTCACCGCCGCCTTCGGCCGTTTCAAGGAATACGCCGACCTGGTCGCCAGCTCTGTCTCCAAATGGGACAGGGAGCGCATCTATACTACCGACACCGTGCTCATCGCCATGGGCCTTGCGGAAGCGGAGACCTTCCCCGAAATTCCGCTCAAGGTCACCATCAACGAGTATGTAGAAATCTCCAAGTATTATTCCACGCCCAAGAGCCGGGGCTTCGTAAACGGCCTGCTGGATACTCTCCTGAAGGAGAGGGAAGCCGCGGGTTTCATCCATAAAACCGGAAAAGGATTAATATAATTATCGACTATGCAATCTCTCGTTATCTTTACGCTTCAGGCAGCTGCCCAGCAGCAGACGAGCGCCCTCCCCACCATCCTCATGTTCGCGGCCATCATCCTGGTGATGTGGTTGTTCATGATCCGTCCGCAGCGCAAGCAGCAGAAGGAACTCCAGGAATTCCGCAACGCTCTCAAGAAAGGTGACAAGGTGGTCACCGTCGGGGGCATCTACGGCGAAATCGTGGAAGTGAATGAGAAGACCGCCCTCATCAAGGTGGACGGCGACGTGAAACTGCGCGTGGACAAGCAGGGACTCGTGAAAGACTACTCCGAGGCCGAGGGTGCCAAGTAGGGTCCCATGTCCATAAAAGGCGGCGCAGGCAGCCCCGGCATCAGGCTGGGAGGCAAGTGGGTGGTGCTGACCATCTCGCTGGTGCTTGCCTGTCTTATCTGGCTGGTCAGCAACCTGTCCCAGGTCTACTCCGGTACGGTCAGCGTGCCGGTCGTGGCCAAGTGCAACCTGGACGGGTACCAGAACCAGTCGTCCAATACCGTCATGGTCAGCGCCCGCTGCCGTACCCAGGGGTTCCGCCTCGTCCGTGAGCTCAGCCGCAGGGAGAAGAAGACCATCCTGGTGGAATTCGACCCGGCCGACATGCGCCGGACGGGCTCCGAGGCTTTTTCCATTATCGGCGGCACCAAGAATTCCTATGTCAACCAGTTCTTCGGTGACGGCACTACGGTGGAGGCGTTCATCACCGATACGCTCCGTTTCATCTTTCCCCGGGAAAACCACAAGAAAGTACCGGTAGAGGTCCCGATGACCGTGCACACCCGCTCCCAGTACATGCAGAGCGGCCCGTTCCGCACCTCGCCGGATTCGGTGACGGTCTACGGAGAGGATTCCCGTCTGGAAGGCATCGAGAAAGTGACCACCCCCCGTCTGTCCCTCAACGATGTGCATGAATCCAGGCACGGTGTCCTCCGCCTCAACGGCATTCCCGGCGTCCGTTTCTCCGTGGAGGAGGTGAGTTATGAACTGCCGGTCACCCGGTATGTGGAACTCCGGAGCACGGTCCCCGTAGAGGTCTGGAATGCGCCTGCCGGGCATCAGTTGCAAGTGTTCCCGGCAACGGCGGAAGTGGTGCTCCTCTGCTCCTTCCCGCTGGCCAAGGATCCGTTGCCGGAATTCAAGATCTACCTGGACTACAAGGACTTCGCGGCGTCCATCACTGGACGGTGTGCTCCCCGGGTCCACCGCCTTCCCGCCGGCGTGCTGGAGTATCGGGTCCAGCCGGAAGTTTTCGACTGTGTAGAGGCTTCCCTATGAAAACCGTCATCGTCACCGGAGGGATAGGAAGCGGCAAATCGGCCGCCTGCAACCTGCTCCGGGAGCGGGGGATTCCGGTCTATGACTGCGATTCCCGCGCCAAGGCGTTGTACGATACCGACCCGTCGCTCCTTCCTCTGCTGGAAGAGCGGCTGGGACGCCCCCTCCGCCTGGACGACGGGAAACTGGACCGCGCCGCGCTTGCAGGCCTGATTTTCCGGGATGCCTCCGCCCGCGATACCGTAGAATCCCTCCTGTATCCCGCGCTGCTGGCCGATTTCCGGTCGTGGCGCGAGGCAGTTCCTTCTTCCGCCCCTTTCGTGGTGCTGGAATCGGCCGTCATCCTCTCCAAGCCTCTGTTTGATGGCATCGCCGATGCGGTGGTGCTGGTGGACGCGGCGCCGGAGGTCCGTCTGGCGCGGGCCATGCAGCGGGACGGCACATCCCGGGAAAAGGTCCTTCAGCGGATGGCCGTCCAGGATATCGATTCTTCCCGTGCCGATGTCATTATCAGGAACGAAGGCACCCTTGAAGAGCTTTACAAGGAGGCAGAACAAGTTTTTTTCGGCAAAAATAACTATCTTTGCAAGATATTGAACAACGATTTAAAAGCAATGAAAACCGATCTCGCAAAAACCCTTTCGATCCGTGGTCAGCACGGACTGTTCACTTATATCGCCCAATCCCGCAGCGGCGCCATCGTGGAAGCCCTGGAAGACAAGAAGCGTTCCAATTTCAGCGCTAGCGCCGGTATCACCACCCTGGCCGACATCTCCATCTATACCGATGAAGGCGAGGTGAAACTCCAGGAAGTGTTCGGCAAACTGCACGAAGTGCTCGGGGACCAGGACGCCCCCACGGCCAAGGCCGCTCCCGAAGAGCTGAAGGCCCTGTTTGCCAAGGCCCTGCCCAATTATGATGAAAACCGCTTCTACGTGTCCCACATGAAGAAGGTGGTGGAGTGGTACAATGCCCTCAAGAACTTCGCCTCGCTGGAATTCGTGACGGACGAGGAACGTGAGGCGGAAGCCGCAGCCTCTCAGGAGGAGGCCTAGCCCATGCAGTCGCTGCAGGTCATTACGCTCGGGTGTTCCAAAAATACGGTGGACACCGAGCATCTTCTCTACCAGGTCCGCGGCTCCTATGAGCTGGTCCCGGAAGGGGAGGACCGGCCTGTGGACATCCTTCTCATCAATACCTGCGGGTTCATCGGCGACGCCAAGGAACAGTCCATCCAGGCGATCCTTGCCGCCGCGGAGAGGAAAAAAGAGGGCCGGGTGGGCCGCCTGATGGTTTTCGGCTGCCTGTCGCAGCGCTATCCCGCCGATTTGCCGGAGCTTATTCCGGAGGTGGACGGGTGGTTCGGCGCCCGTACGCTGGATCCGCTGGTGAAGGCGCTGGGCTGCGAACCGGACCCGGCATCGGCCCATAAGCGGGTGCTTACGGACGGACGCCATCCCTATGCCTTCCTCAAAATCTCCGAAGGCTGCGACCGCCGCTGTTCCTACTGCGCCATTCCTCTGATTCGCGGCAATCACCGTTCCGTGCCCATGGAAGAACTGGTGAAGGAAGCGCGGGAACTGGCCGCCCAGGGCATCCGGGAACTAGTGATCATAGCCCAGGACACTACCTATTACGGGCTGGACCTGTACAAGAAGCGCATGCTGGCGCCCCTGCTCCGTCAGTTGTCGGAAGTGGAGGGCATCGAATGGCTCCGCATCCACTATTCCTATCCGGCCGATTTCCCCGAGGACGTCCTGGACGAGATGGCCCGCAATCCCAAGGTCTGCCGGTACATGGATATCCCGCTCCAGCACATTTCGGACCGGGTCCTGGACAATATGCACCGGCATGTGGACGGTGCATGGACCCGCGAACTGATCCGCCGGATGCGGGAAAAGGTCCCGGGCGTGGTGCTCCGGACCACGATGATCGTGGGGCATCCCGGTGAGCGGCACAACGATTTCGAGCAGTTGCTGGACTTTGTCCGCGAAGCCCGTTTCCAGCGCCTGGGCGCCTTCACCTATTCGGAAGAGGAGGGGACTTTCGGTGCGGAGCATTTCCCGGATACCATTTCCGAGCGGACCAAAAAGAACCGGCTTGACGCCCTGATGGAGGTGCAGCGTGGCATATCCCTTGCATATAACCAATCCCGGATCGGCACCGAAGTCCGTGTCCTGGTCGATGATTTCTCGGACGGCATGCTTATCTGCCGGAGCGAATTCGAAAGCCCGGAGGTGGACGGTGAGATCCTGGTGAAACATACGGAGGCGGCCCTGGGAGGAGTGGAACCTTATTCCCTTGTGGGAGAGTTCCTTACCGTCCGGATTACCGCAGCCGACGAGTATGACCTTACAGCAGAGATAATATGAAACGTTCCGTAATGCTGGCGGCCGTCCTTACATTGGCGGTCTCTTGTTCTCCGGCCATCTACACGCACTATCTGGATGTCCGGAAACCGTCGGATTCGGGCCTGGATTTCTCCGGGAAATCCATGGCCATGGTATACATGGAAAACGCCTCCGGGGCAGATTCCCTGTTCAACCGTTCGGTGGCTTCTTCCTTTGCCCGTACCCTGGAAGAGGATTATTTCGGCGAGGAAGAGGTGATCGGCCTGTATAAGATCCCTTATGCCGACAGCCTCTCTTTGGAGACCATGCGCAGCCTGGTGATGGATACCGGCGAAGATGTCGTGTTCCTGGTGACTTCCACCCTGGGCGAAGTGGCCCTGGAGGAGAACACGGTCATCCAAAATGCCCGGTCGGTGGATTCGGCGTATGTGCGTCCGGCGCAGGTTCCGCTCTTTACCTCGCTGTTCATTTATGACAGTCTGGGAGAAGACAAGGTGTACCGCTATACGGGTTCAACGGTGCTCAGGCCGATGCTCTACAACAACGGCCTCACGCCGGATGAGAACCTGAAAGCTCTCGCCAGGAAGGTGGTGAGCGACAGGGAAGGGGAGATGATCGGTGAGCGGATCTCACGCCGCTTCCTGTCCAACTGGCAGACGGAGGGGTTCAGTTTCTACTATTTCGACGGATTCAACTCAGATGTCTGGGAATCCCCCCTGGAACACTGCCTGAACGGGGAATTCGCCAAGGCCATAGACGGCTGGATTCCCCTGGTTCAGGGCGGCAATCCTCTCCGGCAGGCCTGCGCCAGTTACAATATCGCCCTCACTTTCTTCCTGCTGGACGACATGTCCCTTGCCACCCGCTGGCTGGATCAGGCCGATGCGCTGTATGGCGACCTTGTCCTTTCCGATGGGCTCAGGAAAAGAATCGAAAGCAAAATGAAGCGGCAGTAGTTTTTACTGTTGCTTTTTTTTATAAAAATTCTTAAATTTGTAAAATTTAAAAATAAACAAAATAATCTCTAACAAATCCATAAATATGGCAAATATCGATCTCAAGAAGTACGGCATCAAGGGCGTGAAGGAAATCCTCTACAACCCCACGTACGAAGTTCTCTACAATGAAGAGACCAAACCCGGTCTCGAAGGCTTTGACAAGGGCCAGGTCACTGAACTGGGCGCTATCAACGTGATGACCGGCGTGTATACCGGACGTTCCCCCAAGGACAAGTACATCGTGTACGATAACACCACCAAGGAAGGCAAGCCCGGCGAAATCTGGTGGACCACCGAGGGATATCCCAACGACAACCACAAGATGTCCGTGAGCACCTGGAAGGCTGTCAAGAAGCTCGCCCAGCAGCAGCTCAGCGGCAAGCGCCTCTTTGTAGTGGACGGTTTCTGCGGCACCCACGCCGACACCCGCATGAAAGTGCGCTTCATCATGGAGGTTGCATGGCAGGCCCACTTCGTGACCAACATGTTCATCCGTCCCAAGAACCAGAAGGAATTCGACCAGGAGCCGGACTTCGTGGTGTACTGCGCCGCCAAGGCCAAGGTCGAGAACTATCAGGAACTGGGTCTCCGCAGCGAAACCTGCGTGGCTTTCAACGTCACTTCCCGCGAGCAGGTAATCCTCAACACCTGGTACGGCGGTGAGATGAAGAAGGGTATGTTCTCCATGATGAACTACTACCTCCCGCTCAAGGGCATCGCCGCCATGCACTGCTCCGCCAACACCGATATGAACGGCGAGAACACCGCCATCTTCTTCGGCCTCTCCGGCACCGGCAAGACCA